>Ga0123357_10015350_pt1 | contig 10040 bp, 8 predicted proteins | sample TergutEmb28metaG_FD_89873 | JGI IMG/M metagenome (GOLD analysis project Ga0123357, IMG submission 89873) | Embiratermes neotenicus P4 segment gut microbial communities from Petit-Saut dam, French Guiana - Emb289 P4 | ecosystem: Host-associated > Arthropoda: Insects > Digestive system > Gut ... | reverse complement strand
GGTTAGGGGGGGGCCCTGCAGGGACACAACACAGCGCGGGGCGGACAGAGAAGAAAAACAAGAGAAAAGCCCCCCCCCCCCCCCCCCAGAACGGTAGAATAAAATGACAGCATTGTAATGATGATGGGGAACAACAGAAGTAAGAATAATTATAAATCTCTGCACAAGGAAATTTCGATATGGAGTGCAGCACAGAACGCTTTTTTTAAACAAGGAAATTCAGACTTCTTCGCAGTGTGTCTTGATTTTTTGGTGTTTTCTTCCATTATTGGCTGTGAAACGTTCGTTGAATTTTGTACAGATGATGTAACTAAATATCGTTCTGTACTTCGTAATTCAAGGCTGTCGATTATACAAACACGACGACCGTGCGATTGAGTTGGAGCAGCAGCAGAAACCCGTAATGTTAAATGATGAGTAATGACGGATGTGCATTAAACATGCAACATTTGTAGAATGTAGAGCAACATGGCACCTGCGCGAATTATAGTTTATGTTACCTTTTGAAGCGGTAACCAAGAACCCAAGAACCAGTGGATTGCAGTATACGGAAATGAATACCGTGAGAGATCGTGAACATAAAACTTTTTTATAAAATTGAATGGAATAATGTGAGCAAAGTGTTGGAAGGTATTATGTCTAGCATGTAACACTGTAGTCAGGGAGTCCTTATTAGTGGAAATTATGCATGGAATTAGGTCAGTAATGTGTATGCTTGGTAATTTAAAATTCCTTATACATTCAGCATGCATATTCAACCTTTCAGGGAAGGTAGACGCTGAAGTTCTAACACAGATTTTTTCTTTGTGTTTCGCGTATATCTGTTTAATTTTTCGTAAAGGGAAACAATTTTGATGATTCCAATGAGTGCAGTAAACTTTCTGAATGGCTATGACTTCCTTCCTTTCTTCCTTAGCTGATAGTACGAATGCTTGAACGCTTGCATTCAGTACCGAATCGAGTGCTATGGGTTCAGAGCCTTGTGGACGTGAGAGAGAAAGAGAGAGAGAGATATGCGCAGAAATAGTGACTTGTGACAGGAACTGTACTTAAAGAAGAGCCGACTGTTTATTGCTGTTTTCCGTTTCAAGTTTTGTAATTTCGTCGATTCCGCAAATTGTGCTGACTATGGTTAAGAGGTAGGAGGGTGTCTCGTTGAAGACAGTCAATAATACGAAGGGTGTGGCTGCTAGCAGGCGCAGTGAGGTCACTTCGATTGTGAATTATCTTTCTTTGTGTCGTGTGATAGAAGACTAAATTTGTTATCTATTGGGCGGGCGTGATGAACGGGTGATTGTAGCGTGCGTATCACGCCCAGCGTGTCGCGGTAGTGCAGCGCCTCGAGGTACAGAGTTGTACATCAGCGTTACAGTCTTTTCCTCTTTCTTGCGGGAAATTGTTACAGGATCAGGACAAGTTCCGCCGCGGTATGTTTATGGCGAAGCCCTTAATCTGTGGAAGTCACGCATTAGGTAAATAATTACCCTTTTAGAACCTGCAGGTTCAGTACCCTCTGCAAGGATTATGCCACAGAACTGGAGTACCGAGCCAAACGAATCTATTCGCCAGTCCTGTATATTGTGTGTGGTTTATCGGCGCTGTTAGTAGCTTTCAGACCGCAACGTGTCATTTAAATTGTTAACAGCCGCCTTCCACAGGGCGTATTTCAGCGAATTTTTCTTTTTTCGCCGTTGTACTGACAGCGTGGAATGGATTGATTTCAGAAATATTGGACGTATAAAGTGGACATATGCCGATTATTACTGTAGCCTGTTTTCATCATGTTCGGATTGCTGTTATTCTCACAGTTGGTTAGTAAGCTTTACACTATGAATGGAACTCAGGAACGGTCATTACCATGTTGACAGGATCCTGCCACTGCAGCCTGTCCCATGCCAGTTGAATCCAATAGACGTGTCGTCCACTACACACGGTACGCTTTACGAAACCATACCTCACTGCTGAGAACGCAAGACGGCGAAATTCTCGTCTGACAACAGCGAAACGTGCGAGCATGTTTTAACGCTTACCCTATTTAGTATTGCAACACGCCCTGCTGTCTTGTGTCGCGACGATTTCTCGAGATTGTAAATACGTACGTTCTGACTTTGCCGTTGACTTATAAGATGTCGGAAAGCACACGTATGCGATGTATTTAGCTTCAGAATACGTAGGGCGTATAGTGCATGACTTGTTATGGGCGCTCGTAGACGCAGCACTTGTGATTGTTGCGTTTGCACTCTGTGATTACAGAGCGGTTTCATGTTGATGGAGGTGTCTGAGAGGATGTCGTACAAATTAGCGTGTTATTTTTGGAGGGGAGGATACGAAGCTTTGTCTGCCGATAAGGGTAGTAACACGTGTTCGTAGCAGCAGGCTACCAGATTCGGGTCTAGGTGAGGGTACAAGTTGTACTGAGTGAGACGTCATTATTGCCCTTTTAAATGGCGTGCCCCTGAAGTGCTTCGCACTGTAGCATACCCAGAATTTTTGGACCCTATGCGAAGCTTTCCGATGGTTCCTGTTTTTAAAGTTGCCGTAAAGAGGCGGTTTTTTTTAATTTAACCCTTGGCCTTTTTTTTTTTTTTTAATTCCCGCGAATATGCTCGAATTGGCCGGAATAGTGGGCGGTATTCATTTCGTCTGCAAACAACACGTTATTGCGAAGAGCACGTGGGCCCTCTTGTTGTGGGTCCCCGCCCTTTGCACACTCTTGATATATGGTAGCCGCACCCCTGGCTTCGACTTAGGCCGCAACCACCGCATAAACCCTTAACACATTCGTCGTTTGCCATCTATTTTTTTTTTTTTTGGTCATTTGGTGCTGTACGTGTGCCCTCTGCAGCCGAGATAGGCTTGTTATTTTATACGTTAAGCAAGAAAATAAGGTGGAAAACAAATAGAGAAGAAATGGCAGGAACGTAATGTGTTTCAAACACGAAAGGAAGCAAAAAGGAGAAAAGGAAAGAAGCGGGTAAATGAAAACGGAACGTAACGTGTTTGAAACACGAACGAAATGCGCCTGTTGTGCTTCGCCGACCACTGCTGACCGTTTTCATTTTTAAAGATCTGAGTGGGAATAGCAAACCGAACGTGTTTTTCAGATTTCAGCCAACTACGGAAAGGGCGAGCTGTACACGCAAGGAATTGCACAATTCCTATTAATCCAGCATATGAATACGAACGAACGTATCCGACAGAATAACCCTGTTTACATGAAGCACCTCTGTCGGGTCTCATTTGAAGATGTTGAGGGTTTTGCCAAGCCGAGTCGCCCACGGATCCCCACATGGTTGCCCCGCCCACGGCTATTTTTCGCGTCAAGCTGGCGTTTCCTTAAATTTATCCGCTGATCATGCTAGTTGTGTGGTTCGTCACTGCTCTGAAAGTGCCCAACATCCACCGTGCAACCTGTGAGTGCTGAGCGTGACGTGAGACGGTCAAGGGCAGTAGCATTGTTTCTGTACCGACTGGCACGAACCTCACTCGGTTTTAAACAATGCGACTGAGCACTCAACGTTGGTGTGCTCGTGGTACATAGGTGCGTTTGTGACATGGCGTCGCGCGTATCCTCATTGTCCGCCACGATTACGCTGTGGTCACCATATTTTCGGTTTGCCCCAGAATTTCCCTTATGGGTACTTTTCTTTCAAAGGATAATTTGTTTGGAACTTTTTATCTAATTTTAATACTGCAGCTGTGTGACAGGGTATGCTTTTTTAAACATAAGTGACAATTCTTTTGCAAGTGGGTGGTAAGGGTATGTTTGTTCTAATTAAACCAGTAAACGTTTGAAATTTAGAATTGTAGTGCCGTACACGTTAGTTTAAACACCACCCTCAGGTACTGGGACGGACTCAAATTCTAGTTGGATATACTGACACAGTTTTGCTAATGTGCCATAATTTAAAACAGCGACAGACGTACAAGAGGAGCACATTCACAGGGAAAGGTTGCAACGCTGCTAAGTGACCATTTTTTACTTGACATATTGAGGGCGGGGGCAGCACTGAAGTAACAATTAAAATGATACGCCAAGTCTTATTTTATTTCTAACCTAACTTACAACTTTACTGCTTCATGCGCAACAGTGAAGCACCTCCTCTTCAGGAAAATCGCTTAGAAGAGTATCATCAGTAAGACGGAATAAAATCGGAAAATACAACATGGACAAAATTAGTCGAGGCATAAACCTTATTTCGGGGACTGCCCCTGAAAAGTCCGGGACGAATGGTTTCCTTAAGCAATGCGCTTATCCGCTCCTCTTGTACGTCTGTGGCTGGCTGGCCGCAGGTAACACCTGGCGATCCGCAGAACTGATTACCAGGAAATTGTATGTCGACATGTTTTAATATTGGGAAAACTGTGGCATTAACAGCGGACGCTACGCATAGGATGCGTTTTGTGTAAAGTCACTTGCCTAATGTTACGTCTTCGTAAGTTCCACTGATAGCTAAACAAAAGGGAGCAAATGCACCAGAATTGTTGCTAGCCCACTTGTACCTTTCCTAACATGCTTCTCATATTTGCCAGGAAGCAGACGTAATTACGGAGATATGAAGAATTGTTACGTGGAAAGTGTTCTGAGTTGTCACAGTGCTGCAGCCTCGTTCCGTGGACGTGTTCATGCTGGTGTAGGTGGAATTTCGCGTATTCTGAACCCCTGAACTAAATGCATGTGTGACTCACGAATGAAGAGTCTCGTGCAGGGGCAGTGCAAAGAATAAGTGCCTCGTCTAGGATCTGAACTGCAGTCGGTCATTTCGTAGTCGCATTTCTAACTGATCCGAATCTGGCGTATTAGATATTAGTGGCATTGTGTGGTGTTGAATTTACGGGCACTTTACTACAAATGTTGAACGAAACGTGTATAAATGTCTCCCACATGTGGTATGACTGCATAATAATTTAACACAGGTCTGCGAGTAATTTCGCATAATGGTAGTTGTGTGTCTTCAGTAAGTTTTTCGGTACTGTTGTGCGGCGATCAGGACCTTCTCTGTACGGAAACCTGTCGGGGCCTCCAGGTGTGTTTGCGGGTGACGTATAAATAGCCAGACTGCGTGCGTGCATTGCGTTTTCGCATGCGCGAATGTGGTGATACCCTCAGCCGTGTTGTAACAGGATCGTGGAGCGAAAATTTCCGTCGGTCTTACGCAAGGAGCTGGTCGTTATGTAACAGCGGTATCTGATTAATGTTCATGTGGGGATCTGAAGCTAGCAGGCAGCTTGCGTCACGAGGGTCCTGTTCGCAAGTCCCACCTGCTCTCGTCTGAATCGTTCAATGTTTCATCAATCACCCGTCTTCTGAAACTGGAAATGAAATTAGACGAACCTGCAATCCATAGTTAACTTGGTGTTTTCCTTGATGTCGGATAGATTCTGAAGCACTACGACGTGCAGCCTAAGAATGTTTCATTGATTTAAAAACTGTGCCCTGTGAGGGAGCGAGCAAACGAACCGTCGTGTAGAATTAACGCTTGATGCCTCCCTTTGGGACTTGTACTTAAGCAGGCGAAAAGGGCTTAGTCCAAAAGTTACAGGACGTCAAACATACAGCGTGTTGCTGTAAGGCTGTTAGCACTTACAAGGTGTGATCACGAAGTTTCCGAGCATTACTCTTTTCTCACCGATAACATTTACCTGGTAAGTCAATGCTGTCCCATTCCGATAAGTCCGCTTGCGACTTGACATTCAGAAAAGTGTCGACTTTTCCATTACTTTCTTATTCTTACATTACCCCATACAGTATCATTGTTGTAAACGGTGTAGTGATGGTGTGTGCTGTATCACAGACTGTACTGATGATATGTGCAGTATCACAAACCGTGCTGATGGCATGTGCAGCATCACAGACTGTACTGATGATGTGCAGTATCACAAACCGTGCTGATGGCGTGTGCAGCATCACAGACTGTACTGATGATATGTGCAGTATCACAAACCGTGCTGATGGCATGTGCAGCATCACAGACTGTACTGATGATATGTGCAGTATCACAGATTGTACTGATGATATGTGCAGTGTCACAACCCGTGCTGTTGCTGTGTGCAGTATCACAGACTGTACTGATGATATATGCAGTATCACAGAATGTAGTGGTAATTCTTGGTCTTTTCATTATTCTGTGACTGGATATTTCTAGTGAACTTCACGACAAGCATGTAAAGAAAGCATTTTGACCCATAGATAGGGTTATTGCGGGAGCGTTAAATGTTCATTTAAGTTTGGTTTGGTTTGAAATTCCTGTTACTGTATCTGGTACACTGCGACAGAGTAGCCGCCATCAAGCTGCGACAAACGGCTGCTGCAGAAATGCACTGTTGCATGCCGATTCTCCGATAGACAGTCTTCATTGTTTCGTATGGAGGGGGAAGGTTGTGAAAGGTTACATCAGAATGCCGTAGGCATAATTTCTGTACTTGCGTTATCACACAACCCACATCACACGTAGGCCGTTTCGCGTGATTGCGGACGGCGTAGCTACTGCAGCCGTGTTAATTTGCCATTTAATATTAGGCTCCCATTTATTACATTTACATAAGGGAGTGTTTTCCTTCGGCTCGCACACACGTCAATCCTTAAAAATGCATTGTTCACTGTCCGTCGAAGTTTTGCTGGTGAAATCCGTCACCAATGCTAGGATTGTTGCTGTACTCAGTAACGTTTAGCATGCCCCCACAAACACAAAATCAGTCACATGGCTCAGATCTGGCAGACGAGGAGGCCTCTAGCCCTGATCAGTATATTGTCTCCAAAAGCACTGTCTAAGCAACGCATAGAATTGTCTGCTCTGTCTTCTTCAAAAAAAGAGGCAAAGGCTTCATAAATGGGACAGGAGTTGAAAATAAAATGGTGTTACTGTGTGTAACACATTGGTGCGAATTTACGGCCTCAAAAATCCCCGGTAATACTCGTTGCACTCGTAGCACACCACACAGCCAACTTAAACGCCACATAAAATGGCATTTACTGGAGTAACTTGGGATTTTCAGCAGAACAGTGCCCGCTGTTCTGAGAGTTCGCGTATCCACGTACTTGAAACCAATTTTCACCGCTACGCACAACGATTTGGGGTGTTCCTATATCCTTCACACCCATACGGTAGCATCGTGCTTCACCGTCTTCGTCGCAGAGTTTGTGAACCACATTTGTCGTGAATGGATGCAGTACCCACTTACCGTCTGCTTGCGTTCTCTCAGAAATGCATGAAATGCAACCCGTGGCTCGAGAATTTCCCATGTTTGTGAATTGTTCGAATTTGCACGACAGATTATGCAGTAGCTACATTCTCCGTACGTAGCATATGAAATGTGCATATTGTCTGCCAGGTGACCACATCCGCTGCCAGCAGCAACTAGAAATTGAACCGCCGCGTGGGCGAGGGAGTGTAACGTCTAAGAGCCGAAGGCAGTTGACCAGCCGTCGTTGCCAGATAATTTAACGTCCATATCTTGGCCACTTCACAGGTCGTTCTCGTATTGGGATCCAGCTGTTTTGAGAAGTGTATACGGCGCGAGTCAGTGTTTGTGACATTAGAACATAGTTTAACGACTGTGTGTCATCTGCGTGGTTCATGAAGGAATTCCGGTTTAACTTTCCGTACCACACTGAAGAAAGTCGAAATGCCCAGCGTAAATATGCAGTGTGAATTTGCATCGAAATCTGTCTGTCAGTTCTTTCTATTGTGTACAGTTGGGCGGACTTCAAAGTATTGACTTCCAAAATTTCTGTAGGGAGCACGTCCAAAAGTTGCTTGTTTTGGGTATAACCCGATTGGTAGTATTCTCTGTGACTGTCATGTCAGACCAACGGAGTAAAACTGCGACGTTATGTCACTGTGTTATTTATGGGGGATATCAGATGGATTTTATGTCTTCCTGTAAAAATTTTTATTGCGTCGTTCACCAGTTGTCGATTGTTCACTATCGACGTATTCTTCAGAGCTTTTGAGTCATAGTTAATTTTGTTGGAGAGTTTGATATTAGTAATACTTGATATTTGGTTCTCCTTCAGTGCAAAGCACACGATCATAATGAGAAACGTTCACCGTGTGCAGATTTCAGCTTGTTTTTCAGAACACTGAGGTGCTGAAATTTATACCTGAACAAGATTGTATTCGAGTCCTGTCGATTCTGGACGCCACTTGCTATAATTTACATTGTGTTCTATTAGTATGAGCTGTAACCTATAGCTTAAGTCAGGTCAAGATTATAGGGTTGATTTTTCACTCACGTGCTGTCATAAAATACACACGTGGCAGCAAATGTAGGTGGGCTGAAATGATTCCTTCTGTCACGTAAGGTATGCAGTTCTACGGATTCTGATACATTAGCGTAACTACAGCGGGCGTGGGGAAAGAAACTATTATAACAGGGTGCTTTTAACTTCCACTGGATGCGTTCCACCTTTTTGGCATTAGCAGATGTAAGAAAATTGCAGATAATAGAGGCGTACTCAGTTATAAGTCTAACGAAACACGTAAAATATGGTATAAGAAAACACAGGAAGAAAAAGGAAATATTGTAGTGCGAAGAAAACTCACTAGATTAATAACTGACAAAACACGTTGTGAACACGATACACCGTTGCGAATCAGTATATACTCCCAGGTCCTTAATGTCAGTAGGGGATTTTCAGCGTTGAGCAGCGCAACAACGTACTACGGAACCAATATCAGTTGTTAGCAAGGCGCAGTATTTAGGTGATTTAGCATCACAAAAAAAATATTGATGTCTTCAGCGAAAAGAATATACTTAGACTACTTAATTACGTTGCGTATACCATGGGCAGCCCTGACCTCGAGCGCAATACAGAGAACCATGACGAAGTGACTTCGTGGTGGTGCGTTGTGTTTGGGGCAGCCCTGGCCTCGAGTGTTATCGCGGCCCCTCGCCGTGACATTGGCAGTGTGCCCTTGAGGGCCTCTTGTTTACTCGTGTGCTCATTAGATCCCTCGTACGTGCGTATCGCGCCGCCTGCCTGGCCTATATACGTTTTAGAAAACAGTTCATGTTTACAAACACGTGCCAGCAGTTTGGGTGATATTTGATATACATATTAGTTTCTTCCGACATCTGGGATGGATGAACGGTACCATATTTTACGACTCTGTTTCGGCTGTAGCGGTTGTCTATGTGGTTGCATTCGGTACGCTTGAAAGACCGCAGGAGGAAGTGGTCGTGTGACATCTCAGAAGCGCTCTTCCGGCATTCTCCTGGACGAGCTGAGAAAAGCCTTGAACATTTCAGATTCTCCTACGAACCGAGGAAGCCCACACAAATCGCGGCCCGTTTAGTCATATGGCTCCAGAATATAGAAGAAGTGTTATTGCTAGGTATAACTTCTCGGTTCTCGAATTGGAGAGATGAGAATTGCACACAAAATTGCAGTTGAGAAGCTGGAAGGGAAGAGAATTTGAAACTCGTACGCATAAGTGAACGTTGCAGTGGAGGTAAATAAATAGGATATAACGGTGTAGATTGGACTTATCTGGCTCAGAGTAGTATCTGAACTGCGCCATGCGGAATTTCTAGTTTTTGTGTACAGGATATATCTTTGTTTTGTAACGGTGCGAGGTAAGTAAATGCGATCTGTAGCCATACCCTGAGCCAGCTGAATCCGATCGATACACCCTTATCCATTTGGTTAAGACTCATTGTATTATTACCCTACCATACACGCTGATGCTGTTCATACATGTTTGAACACCAGCCAGCATTGTAGCTTTACAGCGTTGCCGTCGATTTCTGAGTGTCATAACAGGCCTTGGTAGAGGAGCCTGTGTATGTCACACGTTGAAATATGACGTATAAAAAGTATACGTCTTATGGAAATTGGTAGATGCTCCATAAATTTTTACTACTTTTCATCTACGGGACCCTTTCTGTCCCACACTGTCTGTAGTTATGGTTTTTTCCTTAATTTATTCTTTTCACTGTCAGCATCCCTCTCTCTGTTTCCTGCAGCCTGTCCCACCCCCCCACCACCCCCACAGCCCCAACCGCGTGTAATTCCCCAAGTTCCCGAGATAATGCCC
>Ga0123357_10015349_pt1 | contig 10040 bp, 3 predicted proteins | sample TergutEmb28metaG_FD_89873 | JGI IMG/M metagenome (GOLD analysis project Ga0123357, IMG submission 89873) | Embiratermes neotenicus P4 segment gut microbial communities from Petit-Saut dam, French Guiana - Emb289 P4 | ecosystem: Host-associated > Arthropoda: Insects > Digestive system > Gut ... | reverse complement strand
GCCTTTATCCCCCAGGAAATATTCCTGGTACTCATTTCTGTTAGAAGCTGAATCAACCCCAGGTCCATTAGTACGGCCGGAAAGATATGTAAATGAAAAATTCCAATGACACCATCGAGAATCGAACCCGTGACCTCCCGGTTTGTAGCGCAGAGTTTATTGTGTAACAATATTTTATTTACAATACGCTACATGTTTCGGCCGACAATGGCTATTATCTGGCTTTATATAAAAATGCATATCTTTGCGCTGAGGGTCTATTGACAAACCGCAGGAGGTCCAGAACACCCGACATCCCTACCTACAACTTCTTGTTTACACCAAATCCCTGTGTTTTAAAACGCCCGATTTATACACGATTATCATGGCATTCCATAACCATTTGAACCGCAAACTATACCGAAAATAGCTTCTACACATAGTAATTTCATTAAATAACAAATAAAATACAAGATGCCTTCTTCCCACATATAGTGGTCCCAGATTTGTTGCTTGTAATCCAGTGCTGGTTGCACCAAGTCTCATTCAGATCTGTAATCTGTTTCAAAACTCATTAAGAACAGTATGGGCACACTGACATGTTTCTGCCGTAATTGCATATTGTATTACGAGATGTGGAAATTAAGCTAAAAATCAGTGCTCGCCTACACAGTATTTGTATGCGTCAATGATAGACACATTTTGCAACCCTGGCAATCTAGCCAAATGCAGAATTGCGCATTTAGTAATAAAGTTCTTTTTTATTGATTGTAATTAACCCTGTCCATCCATAAATCGTGCTAAAGAAGTACTGCAGCGAGTGGGTGGTGTTATTATTCGTTAATGACCTTGTTTTGGTTATAAAAATAACGTGCTATCAAATGTGACCTGAAATGAAAGTAATACGACGAATGAACATTGACATAACAAAGCTTTATTCTCAATAGTAATTCAATATTAATTATTGAGAGCTCTTGTGAATTGAAGATATATCCCGGTTTGTAATTCAATTAATTTTACAGTAGATACGTTTCAGAGTAAGAATATTATATGATTTGATTCATGTTGCACGAAATTGTGAAATTCGAATACTGTATTCAGTAACACACTTACCATGCCAATATACATCTCTTAACATTGTAATTAAGCTGGGGATTTTAATCCCAACTACAGCCTCGTCAAGGCGAAAGAGTTTTAAACTCGTACATTTACGTTCAATGCGTTCATGAGGGCATGGTGCACCGAGGCCGGCCGTATTTTAGGATCTAATGGTCCATGCCGCGCACCGAGCTCGGCGTTGAAAGGATAATTTACACCTCTCCGTATTTAATCCTGTATCTTGTGTTAAAAATTTATGTGGTCTTTGCACAACGCCAACGCCCTACCTGAAGCAACTGCTAAGACAACGAATGCCGTACCGCGACTCGCCACATGCTGGATGGCCCGGGTTTCGGACTCCAGTGGGGTAAGTGATTTTCTCTTCTCAATAGGTGTCCAGAGAGACTTCCTGAGGCCCACACAGCTTCCACTATGTGTACTGGGGCTTTTTCCAGCCGGTAAAATGGTCGGGGCGTGGCGTTTACAACCCACCCCCTATCGACCGCGGATATTAAGCACTGGCACAGCTATTCCTCTATTGCTCCTCTGTGCTACTCATGGTATGAAATGGGGTAAATTTTATAAGATTCGGGTCGTCTGTTACGTGACGCCGTGCGGGCTTCGGCAAGATATAGACGTCAACCTGCTTTGGACCATCGATAATGACTTATCATAAAACAAGGCGTCTCAAAATTGGATACAGGAGGTTTCCCAGAAATTTTGGTAACTAGCAACGCAATTAAACTTCTTTACACACCAGGAGGGAAAAAGTTTTTGTGTTTTAGCAAAGATGCAGGCGAATTCTGCTTTCTGCTACGACACGGGGACCCGTCACTTGGCAATTAGCTTCTACCTTTGCGGGAGAGCGTGGTGTTTTCTTCTTCAGGAGTCAATTGCTCAATGAATGGACATTCGATCGCGCTATTTCCAAACGTGTGGCACTAATTACACATTGACGTGGCGCAATGTCGCAAGAGAAGGGAGAATTCAAGCAGACAGCAGTGTCTTCTGAAACGTAGGTACGTACGTGTATTTACTGAACGACACGAAGTCAAACACGTGAAAGTAGCAGATTCTTCCGAAACGTCGGTATGTAAATACCAAACTGTACTTCATATACACGGTGGCACCAGATTCTCCCGAAAAGTCGATATGTTCATATTAAATTACACGACGTCATACACAGGGAGGCAGCAGATTTTTCCGAAACGTCGGTATGTGCATATTAAACTACACGACTTCATATACACAGAGAGGCAGCAGGTTCCTCCACAGCGTTTGACACTATCTGCCGAACTACACCGCTTGACATGAAGACTGACAGCATGTTCCTTCGAAACGTCCTTATCTTTCTATCAGATTACATAACGTTACGCCCCAGCAGGCAGTAATTCTCATAGCCACGGTCGTGAGAACCTCAAATGTCGCACTGTGTACAAAATATTTTTAAAAAATGTCATTGAATTCAAGCGAAATCATTCGAGCATGTATCTTTTATATTTATTTTGCAGAATGAATTTCTTCGTTTAACATGAAAATGATAAAACGGATCGTTGAAGAAGTTCCTTGCTTACATGTAATTGAATATGTACTGTGTTGGAAGTTGTAGAAAGCATTGGGTTTAAACTAAGAAAGGACACAAAGCAGTAAAGTTCTGAAAGAGGCGTACAGAATGGACCTAACAACAAATATATCAACTCATTGATGTTGCGATAGACCTAAACTTCCTCCAACAGCCTGGCAGACTGACTTTGCACGGACCCAGCGTTCTTGGATATTGGACAGACGGGAAAGCAGAGATCGCCTGAAGGGAGGAAGCTGCGATCATCGCCGAGTAAGAGAATCGATAGAGAGCAGAGCACCGGTAGTTACTAGGCGACGACTTTGGGTATCGTAGGAGGAAAAATAGAAAGTCAGAAGGCATTCAAAAACATTATGTATTTTGTGAGCAGGGAAATTAAAATAAACATTTGTTACGAAAAAGTAAAGGTTTTATTCAACAAAATAAACTGTGTCCCATTTTAATGTATACTCTTTAGACTAGAAGAGGACCTTCGTTCCGATATATGAAACATGCTTTAATACAAGAATTTGCATTATAAGTTTTGAGAAATTTGTTGGTGTTGTACCTTACACAACGAATATCATGGTCTAGAGATGATTTTTTTTTAAATTGTATTCCGGAGACAACGTTTCGAATCCCAGCTCCTACTCTGATTTATTTATGTTTTCCTTCCTTCATTCATTCATTAATATTCAGCCTTGAAGGCCGGGCTTGGCAGGAACCAGAGCCCAGTCATGTGACCGGTATGGCTCTGGCACACTGCATCCTGGGCAAGTTCTTGGGGGTAGTTTGCCTTTAGACGTTCCCACTTTAGCCGTCAGGTGCCTCCGTCCGCAACGACGCGAGAGATCCTAGCAGCGGATGGTGGAACTGTGGGCGAGAAAGATGTCCGGTAGTAATTTTGCCTAAATTCCGACTTCCACTTAAATTTAGGGAACTTTTACATTCTGTACGCCTCTTTCCCCTCCGAAGGAAGGCGTGCTGAGGATTTTTTCGCCCTAAAAATCCGACGGCTTCGGCCGGGTTTGAACCCGCAAACTTGGGTACTAAAGGCCAGCACGCTACCCCTAGACTACCGAAGCTGATTTTCCTTCATATATCCTGAAAAATATCTGGATAGCACCTCAAATGAGCCAAGATCACTTCCTTTCCAAATCTGAAATATGATGATATTTAAAATTGTAATATATTTAATATTTAAACCTACTTACTATTTTTTATATTTCTCCAGTCGTCATATTATTATAAGGTAAAGGCTTAGAAAATTGTAGATTTCTTAGATAAGGTAAAGGTAAAGTGTTCCCGTTGCAGGCCCAGTGTGGCCCAGAGGGTGGGTAGAGGTATAGCTCTACTCTTACATGACCGCGGCACTAGAAGGGGGTGAGTGGTCAGCAGCACGCCCCGTCCGCACTTTACTCCCGGGAAAGACCCGATACCCATTTTACAGGAGGCTGGGTGGGCCTCAGGGCCGGTCTGGACGAGCGGAAAATCTCGTCCCCACCGTTATTCGATCCTGGATCGTGCAGCCCGTAGTCAGTCGCTATACCTACTGAGCTACCCGGCCCACAGATTTCTTAGGTAACCTACCAAAAACAACATTCCCCCAACATATCGTTATTGAATAACAACACGTCGTCACAAGCCAAAAGATAATAATCTGAGCTATGATTTTTTTTCCGCACGGTGAATTTATGTTTCTTACATTCTCGCAAAATGCTACCTTCATTTCCCCAAACAACATTAACCGCATGGTCTCTAACACGGATGTGTATGACGTAGTAAAAGCAGCTTTGAGCTTAAGTTCAAAATGGTGTATACCACGTAAAATAAATGGGTTACTGGGGGCATGTTGTACATCTGTCAGTCTATCTTCTTACGTCATCTCCAAAATTACTTGACGGATTTCAAATGAAAGCTAAATATTTATCAACGTACAGGTCATTCTATAACATGTCGTACAGGAACAGAGGAGACCTAGTGCTACAGCTCTACCGCAGTACTGGGTGTCCACGATTTTCGTCCAGAGATTCAAGACAACACCATTCTTAAACAAACTGAGGAAGACACAGGCATCTTGCTGTGGCGTATAATCAAACTCTAAAAGGTTTTAAACTCAGCCTTCGTAAACCGTAGTTTTGGCAACACTGGTAGCACGGAGAACGTTCAGTCGATATTCAAGTTCTTCGCATATTCTGAGGAACGTGTGAATATGAAGGGTTATTTATGGTTACGCTTCATCAGGTCATCAATTCCAGCAAATGGTGACTGGTAAACATTTCGCTTGAAATAACCCCACATGAAGAAGCCCATTGGTGGTACACTTGGGGAACAGGAGGCCAAGAGAACGGACTATTTTCGCTGATTTCTCGTCCTGGGAAATTATTGTCGAGGTATGGACGTTCAGGTGAACCCCAACGAAGGGGGAGCGCTGTCTCGTTGCAGAATAATGTGTGGTTATAGGTGGTCAGTCTGAGGTAGTGCTTGGAGCTTCAGCATGTCCAGGTAGGTAAAAGGTAAAGGTAAAGTGATCCAGTTACAGTCCCGGTGTGGTCCAGAGGGTGGGTAGAGGTATAGCACAACTCTTCCATGACAGCGGCACTAGGAGGGGTGAGTGGTCAGCAGCACGCCCCGGCCGCACTTTACCCCCGGGAAAGGCGGAAAATCTCGCCCACACCGGGATTTGATCCCGGACCGTCCAGCTCGTAGTCAGTTGCTATACCGATTGAGCTACCCTGCCCACATGTGCAGGTAGGTACTGAATTAGAATCCGGGAGTAACTTGTTGGGATCCCTGTAAAACGTCGGCTTTAAATATTTGTGCTACATGCAATTTTGCGTATCACCTATCAAATTTATCCCGCGCTTCTTCCGTAGCTCTAGCGTGACTTCTCTGAAACGAATTCATCATGCAAGGTGCGGCAGATGTAAAATTATTTTCATATCTTTTTTCCAGATATTTTCTATAACTAACTTAATGGACCCCACATTCGAAGGCGTAGGTCTACGGCTTCTCGCTTGCTGGGATTGCAGGTTCGAATCTCGTCGGGAGCATGGATGTCTGTTTGTTGTGTTTTGTTTTGTCAGTTAGAGGTCTATATGTCGGACTGATCACTCATCCAAAGAAGTCCTAAAGAGTGTGGGGTGTCTGAGTGTGAGGTTGAAACCTCGATAATGAGGAATCGTTGTCCCACTGGCGGCTGTTACGCCCTGGGGGGGGGGGGTAATCCATGGAGCAGAGTGTTCTTTGCATGCTAACAGTTGCTCAGCATATCAAATATACGAAACTTTTATAAATATGATGGAGTCATAGACCTAACTTGGCTAATAACATTGGAGGCGTTGGGGACTGTTGGTTTTGGGAGTCAACACAAGGAGTGAATTGTTAAGGAATTGCCACTACAAGCTGTGTAATAGTCCAGAAGAGCGCAGTTCTCAAGGTGTCAAATCACATAGAGGGGGAAATTGGTTTTAACCAGTCCCTGATATCCATACAACACTTTCTCAAACTCTCACCTCTGTTCGTTATATTGGCCCCTCTTCAACTCAGTAGCAAAAATTTATTGTGCAGAAGAAATACTGGAGGGGGGCATTTACCCCCATTCCCCCTTCCCCAGATTAAACCTGTGCGAAAAGCCCATCACTGGCTCCTATCCCGAGGCAGCTAAATACTGCCAACACTAACTACCTAACTAACTACATGGAACAGAATCCTTCTTGAAAAGCTAACAGGTCCTTAGCTAACAAAGAATTTCCTTGTAATTGATGGAATCCCAAGGTTCATTACCGCATCCACAACAGCCGGTCACCAGTCCTTATCCTGAACCAGATCAGTCCAGTCCATACTTCTTCATCCCACTTCTTGTATATACATTTTAATATCATTCTCCCATCTACGTCTGTGTCTTCAAAATGGCCTCCTTCCCTCAGGCCTCCCAACCAAAACCCTGTATGCACCTCTCCTCTCTCCCGTACGTACTACATTCCCCGCCCATCGTATTCTTCTTGATTTTATCACCCGAATAATATATGGTAAGTATATATCTTTAGGCTCCTCGTTATTTACTGCAGTCCACACCAACTCATCCTCTATCTTTAATATATTTTGTATTATTATCTTCTGATCTATATGTAGATATTTGAAATAATATCTTCCATTTTAAGTTTTCTGTCCAAAATTATGCATGCACTTTTCGTTCCTTCCATGAATGTAGTATTTTTCAATATGCTGAACACTTAAGAAAACATTAGTACATGTAATTCAAGTTATTTTGTAGTCCGAGAGCAGCATGCAATTTTTGAGATTCTCATGTCGGTGACTATTACATTCTTCTAACATGTTACGCAGCTCATTTTGGCAAAGAGTTACAGTACTTTGGGGTGCCGGGATAGCTCAGCCTGTATGGTGACTCGCTATGGGCTGGACGGTCCGGGGATCGAATCCCGGTAGGGGCGAGATTTTCCGCACCCATCCTGCCCGGCCCTGGGACCCACCCAGCCTCCTGTACAGTGGGTACCGGGTCCTTCTCGGGGTTAACGCGGCCGCAGCGTGGCGTTAACCTCCCACACCCATGTAGCACTGAGGTTAAAGAAAGAGTAGAGCTAAACCTCTACTCAAACCTATGGGCCTTCGTGGCCTGTTTTAGGGTGAACTTTACGTTTACTTTTACAATACTTCGAAGGTAAGTTTTGCTTCCAACTTCCGCTACCCTGGAGATGGAGGCAGCAGTTTCTTGCGGTAAGTTAGTGTCCAGTTACCAAAATAAACGCCCTGACAAACGAGAAGACAGTAATCTGAGTTTTTAACTTCGAAGAAATATATCCTTGTCCGCAGTAAAGCACAGTGAAGTGTGCGAAGTTTCAAAGGTAGACATCTGGAAAGTTTCCGTTCTTGTTCAGAATTGAGATGCGCGTCACATGTGTTGTCGAGCATTCACTGCTGCTATAAATAGCAAGCAAGTATCCGTTAACTGGAAGTCGTCGTGTTCAAGGACTGGAACAATGTCTACAGAGCTCTCTCGGCAGCCAGACACCGCAACCAACAGTAATGGGGAACCCCGACTTACGTGCCAACGCTGTGACTAACAGCCTCACTCACTGGTCACATGTCTCATATCACTAACTTTCCTCAACTGAATCCGGTCTCTCGTTTTTGTCGTGATACGTTGCCATGGAAAAAAACTTTGGTGGTAAACAACCTATAAAGCCACTTGAAGTATTAATGGGAAATGTTTGTTCGTGTAATGAATTGAGAAAACACTTTCTGTACACATGCAGCACTTATGCTTATAAACACACGGGCAAAAATACATAACCTCAATAAAAGAAGTGTAGTCTACCTTAACACCATATGTACAAATTCTATAATATACAAGCACCCTACTAAAATGATACAGTTCTTGCAATACCACCGACCAAAACGTGTCTTATAGGGTCGTCCATCTCTGCCATCTTCTACATCAATTCATAACCGCCACCGACTCTGACACCATCTACTTGAAACTCATTAAGAGGGACTCTGAAAGCTTGTGTTGCCTTATTATGGCGGTATTTGTAATACCAGCTTAATAACATTTACACCAAATGCACAACAATAGCGCATTATGCCTTAGAATTTTGTAGAGAAAATATTTTACAGTAGGTACATAAATTTCAATGGCTGTATTGTCTAACTGAATGTTACATTACTGCAGTTCTTATTCCATTATAACCCCCTTGCATTAGTCTCTGAGTTCAGACTTTAACGTAGGCCCACGTATTTTGCATAAAATTTGCAAATTCGAGGATCCATATCAGAAAAGTTTTCTTTAAGAACGGAGTCGAAAATGCTTATTTCGAAGTCGTTTCAGTTTATCAAGTGTTCTTGGTTTTGACATGCAGAAACTGTATTTGCTTCAAGCCCACAAAAGTAAACCACATGAAGACAGACGGGGATATCACGAACGTCATTTTATTGGTTCTCAACGCCCAATCCACCGACCGTGCTTGGGAAGTAAACACACAAAACTAAATGGCTATATATCGTAAAAGAAATGTCATATTTTTACGATTCTTGCATCATTCAAGCCTAACTGACTGCCGCTTTACGGTTAATGTATTTACCATCACTCTGTATGAAAACTGAATTGGTGACGTAGGTGAAATTTTTATGAATTTACAGCAGAAAGATTTATTTTTCTGATAAAGAAGAAGTAATTGTGTAAAGGTATGAAGAATGTTGTGTTGTTGCACCTTACGTCACACAGTGTGGTAGAAATTTACTGAGAATTCGAAGGGCTGTGCTGTATCTATTTTAAAAAGGGCAGAGTATGAGACATTCCCCTGATGATTGATGCAGGACGTTCATCCGAAATATCGATGACTTTCTAACAGACCGGATGGTGTCATGTCCTAGAAAATTGTAGTCTTTATAGTCACAGTTGTAAGAATCTTAAATCTCAATTAGGACGGCTTGATTGTATCATTATTCTCTGTCAATTTGGCCAGGAATAAGTGAGTCATATTCTTAGGACAGCGTCTCCCAACTAGGTGTCGCGGAATCCTACGAGTCCGCGGAAGATATTTAAGGGTACCGTGGAGAAAATATATAAATATTTTAAAATAATGCGAAAAATTCCTGACACTCCTAGAAATTTTCGCGGGACTTATGTCAATGTAAAACACCCGAAATTGTTTAAAAAATTGGAGCCTTCGGGGGCAAATATTAATCCTTTTACGACCACCTGACATTCAGGATGAAAGAACTATAATCCTCTGAAATGTTTGTAACTATTTACGAATCTCCAAGGCGACAAACCTTCAAGACGTGACTCTGCATAAACTCTTTGTTTTGTATAATCCGAATTATGATTAACATATAAAATCAACATTATTTTCCTTTCTTGAGGTGACTTAACGTAATCCACAAGAGTGGCGCCTCGTGGCATTTTCTTATGGTATGATTGGGGCTAGATTTATTATACATTTAATGAAAAGTCTTATCAGAACTTTCCTTCATTACAGACACTGAACCACTTATGTTAAACTATATTCAACCATTCATTAGTATTCAGCCTTATAGCCCGGGCTTGGCAGGAACCAGAGCCCAGTCATGTGACCGGTATGGCTCTGGCACACTGCATCCTGGGCAAGTTCTTGGGGGTAGTTTGGCATTGCTTTCCCCCGCCTTTAGCAATACCCACTTTAGCCGCCAGGTCCCTCCGTCCGCAACGACGCGAGAGATCCTAGCAGCGAAAGGTGGACTTGTGGGCAAGAAAGATATCCGGTAGTAATTTTGCCTGAATTCCGACTTCCACGTAAATTTAAGGATCTTTTACATGCCGCAAATCTACGACATGGGACCGACGGCTTTACTTCCCCTCCGAAGGAAGGCGTGCTGAGGATTTTTTCGCCCTAAAAATCCG
>Ga0123357_10015348_pt1 | contig 10041 bp, 7 predicted proteins | sample TergutEmb28metaG_FD_89873 | JGI IMG/M metagenome (GOLD analysis project Ga0123357, IMG submission 89873) | Embiratermes neotenicus P4 segment gut microbial communities from Petit-Saut dam, French Guiana - Emb289 P4 | ecosystem: Host-associated > Arthropoda: Insects > Digestive system > Gut ... | reverse complement strand
GGTGGTATCCGTGTGGCAGGCTGAAGCCTGCTACACGGATACCACCCCAACCCAGCCACACCGAAACTCCAACACACATCGAAACAAGAACACACGACCAATGTGGTGATACAATAGAAAAGTTGCAGGTTCCTGGTTTTGGATGTATTAATATCTGAAACATGTTGAGCATAGAAGAAGTGAAATAAAACTTAATAAATTGTGACATCAAGTTGGTCTCTTATTCTTCAACTATCACAATGATGCACGGTCCAATATACATACCTACAATGTCGGTGTTGCACCGACAGCAATCTACTGCGTAGGAATACTGATTATTGGATTACATAATGGTGGTGTTTCAGATGAAAAATATGCATAGCTGGGTGAAACCTTTTAAGACGGAAACTAAATCACATTACTTACATAGATTCCGTTCGAACCTCACCAAAAACACATCGTGTCCATTATAAATACCAGCCACGACTGACACCTGCTGTTTAAGACTCTTACAGAACACATAAATACACAGTGTGGCGCCAGAAACGCAGAGATTTTAACGTTGAACATGGCGGTACACAGAATAACAGACAGATTTTGAAATGTTAAAGTATGTGCGTGGAGGAATGGAGGAGATTGCATAACGAGGAGCTAACAGATTTGTAGTCCTCACCCAATATTGTGCGGGTGATAAAATCGAGAAGAATGAGGTGGGCTGGGCATGTGGCGCGTATGGGCGAGGAGAGGTGGGTGTATAGGGTCTTGGTGGGGAAACTGGAGGGAAGGAGACCACTGGGGAGACCTAGGCGTAGATGGGTGGATAATATTAGGATGGATCTCCAGGAGGTGGGATGTGTGTATATAGACTGTATTGGGCTGGCCCAGGATAGAGACAGGTGGCGGACGCTCGTGAGTGCGGTAATGAACCTTCGGGATCCGTGAAATGCGGGGAGTTTCTTGACTAGCTGCAAACCAGTTAGCTTCTCAAGAAGGACTCTGCACCATGGAGTAAATAAGTACGTAAGTAAACTATGTGCATAAGTATATGGCAGCCACGTGTCCGTCATATGATCAGCTGCCATATTCAGCCGCTTCTCCATTGTCAAATGGTTGTACAATGTTGTACCACATTCTCGACACTCGACTCTTTCTTCAGCCCCATTTCATATCTGAGAAATAATGCTTTCGGTTGATTTTTAACCGTTTCTTCTGTCTCAGCGCGTATCTCACAGAAAACTAAAGTGTAAACTAATGCAAGGGTATTATGTAATGTACATAAAGGCCTAAGAATATGCAAAGAAGCACCGTACCATCAGCTTCACGGATCAAACCAACAGGTCTCCAAATCCTCCAGCATAAACTGATAGTTCCACTTCTTTTAGATCCGACTATCCTGTGTCCTATTGGCTCTCCTTCTCTCGCTATGTATCGCAGCTGTGTACCGCGTTTTCTCATCATACTTCGTTTATAGCTGATTCTATACTGTATGATCACATCGCAAACACTTTGTATTCCTCGACGCTCTTTTGGTTTGTGACAGCAGAATACAGTAGCACACTCAAGACAACCGCGTGGCCGGCTGAGATTTGAACGGTATTGCGGTAACTCAGTCACACACGGTCTGTGGGTAACGCAGCATGCAGCAATTCTTAGAAAAGAAGCAGGTACAAAAGTTTACTGAAACCTGTTTAATAACCTGTAAGAAGAATCACCAATAGATCATGGAAACGATTTTACCATAACACAATAGACACTTGGTAACGCATTACGCGAATTGCATAAATAAAACCGTTAACCCCTGGTTAATGCGATATCATAAACAATGAAAGGGAACAATCGCTTTCTGGATCCAAAGCTCGTGACACATCCAACCTTACTGTTACCACCGCCAGCAAACCGTTCTTCCCAGATTCCACTTTCGCATAGCTTAGCAAGTTAAATGCCAAGCAATTGTAGCGAGATTTAAACAATGGAATTCGACACCACTGTCGATCGCTGAACGAAGAGAAGAGACAATTCGCGAATACTGTGTGGGTGATGTAAACCGCAAATGATTCAGCACCTCCGCTTTCAAAAATACCAACAAGGAGAAGCACGGAAATGGTCAAAAGTACTGGTTAAAGAAAGCTGTGCGGGAAATTCACTGACTCACCCAGATTGGAGTTACGAAACGAGGATATACTGTGGCTGATGGTTGAGCGCGGAAAGGAGGGAGAAAAGAATCTGCTAGAGCCGAAGAAAAAAACATGATAAAGATGACAACAATGAAACAGGCTTCAGGGGCGTGACGAAGATGGCAACAAAGGATATAGCAGAAGGAAGAGCGTGATACGGAACGCAACAAACGATATAGCAGAAGGAAGAGCGTGATACGGAACGCAACAAAGAAATGATGACAGGTGGGGTTCAGAGCGATAAAGATTATAACAATGATATGCTACAGCTGAAGAAAAGCATGATAAATACAGCAACAAACAAATGACGCAGCTGGAGGAGAAGCGTAAAAAAGGGGTCAATCAAGATTTACTGTACTTAGTGTACTTACTTACTCCATGGAGCACAGTTCCTCTTGAGAAGCTAACCGATTTTCAGCTAGTCAAGAAATTCCCCACATTTTATGTAACCCCAAGGTTCATCGCCTCATTCACAAGTGCCCGCCACCTGCCCATATCCTGTGCCAGATCCATCCAGTTCATGCCCCCAAATCGCACTTCCTGAAAATTCATTTTAATATTATCCTCCCATCTACGCCTGGATCTTTCAAGTGGTCGCTTTCCCTCATGTTTCCCCACCACAACTTTGTATACAACTATCCTCTCCTCCATACGTGCTACATGTCCCGCCCAACTCATTATTCTCGATTTAATCACCCGAACAATGTTTGGCGAGGAGTAAGATCATTCAGCTCCGCATTATGTAGTTTCCTCCAAGCCCTGTTACCTCGTCCTCTTACGCCCAAATATTCTCCTCAACACCCTACTCTCAAATACCCTCAGCCTACTTTCCTCCCTCAATGTGAGCGACCAAGTTTCGCACCCATACAAAACAACCATCAAAATTATAGTTATGTATACCTTAATCTTCGTATTTTTGGATAGAAAACTAGAAGACAAAATATTCTGTACCGAATGATAGCAAGCATTCTCTGGACTTCAATCCGCTCTTATTTTCCTCCTGAATAGAATTTTGATTTGTTAAAGTTGTTCCCAAATATTTGAACTCTTCCACACTTTCAAAGGAACTATTACCAGTCCTTATATTCTGACTTCGTCCTTCATTCTGATCTCGAGACAAGATCATGTACTTAGTTTTATCAGCATTTACTTCTAGCCCAATCTCCTTACTATCAACTAGCAAATCGCCCTTCTCATCTTTTACTATATTAGTTCTATGCTGGTAATCCTTAAAATCACCGACGCTTCTATACAAAACCCTGCCATTTATTATCTTACTGTTAGTTCTCAAGTTCATCAATTGTAGCTTCTTTTGTTCCTGAAATGTCTGCTAACTTCGCGTCTTACATTTTTTAGATTACCTACATTGCTTTGGTTTGGATGCCGTAACCACTGCATTTTAGCCCGCTTCCTTTGATCTAAAAAATATGAGCATTCTTCACATAACCAAAGCAGGATTTACTGTAGGCAGACAGAAGTACAGTAAAGAGCATACGGGCTTGCTATAATGTAGCTGGAGAGGAAAAAAAGACAATATCCTGTTATGCCTGGAAGAAAAAGTAGGGGTCAACGCTTTGTATAGTGTGATTACATCCACAAAGTCCCCGACATTTTGTACAACAACCTTCAGTGCGAGTCCCAAAAACCTTACGATCCTGCTACCTCAGTCACGTGACAGCCGCTGCTACGTATGCAGACCAATACTGCCCACCTGCACCGCTGTGACTGCAGAGTGACTGTGATCTACGCGCACACGACTTTGCGCACTATCCCGACTTATGACATCAGCCAACGCTCACTTAAGTTATCTGCGCATGAAACTGAAGCCTTTGTGGAATTTATCCTGCTATACACTGCAGCAGAAGGGACAGAAAGAAGGCGAGTCTAGGACATCAGATTCCTCGGAACCAACATCTTGATCGAGATTTTCAAGCTCGGAGACACGACCCTGACTGCAGAACGTCCATGGCAGCAAGTGTGTTTAAGAACGCTGTGGCTTGCTGTAACGACTGTTACAAAGAAGAGACGTAGTATTAAACTGAGGCCTCTTTACACAATTTCTTGACAATTATGAGAAACATTCCTTCCTTCTTGGTTGTTGGTGTTCCTTTATTGAGTTTTAGGCTCTGTCATTAGAGAAGATAAAAAGGCACCAAGTGACTGGATGATCATGGAATTGATAAAGGTGTGAAATAAAGTCATCGTCATCCACGCCAAGGTATTATCTTGTCACTTGCATTCAGGAGTTGAGAACCACGATTAATAAGACACAGAGAGCTGAGTACAGAGACCGAAACTCGAACCCGGGACCTCCCGAACGTGACAAAGTAGTACTGACCACTAGATCGCGAAGTTTAGTAGTTCTAATCCTGATAATCCTGTTAATAAAATAAGGGGGAAAAACTTCACAAATGAATGTGATATTCGCTTCATTTGGCTCAGAATATGGACATATTCCGGGCCATGTGAGAAAGGCTACGAACTTTCGGATTCAATAAAATCCGGGAAATTTCTTGACTATATGACTAAATATTGGCTTCCCAAGAAGTACTCCGCCTCACGGACGTACTTAGCTAGATAATTGTCAGCAAAACGATAATGAAATACTGTCCAGAATTGCAACGTATGCTTATAACATCATTTCCACTGGAAAATCCTAGAAAAGCTACGTTTCTATACACCCGTTCTTTTTTCCCCCCGTGAGCGCTGTTAAACTGATCTCGTCTACCATTCACGTCACTGCCACACACATATTAGTGTCTGTAGCTGCAGATAGGATACCGGAAAGACAAACTGACAACATGACATCGCAATCAATCACGTCTGTCATGGAGGAAGTTACCAATTCATCCCTTCAATTTACACGATCCTCTTCAAACTTCTTCACGATGCTTAGGATATCCTATGGGATGGGTGCTGGTAATAAGAAAAGTGTCATGATAGTCACGGCTAACGTGGGAGAGAACCAAATGACGAACTGCATTTAACTTACTAGAGTGGAGCGTATGTACTTGTCTAGCACAACTTTATTTGACGGTATATATATATATAGTGTTATTACATAATGCAGGACGAATTCACAGTGTGAGGATTGATAATAGTACCTTCGAGAGGGTGGAAGAGTTTAAATATTTGGGAACAACTCTAACAAATCTAAATTCTATTGCGGAAGAAATTAAGAGCAGATTGAGGTCAGGAAATGCTTGATATCATTCGGTGCAGAATCTTTTGTCTTCCAGGTTGCTATCCAAAAATTGAAAGATCAAGATATATAGAACTATAATTTTGCCTGTTGCTTTGTATGGGTGTGAAACTTGGTAGTTCACACTGCGGGAGGAAAGGAAGCTGAAGGTGTTTGAGAACATGGTGTTGGGGAGAATATTTGGACCTAGGAGGGACTCTGCACCATGGAGTAAGTAAGTAAGTAAGTAAGCAGTAGTCCCAGAATGTTTCTAACCTTATGCAGTTAAATATTTTTACGAAATTTCCTTTTAAGGCAAAAGCACTGCACATGCATGTAGATTTATTTCCCAATGTATGGGATACTACCAATCAAACAATAATGTTGAAGAATATTGATTTCTGAAATACGACGAGTTGCAGTGTGTCAGCAACACCAAGCAGATCTCGAACAAACACAAGTATTTACCTTCATTATATGATATAAACCACCAAATTCACCTTTTCTAAGTTAATATTTTAATTTTTAATTGTCTGATGTCTTCTATATGTTTCGAAACCGAAGGTTCATCTTCAAGAAGATGGTTGTATATACAGGTCAAGTATAGGGTGTTTTACATGCATCAGTATAAGCAGTCTTGTAGACAGAAGAGTGTGTTCTATAAGACTGTTTATACTGATGCCCGCAAAACACACTACACCAAACCTCTTTATACAACCGTCTTCCTGAAGATGAACCTTCGGTTTCGAAAGGTAGAAAATATAAAGCAATTAAAAATTAAAATATTAATTTAGAAAAGGTGCATTTTGTTGGTTTATACTGTATAATTATATTGTATAATTATATTGCAATGCACAGTGCAAAAAAAAAAACATAAAATTATTTACTTTCAGTTTGGTTGGAAAAACATTCAGTGCAGTACGTGAAATTTTCTGTCTCCTAAACAAGCCTTGGAAGTAAGCATGAAACGCCTTGCTTTGTTACCGAAAGCAGCGATGAAGCGCAGCTTTTGACGTTACACGAATACCACAAGACCTCTGTGCGGTTGGAATAGGCCAGAAACGAATCACCAAACGTTTCTACTGCATGCACAATGGTTGCGAGCCTCTGTACATCGATTGAAGCATTTGAAGGACGGTACAATTCGGTACGTTCTTTCTACAAACAGTCTTCAGCTCACAGAGTGCACCATACCACAGGACACAGTGTGGGTGGCACTTTGTGCCCGGAAACAAAGGAAACACAACTCAAACCTTCACAACTGCGCATCCAACGACTGAAGGCAGAATGTAAGATCGAAAGTTAAAATCGTGGGAACGATATGCAATAGATTGTGTAGCCTGTCCCAGTTACTAGCCCAGATCAGCGCTGGCGAACCTTTTTAGGCCGCGTGCCAAAACGGTCTATAAATTTCGGATAAATTCCTTAGCGTGCCCATGGGAATTCTGAAGAGAAAAACAAGGTCTTGGAGTGTTCCATAATTCTTATTAATTACTGCTTTACTTATCAGTACGTGTTATAATTGTAGGCCCGGTACCTCAGTTGGTATAGCGAATGACTACGGGCTGGACGGTCCGGGATCGAATCCCGGTGGGGACGAGATTTTCCGCCCGTCCAGACCGGCCCTGGGCCAACCCAGTCTCCTGTAAAAAGGGTACCGGGTCTTTCTCGGGGGTAAAGTGCGGCCGGGGCGTGCTGCTGATCACTCACCCCCTTCTAGTGCCGCGGTCACGGAAGAGTAGAGCTATACCTCTACCCACCCTGTGGGCCACACCGGGCCTGTAACAGGATCACTTTACCTTTACCTTTCACATGTTATAATTATATTGTATAATTAATGCATTGCATAATTATTATATTAGATTTCTTAAAGGTCTCCTCGAGGAATACGAAAAGGAAGAAAATTTGGAAGTAACTGGGGGTGCTACTGAAATGAAGACTGCAAAACGCTTTGCGCAATGTCACGTATTCATCCAGTCGCCGCCAGGCTGATAAATATCCGGTCAACACTTCACACTGCTACCTTTCTGGGTAAATATGCTTCTCTTGCAGTGCTATTTGGTAACAACGGTCGTTCATATACAGTCTCTACGCATTCATACATGGGTATGGGTGTATATATATATATATATATATATATATATATATATATACACACACATATTCTTCACAATGTCGAGAAGCTGGTCGGGAAAAAGAAATTAAAAAGTTAAGATAGCAATGGCAGCCGCGTGCCAAGGTTACCTTTCCGCGTACCGTTTTGGGCACGCGTGCCTTAGGTTCGCCAACCACGGTCAAGAGCAGCGTTTCCCAGACTGTGCTCGCAGAACCTTTGGGTCCTGTGCGATGCAAGGAGTGATTCCATGGGCGTGGGTAGGGGGGTGGGGGAGTCTAACAGAAAAAAAAAAATCCTCGCTCGCTTTCACAGACAACTTCTTCATTTACTCGGACGCACTTCGTTCCCTACTCAACCAAAGGTTGTGCCAGCCAATTATGGGTCTGCGGCGAAAATGTGTAAAAGGGTAATGGTGGGAAATACGGTGGAAGGGATGCTCGTAATGCTTCAACTTGACTGGAACGAAGTGAACTAAAAGTTCATTCATACGCTTAAGCATTACATGTGGAAATGCTTCGGTATGAAAATAATTTTAGATTTATTTCGAAATATCACTCTCCAGGCCCCTTGTGGCGTCCGTGCCTATACGCCAAACCCGGAAGAGTTCGGTGACCAAATAAGTTCCGAAAACGTTGGTCTACTTGAACTGAAGAATACCACGAAAACCTGAGCCCAAGTACCTGGCACCCAGACCAACACTGGTAACAGCCATCGTATGCTTCAGGCATTGGGAGAGAACATGACGGTAGAAAGAAGACGACAGATGGCGAAAACGCAGTGCTGACATATTTATGTATTTATTTGTAGGTTATTTACCGACACTGACACATTATGCCTGGAGTAAACAAGGTAAACCACGGAAGACCGGACGATAGCCGGCATCCGGCTGAGATTCGAAACAGGAACCTCTACATACAATTCAGAAGCATTACCACCCAAGCAGCTTATGCGGTAAATCATGAGACAGGATAAGGAGTAGGAAGAGGAGAAGGAATATGGGGGAAAGAAAAAGTAGGAAGAAAAACAAAATAAACACATGGTTAGCGAAGAGAAGAACAGAAAGAGAAAGGATGGGCATAAGAAGAGAAATTACAGAGAATATTTGTCCTGAAGAATTAAAAACAGCTAGATGTCACTTATTATTTTACTGTACTTCTTATAAGCTCAACATGTTTCGGGCACTACTAGGTCCATCATCAGGAGCTCGCGACTATAATGTTCACTACCACATTGGTCGTTTCGTTCTTGGTTTGTTGTATGTTGGAGGTTAGGTGCGGTTAGGCTGGAGTAGTGTCCTGGCTGCAGGCTAAAGCACGTGCTTTAGCCTGCAGCCAGGACACTACTCCAGCCTAACGGTCCAATAAACATCAAATTACTTATCCTATTTATTTACTACGTCCAATTCCTTTTTTCACATTCTGTGGACCGTGCTTCGTGATGTACTTGCGTAATAAAAGACCAACAAGATGCACTTTTTTTTTCTTAATTTATTTCAATAATATATCCTGTACATGTTTCGAACAGTGTTACTATTCATCATCAGGAGACAGTTACTGTATACGCAGCATTTGGTATTTACGACGCATCTGCGTTGACTAGCTGCTAACACGATCATTTTCCACTCTGATCGTGTTAGCATTTAGTTACTCTGTTCGAAACATATAGAGGATAGATTATTGAAATAAACTAAGAAAAAATGTACATCTTGTTCGTCTTTATTACACAAGTCCAATCCCATACAGTTTGGCCACGTGGCTTAGTAACTGACGAACCATCTGCATGTTGGCCACATCTCAACTCTACCAACACTATACGCAGTGTAAGGACAACAAGATGCAGCGTCGTCTTAAAAATAAGAACATCATTCCGCGCACACAACAATAAAAATTTACCACAACGGTCTGGCCACAAGGCGATCCATACCAGTTTCAGAGAACGTCTGTTTAACACAAAATGCAGGCCACATTAACAGAAAAAGTACATGAAAAATTCGGCGCACTTCGCAACCAATACGTGACGACATATTTATGCTTCATTGTTCATACGTTGTATAGTAAGGAACGTTAATAAATTAGGAAGACATCAACGAAAATAAAGGAGGAAAAAAAGGACAAGGGAGAATATAATCAAAAGAGAAAAGGTGGTACTATATGTGAATGTAAAATTAAAATTAGATTCTTCTGTATGTACGGCTTTGGTTGTTCAAACCAAATCTTTATTTTGCGTGATATTCAGATAGAATGAACAGTACCGAGTAAGAATCACGCAAGTGCAAATATTCCGTTTTCTCGTGTTGAAAAATAGGTCAAAAGTTTCATCTTATTGTTCAGAAGCGTAGCTATAAAGAAAACGAGAAGGCAGTTAACTGAAAGTCTCTGATACGCAGTCTGGAAGCCATAAAGACATCAAGACTACCAACGTTCTTTCGTCCTCTTTTAAAAGAACAGCTTAGTAAGACGCAAGACATAAGGCAGTCTGTCACACATACACCATACACAAGACATGAGGCAGTCTGTCACACATACACCATACACAAGACATGAGGCAGTCTGTCACACATACACCATACACAAGACATGAGGCAGTCTGTC
>Ga0123357_10015347_pt1 | contig 10042 bp, 8 predicted proteins | sample TergutEmb28metaG_FD_89873 | JGI IMG/M metagenome (GOLD analysis project Ga0123357, IMG submission 89873) | Embiratermes neotenicus P4 segment gut microbial communities from Petit-Saut dam, French Guiana - Emb289 P4 | ecosystem: Host-associated > Arthropoda: Insects > Digestive system > Gut ... | reverse complement strand
TCTTTACAGTCAGCGGATTTTGATACTGAGTGGCTAATTGGTATAAATGTTGTGTGCTGCAGACAGCAGTTGCTTATATACACTCAACGGATTGTGACACTGAACGGCTAATTGGTATAAATGTTGTGTGCTGCAGACAGCAGTTGCTTATATACAGTCAACGAATTGTGACACTGAGTGGCTAATTGGTATAAATGTTGTGTGTTGCAGACAGCAGTTGCTTATTTTCAATCAAAGGATTGTGATACTGAGTGGCTACTTGTTATAAATCTTGTGTGTTGCAGAGAGCATTTGCTTTTTACAGTCACCGTTTTGTAAAACGGTGTGGTTAATTTGTATAAATTTTGCAAAAGGGGGATTTATATAAAATAGGAATTCTAAAACTTTATATCTCCTCTCCTTTACACATAAATTCACTTCGTAAAACTGTAAATCAGTACCTGTTTTTTACCTTAAATTTGCTATTAAACCAGAATTATGAACACATAAATACAGCCTTCAGTAACCGCACGGCTCTCACCATTCACCGCTGTACAACTGTGCAGCTTTCAATCCCTTCTCCACTCTGATGTACACAAAATATTACATCAGTTCTACTGTTATATACGTCCTTCTGCACATTTCACATTCTGCAGTCCATCCCACAGTAGACCCTTCATACAGAGCTGTTATAATATATGTGGCGTACTGCGTACATCGGCAGAGATAAGGCAGAATGTGTGGTCTTGTTTGTTTAATGTTGTTACGCAAAGGGAGCACTGAGGTAATAACAGTTGAACCTGCGGAAAAAGCAAAAAATCCTTAAAATTTCTGTGACAAATTGTTTTGTAACGTGCAAACTATGATTACCACATTTGGTATTTTGTTGGAAAAGCTAACAACATATCATTGTACAGAACGCAGTCACAGAAAATTGTGCAAAACACAAATTCTTCCAAATTATTACAAATTTTCTTCTGAAAACTAGTTTCAAACCGCCAGGAGGTTACACAATATATACGGCCTGGACTGGTGTCGTGTACTGATTACTGGGTGCATTAGATGGTTGTTCAAATCATAGAAAATTTCGGGAAATTTTCGGAATATTTATGATTGAAATATGAAATAAAGTCTCTACATGGTCACTGCGATAGATTTTCTCAATCTCACTTTTAGTAAAAGCGCATGGCAATTCAGTTTCAAAGTGAGACATAAAATAACGGGGATGGGATTTATAGACAGTTTATAAATCTGTGATTTTTGTAAAGTACGTCGGAGCATGGAACAGACACGTTGTGATTTGTTGTGCTGCATAATGTCACCTGTAGTCAGGTCAAATTGTTCAAAGACAGTGAAAGTTACAGTGAAAGTTACACATGACATAGGAACTGTACTGAGGGAGAAGAAATAATATTTGTCTGTATCTGACAACAGTACATTCTGCAGGGTAAATTTTTTTACATATAACGCAGTAACGAAACACGCCTTCGCTGTTCCACATTCTGAAATTGAACATGGAAGTCGGCCTTCCAACAGCCGGACACTGACCTAGCTAAGGCAGTCAACTTTGACACGTTCATGATTTCACTTCAAACCAAGCAATAAACAGAAAGTTAAATTGAGCATCTCGGTAGTGTTCATCTCTGCAGTGTTCATTTCTACCCTTATCAACAAACTAACCCAAACCTTCAGCCATTCAACATCCACATAACTCGCCGGTCTACAGCCAAATCATAACACAACCCAAAATTTCAGCCACTAAACATCCACAATACAACTCAACGGTCTATAGCCACCCAATAACACAACACTAACCTTCAGACACACAAAATCTACAAAAAAAATCGCCGGTCTATAGCCACCCAGTAACACAACCCAAACCTTCAGCCAGTCAACATCCACACTACTACTCGCAGGTCTATTGCCACCCACTAAACCAAACCAAACCTTCGGCCAGTCAACATCCACACTACAACTCACCGGTCTATAGCCACCCACTAACCCAACCCAAACCTTCGGCCAGTCAACATTCACAACACAACTCGCTGTTCTATAGCCACCCAATAACCCAACCCAAACCATCGGCCACTCAACATCCACAATACAACTCACCGGTCTATGTCCACCCACTAACAAAACACTAACCTTCAGACACACAAAATCTACAAAAAAAAACTCGCCGGTCTATAGCCACCCAGTAACACAACACAAACCTTCAGCCAGTCAACATCCGAACTACTACTCGCAGGTCTATAGCCACCCACTAAACCAAACAAAACCTTCGGCCACTCAACATCCACACTACAACTCACCGGTCTATAGCCATCCACTAACCCAACCCAAACCATCGGCCACTCAACATCCACAATACAACTCACCGGTCTATGTCCACCCACTAACACAACACTAACATTCAGCCACTTAAAATCTTCAATTAAACTCGCCGGTCTACAGCCACCCAAAAACTCAACCCAAACCTACAGCCAGTCAACATCAACAATACAACTCGCCGGTCTATAGCCACCCACTAACCCAACACAAACCTTCAGCCAGTCAACATCCACACTACAATTCACCGGTCTATAGCCACCCACTATCCCAACACAAACCTTCAGCCAGTCAACATCCACACTACAATTCACCGGTCTATAGCCACTCACTATCCCAACCCAAACCTTCGGCCACTCAACATCCACAACACAACTCGCCGGTCTATAGCCACCCACTAAACCATACCAAACCTTCAGCCAGACAACATCCACAATACAAGTCTTCGATCTATAGTCACCCACTAACACAACCCAAACCTTCAGGAGGTCAAAATCCACAATACAAATCGCCGGTCTAGAGCCACCCACTAACCCAACCCAAAACTTCGGCCAGTCAAAATCCACAACACAACTCGCCGATCTATAGCCGCACACTAAGGCAACCCAAACCTTCAGGCAGACAACATCCACAATACAACTCGCCGATCTATGGCCACCCAGTATCCCAATCCAAACCTTCAGCCAGTCAAAATCCACAACAGAAATCGCCTGTCTATAGCTACCCAGTAACACAACGCAAACCTTCAGCCAGTCAACATTCACAATATAACTCACCGGTATATAGCCACCCACTACCCCAAACCAAACCTTCAGCCACACAACATCCACAATACAACTCGCCGTTCTATAGCCACCCACTAACCCAACCCAAACCTTCAGCCAGTCAACATCCACAACACAAATCGCCGTTTAATAACCACCCACTAACACAACCCAAACCTTCAGCCAGTCAACATCCACAATACAATTCGCCCATCTATAACCACCCACTAACCCAACCCAAACCTTCGGCCAGTCAAAATCCACAACACAACTCGCAGGTCTATAGCCACCCACTAACCCAACCCAAACCTTCAGCCACTCAACATCCACAATACAAGTCGCCGGTCTATAGCCACCCACTAAAACAACCCAAACCTTCAGCCAGTCAACATCCACAATACAACCGCCGGTCTATAGCCACCCACTAACCCAACCCAAACCTTCAGCCACTCAACATCCACAATACAACCGCCGGTCTATAGCCACCCACTCACCCATCCCACACCTTCAGCCAGTCAACACCCACAACACAACTCACCATCTCCAGCCACGCTGCGATACAACATTATTTATAGACGTGACGAACTGCGTAGTTCGGCAGACAGCAGACAGAAACTGTAAAGGTAAAGTAATCACTGTACCGACCTTGAGCGTTCCAGGAGTGTGAGGCTTCCAGACTTCAAGACAATTGCCTGCCCTTCACACCGGCCTTTTTACCGCTCTGTTAATATGCCTCCTAATCTTTTCTGTTTGAAACTGACTCCAACTCAAGCCACAGTACAGGCGGTAGCATAATGTCGGTAAAAATTTGCAGCGACACCGTTGGCAATGTAAGCCGCTTCCTTCCGGCCTGTGGCGCACTGTCTCGACCAACTGCGCAACCGCTTGAGACCGAAGGTCATTTAATTATTATCGTTGTACACAGCTGCACGTACATAACTTGTGTAATTACTTATTTGTACCTCCGTGCAGACCAGATTGCCTTGATTTGTTTTAGTTGGTTTTTAATCCACAGATCTGCTTCGGCTTTTCAATAAAGCTGTTTCACGGTCACGTTTATTAGATTTTAGCTTTCCATTTTTATTTGTACGATGTTGGGTACTGGATAGGATTTTGACGTTTCAAATCTTTATACTGTATTTGCGTGGGTTATGTAACATAAATCCACAAATACAATTGTGTGATAACATTTTAATATTATCCTCTCTACAACTGCATTTTCCAAGTTCTTGTTATTCTAAATCAACAAATAAGGTTTTAATTTTACGTCAGAAAGTGAGTTATTCAACTTGCCTAACTTTAGGACCTGAAACTTCTGTAGTCAGATTTCATGTATAAATAATGATACAATATTAATAAATTATTTCAGCCATTGATAAATTTTAATCCGGCCGATAGTAATTAATTTTGTGTCAATAGACGCCTCTTCTCCCTCTTTGAGCATAAGTTGGCTTTTCAGCATTTTAGCAAAATTTGAATTAACCAATCAAGGAAAATCATGGATTAGATTTCGTCCTCAGAAATCTTCAAATGCAAAATGTTTGAAGATTTTCATTGTTTTTATGAAAAATAACCTCATTAACTTTACCAAAAAATCCATTTTGCCTGGGGTCGTAGTTAACAGTTAAGTCTAAATTTAAAACTACAGTCTGTAATATCCATTTTAATATTATCAAACCATATACATGTATTAAGTAAGAATTTGTAATGCTCGGTGCATATCCTAATTCAGTTTCTGTTAATATAATTCTGTTCTCTCTTTTTAATCATCATTTAGCCTTTCAGGAGTTTAGAAAAAATTTGAACTAACAAATCAAATAAAATCGTGGATCTGATTTCGTCCTCAGAAAGATTTAATTGCAAAAATTTTATAATCTACTTATTTTTATGAAAAATAACGTCATTAAATTTTCCAAAAATTCCGCGTTGCCACCGGTTGTAGTGAATAATTTAGTCTAAAAACAAACCAGTTTCTATAGTATTCATCTTAACCTTTGGCGCTGGAATTATTTTTTAAATTTTAGCACACCCTGTATATAAATGTGAATAAGACAGGAACCAACTACGTTAGATTTATGAAACAAACTGCATTTTGAAGAGGAAAAAACGGAGAGTATATACCGTGTTTAAATTATTCAGTACTTATATTTGTTGAATAAATATATAAACTGCAACATTTAGAGGTTAGTGGTGTGGTACGACCGCTATAGTTGTCGTTCGGCGTCAAAAGGTTAACCTCTGTTTTTATGTGGGTAATCCGTGACCTTTGCTTTGTAATTGATTTATTCTCTTTGTCGCTGTACTCAGTGATAGGAATAGCGTTAGAAGAATCGACTGATCCTGGGCTTGTTTTGGGATTGTGGTGGTGAGGTTTGTGGGGTGCAGTATTGCTGCAGGTAAGTAATGAACAACCTCTCGACCTTTTATTTTTAAGTGGCAACCTGAGATCAATTTTGTATTCTTGAAACAAGCGACTTGGATGAATTGCCAATAGATTATTTACTTGACGTGAATGGGCGTGTTGTAAGCAGACGTTTTGTTTAAGGTCAAGTTCATAGTAAAGTCCAGTTGAAATGAGATGGCACACGGTGACTCACGGGAGGGGAATTGAATGGGAAATTGGCGAGTGAAGTGGGTAGCCAGTACTCTTCACACTACCTCGGAACATGGTGTATCCAGCATTACTACCGCTGATGCACACACCTCGGCTGCCAGTAGTCGACTGAACTGATGCCCCCGCCGGTTTAAATGGACTCATTCTTTTCGCCGAAAGACGAAATCTGTTTTCTGGGGGTGTGCCATCACATTTCAAACGCAGTCAACCTGGAATTTATTTTGCGAAATGGTGGTTTGGAGCTCCATATATTTCGAGGTGTTTTTCCGGTGTAGGAACAAGTTTGCAGATATTGGACTTCGATACAAATGCGCACACAATACATACAAGATATATGAATTTTAATATCCCGTTGCTTCGGATTAAGTTTTAGAAGTAGCGTTGGTTTGAGACGGGCTAAAAATGGCAGCTGTTGGGTATAAGGTAGTATGCAGTAAATAGTTAGTACTTCTATACTGACATGTAAGACACGCACAATTACAGGCAGGGCGAGAAACGCCTTCCATGCCTACACCGCATCGTTATCAGCATTTAGTTAAATTGGAGCTGGTTCAAATATTGACCCGTTCCTTTGTCAGAATTCCAGTGCATAACAACAAATATTTATGATAACAACAAACAGCACCGCTACATATTAGTGCTGCTGTTGTGGTCACAAATTGTTTTAGCGGAAAGTATTTAATGCACAGACCTGTACCTGTGGAGTGTTGGGGGGAGAGTTACTGCTGACTGATGTTAGCTGAAAACATAAATTGTTATATGAGTGATTGTGCAAGGAAATATTTTCCAGTTTATTTGCTGAGAACATACAGAGCAGCTGTATTACGTGTGAATATAATCAAGGATAATATTGAAATGGATATTACAAAAATGGTGCTTATGACTAGCGGACTAAATATGATCAAAATACAATCTTAAGATCACAGTTATTAGCCACGATATTTGACAGAAAAATGAATATCTTGCGCAGATGATCTAGTTCTGAAAGCTCCTTCTGCACACACACTGTGTGGTACTGCCTGTTTGTGTTCAGCTTTGCAACCCGCACACCACACACCTGCACCTAAAAGCGTCTAGTACTTCTTGGCCTTTCTTCGAAAAACTTTGATACGCTGCCATCACACTACACAACAAAAGCACTTTCCTTTCCCCTCCAAACACACATGTAATTAAACACTGTAACGAAGGAGGAAATAGGATAGTTCAATTGGTTTATGAATACAGACAAATTAGTTACAGGAATAAAGAACAACATTACACCACAATAACTACATGTAACTGTAGAATATCAATACAACTGTGTAGCATGACTACAGTGTAATTTTATTAACATAATAAGATACATACATATATATATATACATGTGTATACATGAATATGTGACACCGTTGAATTTATTGACGAGTTGTTTCAGAGGAAGTAAATAAGCATACAAAATGTATAAAGCAAGGGATATGACAAAAATGTACTGAAATGGTGCATTTAGCTACACGTGCAGGCTGTGTAATTTATAGGGTTGTGTCCTGGTTTGGTTTAGGGAAACAGAGACAGACAAAAGAACATCAGCCATAAACTTAAAAAAAAAATAAATAAATTCTTAATATTTAGTAAAGGTGTGAACTTATGGTCCGCTTTAATAATATGATGTTGAAATATATATTGAATGGTAATATATGTAAATGTTACATTGTTGCACGAATTGTTCTGAAATTGTCTATAAACACAACGAAATATGAGAGCGAATATTTTTAACTTTCATACACTTACCTACATTCTCTTACAGACACGTAACTTTCGTTACCATTACTGTAATTCATAAGACAGAAAGTTTGAAAAGAATATAAAGCGCAGTTGTAACTTAAGATAATAAAGACAAACGTTACAAATTTAATTCCTTCTTGCAAGTTCGAGATCAGTAGGAGGGGAATTTGTTTTGCAAAAGCAGGTTAAGTAGCGTTTGAGATGCTGTTTGAACGGAGAACTGGTACAGATCAGAGCGACAGGATTGAGACAGGAATTGATTGAAAGGAAACAGGTTGAAATTAGATACGTGTAGTGAAATTTGTAATTCAAATGACGTAGAATATCGGCAATTTTGGCTGCCCAAACTTGTCCTGATTCGGCGCAATTTATATAGGTCCAAAAGGCGTGATAAGGAACATAACTTATCAAAAAAACAACAGTCAGTCCAACCACAATCTTTGCAGAATTTCTGCGTGTTTTCAGTTGAGGATTTTGAGTCCCCTCAGATATAGCACGAGAGCTTTCCACTAGATGGCAGGCAGTCATTATGTAAGAGAAGGCAATCACACAGAGAGGAAGTACACACGATACTAAGAGTTCAAAAATAACCACACGTTGATAGTACGTTCTACGACTTGAAGGGAGTAATCCTTCACACATATGCTTCGATAGAGCTGATGGAACGGCGAATAATGCAGCCATAATCCATACTCCAAAAAGTGTAGCCACAGTAGAGCACCATGTTGCTTGTGAAGAGACATGGACTTGGAAGGGATTCACTGTTACCCTGTATCGCTGGAAGCTAAACATAGCTACAGAGTACGCTGACAGACCGATACACATTCGGCGGCAAAATGGAAGGAACATGCACATAAATTCAACGTCTACCCAATCATCGGATATTCTATTTGCATAAGCTTCTGAGAAAAGTACCGTTAAATAAATGATATCGCTTATAGCCAAGTTAAAGATGTACATATTGGGAACAGTTCGCATGTCCTTGTTGAATATAATAATGATGAGAAGGATGACATTGCTGATTGTACCAAATATAAAGGGAAATGCATATAATGTTACTTGGTAATTCTTGAGATATTTAATATCATATTGGTCATTGAAATTGTAGACAGTGTCACTGGCAATGTAGATTGTACAGTTGTAGTCTCCATAATACTGTATATTACCCTCTAAGCACTGCCCTTTCTCCAAAACCCCCCACCACATTCCCTCCACTTCGCTCGGTGCGTCACATTCCGGCACATTTTTCCAACCCCTTGTCTGTATATTACGATCCTTACACCATCGCCACACTTCCTGCAGCTGACAGTCACACTCTAGCGGGTTACCATGCAGATAGAGTTCAGATAGTTCAGGCAACGCTCTCAAAATTTTTTTATCTAAAGTCCTGAGATTATTGTAGCTAATATCAAGCTTTTCCAGTGAACTGACGTTTGAAAATGTTTCAACTGACAGTGAACTTATATTGGAATTTGTTATAAAAAGTTGTGACAAAGAATGTGAATTGATGAAACTACGGTCAGTTGGTGTTTGAAGACTGGGACTGTCGTATATATTAACGTATTGGAGATTTGGTAACCCTAAGAACGTATCTGGATGGAGGTACTGCAGTAAAGTTTCCCTCATATCTATACTTTTTAAATTAGTCAACCCACTGAACACACCACTATCCAAGTGAGTTAATCTGTTAAGAAAAAAGCCAAGATAATGCAGACTTTCCATATTCTCAAAAGTGCCTGGCTTTATTTCACTTAACTCGTTACCTTCGAAGTAGAGTTCTGTCAACTTTGTAAGCCCGTTGAATGCTCCCAACTCTATAGTTCTCAGTCCACAGCTGTGTATATCCATTAATTTCAGCTCAGTCAATGAAACAAAACTGTCTTTCTTCAACAAAGTTATGTTGTTTTCAGAAAGCCAGAGTGCTCTGACGTCTGTGAGATGGATTAAGGGAATAGGGTTTATTGATGCACCGGAGCAAAAGATGGCGTATCCTCCTGTGTCACACCGGCATTCCTTGGGACATTCTATTGCTACTCTTGCAGACAAGATCACTAACCATAACCAGAATAAAACAACAGGTGTTGCCAATAGCAGGGACAGCAACACCGCAGTCAGGCGCGATGGCATGGCGAGATGCTACAATCTGGAGAGAGAAAGAGAGAGAGAAAAATGTTACTCAAGGTTACTCCATTTTATGATGGTCAGGCGGTGGGCAACATAGACAGGAAATGATAATGAATGTTACGGTTTTGGTTTGAGAGTTCTAGGGAGGGGGATATATAGAGAGGAAGAGATAATAAATAAAAATGATTTATATGAGGGTCTGACGGAAGGCAATATAGAGAGGAATTGATACTGAATGTTAACGTGTTTGTTGTGAGGGTCTGGACAGGTCAATATACAGAGGAACAGATACTGAATGTTACTGTGTTAGTTGTGAGGATCTGGAGAGGGGAATATAGAGAGGAACTGATACTGAATGTTATTCTGTTGGTTGTGAGGGTCTGGGGAGAGGAATATAGAGAGGAACTGATACTGAATGTTACTGTGTTAGTTGTGAGGGTCTGGGGAGAGGAATATAGAGAGGAACTGATAC
>Ga0123357_10015346_pt1 | contig 10043 bp, 7 predicted proteins | sample TergutEmb28metaG_FD_89873 | JGI IMG/M metagenome (GOLD analysis project Ga0123357, IMG submission 89873) | Embiratermes neotenicus P4 segment gut microbial communities from Petit-Saut dam, French Guiana - Emb289 P4 | ecosystem: Host-associated > Arthropoda: Insects > Digestive system > Gut ... | reverse complement strand
TTTCTTGACTAGCTGCAAACCAGTTAGCTTCTCAAGAAGGACTCTGCACCATGGATTAAGTAAGTAAGTAAGTAAGTAAGTAATGATAGGCGTTTGTGAAGATAGCTTGGATGGAGTCTTCTGCACGTATCGAAAATCCGTGGGAGATGAAGCGCCATCTATGTACAGCTATATAGATGGTAAAGGCAGAGGTCACCCTAGAACAGGACATGAAGACACAGAGTGGGAGTAGACGTATAGCTCTACTCTTTCTTTGACCTCGGAGCTAGGTGGGGATGAGTGATCACTGCCACACCCCGGCCGCTTTACCCCCGGGAAAGAGACCCAGTACACATCGTACAGAAGGCTGGGTGGGCCCCAGGCCCGGTTTGGACGGGTGCGGAAAATCTCGCTTTCCCCGGGATTCGATCCCCGGACCTTCCAGCCCGTAACGATTTTCTATACCGACCGAGCCATCCGGGCACATAGATAGTCAGTAGACTTAATTTTTAACCGTTTTAAAGTCCAGTGGTAACCATATGTACCATCTGTTGGAAAGCTACCCCTATACACGCCTCGACAGACCATTATTTTTCCAGGAGGTTGAGGCTGCAACAATTTTCAGACAGTCGGTACATGAAGGTGGTAAGGTTGTCAGCCCTACGCACCGGCCGCTTTTACCCCCACGAGATATACCTGGTACTCATTTCTGCTAGAGGCTGAGTCGACCCCAGGACCATATTCAATGAAATATCCCAATGACTCCATCGGGAATCGAGGCCGCGAATTTCCGTCTTTTTGCGCAGTTCCTCAACCAACCGCACCACCAATAACCCGGGCTGTCTTACAGAATGCATGTCTCTTATGGTGCTCCTGAGCATGGTAGGTGTCACGGGATGTCCCGGAGGACAGAGACTTTCTATGCGGTGAAACTACCTTAGTGTAGTGGTTGACATAGGTTTTGAGAGGCTGAAGTGTTTTGATTGAACGCAATAGAAAACTTGCCGTCGGAACTCAGTATACTTAGTCATGTCTTCCCCTAAGCAATAGCTGCATGCCAGACACGGAACTGGCACTTCTTGCAGTACGTATGCAGAAATGATGCTGTCTCTCATGAATAGTGTGATATCTTTAGTTTTATTAGTTTTGTAGCACTGTAGAACTCCACTCATCCGGACCCTGGTTATCCGGATCGCGCATTATCCGGATCGGCTTCGCTCTACGGGTAAATTTGTCGAGAATTCTACAAAACCAAGTTTCCTTAAAATTACCAATTTTCGGATCAAGTACAGTACAGTGTTACGGCTTCTAAAACTTCAAATCAGGCGTGGTCGAAAGGTTCAAACGCAGGTAAAGGTAATGCAGTCCCGTTACAGTGGAGTGGCCCAGAGGGTTCCAGGAAGTTAAGGTTCCCAGATTTCATGACAACGGCACCGGATAGTGGTAAGGTAGCTTTATGCACCGACCGCCTTTACACCCAGGAAATGCTCCTGGTACTCATTTCTGAGTCTGAGGCAGACCCGACCCCAGGGTCATAGTGCACTCGGAAGGATTTTATGTCAATGAAAAATTCCAATGACACTAGCTGGAATCGAACCAACAACCTTCTGTTTTGTAGCACAGCACCTTAACCACTGTGCCACCGCGGTCCCTCAGACGCAGGTACATATCGTTAATATTAACAGCGGAACTTCAAACTGTCAATATTTTCAAAGAATAATCCAATTATCCGGATTTTCTACTTATCCGGATGGCTGTCCGTCCCGATTAATCCGGATCAGTGGAGTTCTACTGTATGTGAAAAAAAATGGAGTGCGCAAAATAGCAAAGAACTCATTCGGAAAGATTCAGTATTTCATACGATTGAAATGCTTACTTGTCACGGGCGAGGAAAGGAGGGTATCTGTTCTCCCTTCCCCCTTGCTCTCATCTTATAGACGTAAGTATCCGGATGAATATTAAGACCTTAATGCGCGCGCCTTGAAACTACCCTGACATCAACAGAATTAAGTTTAAAAATTAAACAGCTTGTTTTTTTCCTTTACCCTTCTACCAGCCTGTACATCGATATAAAAACGCAATTTAGCGCGCTCTGTGGTGACGAATCGGTATGACAAGTCCCGTGTCTTAGCACGAGGGTGGCATCGGTTCCGCGACAGCTGAAACAATTGCTGTCACTCTGTCACTTGCACCGAGCCCCAAAGGCGCGCATGTACCACCACTTTACTGCATCAGTGACACATGTCCAGTGCATTTTATTGGTATTATAATACCATCTGTCCCTCTTGTTTGCCTTTTGCCATGGTCTTAGGAACAGTATTGTAATGAAGCAGTGGAGCCTTAAGGTATTTCTCTACGATAATTTGAGACCTCCCCGGGAGTTGCAAGGAAACACAATAAGGATAAAAATTTATCTGAACTCGAACCCATGGATGAAACTGAAAAGATGAAACTTTTACGAGTTGATAAACGAGCAAATATTTTATTTATATTTTCCGCTATCATCGTCAACTTCCTTGGACGGTGTCTGGGGAACAGACGGATACTATGAATTATACAGGGTGTTTCAGGAGGAATAGTAAATATTTTAGGAAGTGGTAGTATGGACTATTCCGAGTAAATAAGTTCATATAAACATGTGTCCAATTTTCAATGGTTGTGAAGATACAGCTGTTTGAAGCTGGCGCGTACAGATTAGATTTTTGTTTGTGGGAAGTGATGAAAAGCGAATTCTACAAAGAAAAAATAAACACAAGAGACGAATTGGTCGCTCGCATTATGAAGAGTGCTGCCCTCATAAAGCAAGACGACCTCAGGAGAGCTACACGTACTGTTGCCAAGAGGGTTGAAAAGTTCATTGAAGTCGATGGTGGGATTTTTGAACACTTACTTTGAACTGTTGCAATTTATTGAGATCATTTCATAACCAATAAATGTAATCAATACGTCGTTTGTCTTTCCTTCAAACATTTTGTAAGGCTTTTTATGCGTAACATTCAAACAGCTGTACCTCCATACCCATTGAAAACTAGACACATGTTTATACGAACTTATTTACTCGGAATAGTCCATAGTACCACCTCCTAAAATAATTACTATTTCTCCTGAAACACCCTGTATGTAGAGTGTCGCAAAAGTAACTTGGCACTAGAAGCAAGATACTGAGCATCACGTGTCTGTAGATGTTTGTGACACTCTGTATATCCGTAATGAGTTGTGGGGTACACGGCGTCATTCTGTAAGCGCATTTCAATTTATTTTATGAGATGCTTCAAATGGGGGGAAAAGCTGTCGCAACGGAATGTTCCTGTATTGGTGATAATGACATTGGCATTTATTTGTGCAACACGTGTGTATCTGTCGGCAGAAAGATTAAAATATATTTACAAGCGATAAAGTGGGATAGTTTCTATAGTAAAACCAACTAGGTGAACCAATGTATCAAATTTATTTTATTTTGGAATGGCAATCTAAATGTTTCGGAGGTCTTTCCGAACATCATCAGGAGTTCAAGACTGCACATACAGCAACAGGCATTTGTCAAACAGATAGTGCTGTCTGCTTGCTAGCAAACAGACGGCACTATCTGTTTGACAAATGCCTGTTGCTGTATGTACAGTCTTGAACTCCTGATGAAGGACGGAAAGACCGTCCGAAACATGTAAAGTGTCATTCCAAAATAAAACAAATTTGAAGCATTGGTGCATCTAGTTGGTTTTACTGCTTAAAGCAGACAGCAGTATCTGTTTGACGAATGCCTGTTGCTGTATGTACAGTCTTGAACTCCTGAAGAAGGACGGAAAGACCGTCCGAAACATGTAGAGTGTCATTCCAAAATAAAATAAATTTGATACATTCGTGCATCTAGTTGGTTGTACTGTAGAAATAATATTACGATGGACGGCCATATGAACGTCAAATTTAACAAACAGGTCTTTGTAATGTGTCCATGCTTTTTTCTTGTTCCATGTAGACTGAATGTTTGTATTGGCTGTGTTCTTTATGTGAATTTCAGAATCAGAGACTCATTCTACTGACCTTTTTAATGCAAATAAATGTGGTATGTTTTCTGAGGGACTAGGGTTTAAAATAATCCCATAACATTTCTTTATAAAGCGTTAGTTATGCTATATCAGACGGACAGGCAAAGAGGCATGGTAAGTAGCTCAAGATATGGATGGTCGTATATCGTTTAAGATACTACGCCAAATTTTGCGTGGAAAAACTGAAAAAAAATTATACAGGGCGTTTCATAATATTCTCCGTGATTACAAACATTTATAACAAGAAAACCAAAGGATCTACCTTAATGCAATTGTTCACAGCCACAGGAAAACTTATTATTTTTTTTTTTGACAACTAGAGATGTTCGATGTGTGCACCACTGGTGACACGGCACACATCAATACGATATTCAAGTTCTTGCCACACACGCGTCAACATGGGTGCATCGATATCCTTCACTGCTGCAATGATCCGTGGCTTTAGGTCAGCAAGGTCTTGTAGGCCGGCCCTTTGCGTAATTTGCACGAAATGCACGTTGCACAGTAACCACAGACTTACTTGTGTGATATTCCAACACACAAAACGACTTCTCCCCTGGAGCGACCATATTCTCACTACATACACTCGCATCGCCTAGCGGCAGAAGTGTGAACTGCGATGAAAAAAAAACTTACTGGCGGGGGGCAAATTGAATTGTTCCTTCTATCTGTACAGGTTTCGTAAATACGTGTCCTACGGGTTTCCTATAATAAATTTTTGTAATCCCGGAGTACATTATGAAACGCCCTGTATATATGTTCGGTCACGATAGGCCGTAACGCGGCATTGATTCAAACCGGATCCCTTACAAATAAAAAGCTACAGGATCCTTATTATTTTCTGAAAACTATGGATTGTCACTTCCCGCCGTTAGTCCGTTGCTCGTGTGGACAGGTGAATACGTGGGCTACGTTAACACTATAAAAGAACGTACAAGGAAGTGGCAACTGTTATTTGTCACATAAAATAATGACCTTGTATTACCGCTACACCGGTATAAGTGATGTTATACCGCTGTAGCATTGAGGGTCAGAAAGTTTTTGGTGAACGACTGGATAGGAAAGTGATACGTGTCAGATATGGGCACACCCTCTTTTTACAGTCGGGGGTTTCTTGCCACCCTTCAAGTGGGCCCTTAATTACCATATATTTCACGCTTCTAGAGATATCAAAAGAACTGCCAGGTCGATATTGCATCGAACATAATATTGTCGTCAAACCGAACAGTTTGATTGACATTGAATCTCCGCCCCACATATGTTACGTCACCTCTGTGAGTGTGACGTAATCATTCGTCTGGGTAAAATAATTAATTAATTTATTTATGGTCTTGTTTAACGAGGCTTTCTATATAGCTCCAGACGAAATATCCGAGAAGGGAAGGAGGATTATTGAAAAATGAACTGGGAGCAGTGGCTTAACATTTTTGGCCCGTGAAAACTTCGCTATGGGCCCTGTCGTGCCTTGTTGAGTACGTACGTGGTCACTTTTGGTAAGACTGTCCTAGCCGAACTTGGTTTTCAAGCACAACTTTGTGCTTAATTCTTTTGTCTTCTAAATATATGCGGAATCAGCGTCGCCAACCTACCAACGAAAAGTTGTGTTAGAGTGGAAACGGAATCTGATGGCACACGGCGAAGCACGGGAGGAGAAGTGAAGGGGAAAGAGGCGAATGGAGTGGGTAGCCAGCACTCATGCACTGTATCGGAACACGATCTATCCAGCATTACTACCGCTGATGCGCACACCTCGGCTGCCAGCAGCCGACTGAACTGACACCCCCGCCGATATAAATGGACTCGTCCGTTCCGCTGGAAGACCAAATCTGCTTTCTGCGCATGTGCCATCACATTCCATTTTCACTCTACCAAACATTCAAAACTATGACGCTTTTTCTAAAATTAAGTTACCTTGAAGTTTTGAGGGTATATTGATACGTAAATCGACGTCAGTCAGTCCGACGACAGCAGCAATATTAAAAACGTCTGCAGATACCTAAAGAAAACTAGTATCATGGAGGAAGATGCTAGATTTCGCGCAGTGTAGCCGAACTTCATAAGTTCTGTTTATATGCCGCAGTTGGCAGCGCTGAAGTTTGTTAGGAAGAAGCTGAATTTTCGCGAATTCGAATAAATAGTGACCGGTGTTCAATTAGTGTAAAAGAATAATTCTTTGCGATTGGCTATTGGGTTTCCTGTATTTGAGGGCCCCTATGCTTTGCGTACTGTAGCTACGTGGTAGACTGCGTTTGAAACGTAATGGCACACGCACAGAAACCAGATTTCGTCTTTCGGCGAAACGGACGAATCCATTTCAATCGGCAGGGGCGTCAGTTCAATCGACTGCTGGCAGCCGAGGTGTGCGCATCAGCGGTAGTAATGCTGGATGCACCATGTTCGCAGGAAGTGTGAAGAGTACAGGCTACCCACTCCATTCGCCAGTTTCCCCTTCACTTCCCGTGCGTCACCGTGTGCCATCACATTTCACCTGGACTCTAACTACACTCGTGATTCGATAGAATGTAGAAGGAACTGGTCGTGGCCTATTTGAAGTACTATCCCAGCACCTGCTTGCATCTGGTACGAGATTTGAAAGCGGGACTTGAAGGATACGAAGCAGGATTTCGAATGCGACATTATACATCTGAGGAGCGAGAGTCACGTGACCAGTGCACACACACACACACACACTCTCTCTCTCTCTCTCTCTCGCTCTCTCTCAGTGAGCATAGAAACACAAATACAACATTTATGGTTGGAAGGTCTTAGGGCGATGATGATTATATATGGTAGGTGCATGTCAACGTTTCGAAAGGACGGGATGTTTCTATCTTCAGGACGGAACTAAGAAGTAGAGGTAATTTTACCCCTTTGAAGGACGTAGAGACAGACTGGGTGTACAGCGTGAATGGGAGAGATGAGAAAGTGATATAAAATTTCTTTCCTTAAACACACAAGAGAAAAAAAATAACGCGTCAGGCGTAATGGCGATTAGGCTGAAAATAGGAAGATAAAGCAGAGGATCAGGGTTAAGTTGCTGATTGGAATCAGCTGACTGAGGATTATAGCCCAGCGGGCGAATGATTGTGGTTACGTTCAGGTATCTTTGTGCTCTAAATCGGCTGTACAACTATCAGTTTCTGAATTAAACCTTTGCGCTTTGGAGTTAATATACTCACTTAAGAACTGTTCCATTAATGCGTATAGGGGTCGTGGAGGTAAAACTGGGGATCGAATAGAAAGCTAGGTGTGTCATGTCATGTGAGTGTGGACATTGTGATGAAGGGAATGATACCTAACTCTGCTGGGAATTGAACCCCGGTAGTCCAACCAACAGCAGTAATTTGAAAGTACATTAGCATATGGGGCGGAACTCTGCATAGCGGGGAACATCTGAGAGAAGCAACCCGATTGAAATGGGAATGCATTTGGAGGCGAAGGTATATTGGAATTTGGTGCATAATGAAACAGCTGGAGAAAGTGGAGGTGAGGGAATGAATAGCACGTGCACTGATATGGGGGGACAAGATAGCTCAGTCAGTACAGTAACTGTTCTACTTGCTGAATAGGAGTGGGGATCCGCGTTCTATTCCCAGCAGAGGCAAATATTCTTTCCTCCAATGTCCTGACCGACTCTGGAGGTCGCTCAGCGTCCTGTACCGGCGGAATGTATCTGGGGGTAAGGCGACTGGGGCATGAAGCTGACCACTAGCCTTTACCTATTGCCCAAGTTAAGAATGTTTGAAGATATGCATAAAAATATCCATGCGTAGGCATGACCTAATGGAGCACAGAAACAAATTTATTTTTCTTTTCCTGGATTGGAGTGGGCATTTAGAACGTACACGGTGATACGTATGATAGAAAGAGTCGACAGGAAGCAGCGTGCTTTTTGTGGAAATTGAAGACAGGTGACATGGTGGTTAGGAATTGGGGCGGAGATGAAGGGAAAGATTTTGAATAAATGGCTAACAGCTGGGAAATGTAAGAACGAAGAATATGAAGAAGTGCCAGAGCATGAATAAGAGGAAGAATTCTGGGAAATATAGCAAAGTGGTTGGCTTACTTGTCGTACAAAACTTTGAGCTCGCAACAAATGTACGTGTGTGTGTGTGGCCTTCGTTGTCATACCCTGAAGATGGAGGCGATTTCTCCCTCCGAAAGTTGGTAATCACTTGTTAGACTGCATGCTATCGTTTACAGTTTGTTAAATGATGCTGTCATTATTTCCGACTATACATCAGGGGTGACCAGTAGGCGCCTGGCGCAAATTACCTGTAAAAATAATATTCATGTAGTCTACATGCACACAATGCTGACCCAGAACAGCATTTTAAAATATTTTATAAATGAAAAAGAATCGTAATTAACTAAAGTAGCCTACTTTATTTGCATGAAGAGAAATAAGAAAGCTATAAAAATATTTAACTTTTTTACTGCATTAGCGAATTCCCCAACAAATAGTAATTCATTTGATCGCTAACAGAAAGCGCTGGCTGCCTTCTCTGAGGCAGCGAGCAGTGTTGCTATCGTACGTTTGACCTGCATTGCAAAGGATGAAGAAGGAAGCGTTGTCGCCTGATGTAACGTAGCTACTATGCCTGCACTCGCTGGAATGACCGAGGAAAACTGAGCGCAATCTGAGTCCGGTTAGCCGGTGTCCCGGCCTAAATTCGAACTGGGAACGTCCCAAACGAAAGTCTGATGCCTTACAACTTGCTGGGTTCTTCCGTACGATACTTAGACTAACAAGGCAATACTGTCCTACAGAATGTTGCTGCTCACGTACCAGACTGCACGGTGTCGATTCAGGAGATCAAGGTATGAGGCTTTCACTTCCATGAAAGCCTCATACCTACTGTAAGCACAGTTAATAATTTCGCGCAACGTTCCCAAATGACTCATATCTATTAGTCATTCCACTTCTACAGCAACGTGTTGGACGAGAAGCTAAGTGCAGTACCGGCATGTGTACTTTGTTATCCAGCCACTGACAGATCGTAAATGATCAGTTAGTCGTCAGCTGATTGTTAAGTGCGGATGTGATAGTTTGGGATAGGCGGTTCCCGCGTCGCCACTGTCAGCTCCGAATCTTTGTTAGTCCCCTTTCCCACCGCCAGGTTCGTGACGAACCGCGCACAGTTTTTGTTGCATCAGTGGAACACTTCGCAGAAAGGGATGACGCAGTGGGGCTAATTGCGGCCTAATTGCGTACTGCCCGTGGACCCCAGTTAGGGCTGTAATTTGATTTCGGCTGTGAATGAAATAAAGATTTAACAAACGATGTGATTTGTGATGGGGTTTTTACGTATAATATATATGTGAACGAAATTGTGATTAGTGTACAGTACCAAGCACGTTTGTACGTTTCGAAATTGGCTTTACAGGGTCGTTCAAATTCTGCACTTAATTCTATGGGCATTCTTCTGTCCATATGCCTTTCCCAGCAGTTCCTTTCTCCTCCCACTGCTTTCCTACCTCCGATCTATTATTTTAACAACGCTACCTGTTACATACTGTATTGCGGCGATGATAGGATGACTGGTGAACGATGATTTGGAAAATAGAGGGTGTTTCTTTTCGTGCTTGACCGATAATCGCCGGCCCACCACTCCACCCGTCATTCCGCCAGCGCTGCATCGCACGCCGCGTGTCGGGGAGGTTTAACAGTCGACGACGTGAGCTAGACAAACGATCGCAGCGGTAATAACCTTTAGAAAGTCTAATGAAAACGCACTAGAGCGTCAGGCCGACGCTTGTTGGTCAAGCAGGAAAAGAATCACCCTGTATTTGAAAGCATGCGTTCGTGGCCGAATCGAAGTTCTATATTTGCATTTACCTCTGGTGACTGAGAGTACTTGTTCAGGTAGCCGGTGTGTCAGCGCAGATTTTTACTACTACTACTACTACCACCACCACCACCACTACTACCACCACCACCACCACTACCACCACCACTACTACTACTACTACTACTACTACCACCACCACCACTACTACTACTACTACTACTACTACCAA
>Ga0123357_10015345_pt1 | contig 10043 bp, 9 predicted proteins | sample TergutEmb28metaG_FD_89873 | JGI IMG/M metagenome (GOLD analysis project Ga0123357, IMG submission 89873) | Embiratermes neotenicus P4 segment gut microbial communities from Petit-Saut dam, French Guiana - Emb289 P4 | ecosystem: Host-associated > Arthropoda: Insects > Digestive system > Gut ... | reverse complement strand
TCGTCGGTGAAGATACGAGTAACCATCTTGACATTTTCGGCACCCCAAAATCAGGACTCAAGCCAACATCTGTGGATAACTCAAGCAATTCGTTGGGCGTCGGCATGGCGGGCTGGTGTGGTAGCCCTGTTACTAGGGCGTCTGGCGGAGACGGCGAGATTCGAACTCGCGAGAGGATATTTGTCCTCAACCCGCTTAGCAGGCGGGCGCCATAGGCCGACTAGGCGACGTCTCCATGGGCACCACAACATTAGCCGAGCACCTCACCGCGGGGCAACATCGGTCGTCCAATGACCATGTTAAGCTGATGCTCCAGCGCCGGGAGCAGGCGTGAGAGTGAAAAGGAAAAGTGATGTCATACTCCATGGACGGCACGCCGATCGGCGGTTACCAGCCAGCGCCAAGGCCGCAAGCGGCGTCCACCCAGCCGCAGGACCACTACCCGCATCTCAGCCAGATACTGCACACCGAAGAGGGCTTCAGGCGCAGCATCAAGTTCACCGGCGGCGCCGATGTGGTGCTCGGAGTTGTGCTGACCGTCGCAGTGATAGCGTTGGCCTACAACGTCCTGTCGACGTTCCAGTCGTTTTCGCTGAACCATCTGACCGTCACCCCAAGCCATTTCTGGAGGCTGTTCACGTCCACCATCAACACGTCGGGGCAGTTCAGCCCGATGTTGTGGGCCATGATCTACGTGCCGCTGATTGCCATACCCGTGGTCATCATCTTGCTGATCGTCAAGCGCGTGACGCTGGCCGGGTCGATCGCCAAGGTCTACGACCGGTTCATGCAGGGCGGGTGCATTATGGACCTGTTGCCGACGGGTATCCAGTGGCAGGTCAGCAACAGCAAGGGCCAGTTCTATGTGGCCGGGCCGTCCACCTTGCCGTCCGATTGGCTGCCGGCGGCGGCGCAACGTATCGCCGGGATCGTGGCCAACGACCCCAAGGGCAAGCCAACGAAGGAATACCTCAAGGGCCTAGCCAAGGCGGCCGGGACCGTCAGCACCGTGGCCCCCGCCAGTCTTGGCGACCCGGGCCTGCCCCCGGGCATCTATCTAGCGCTACTGCTGGCGCATGACGGGCGTCCCCGCATCGCGGTTCCCGAGCAAGCCACCGGGCGGTTCAACCTCTACGCGCTGAAGAAGGACGTCCCGATCGCCTGACTCGTCTTGGCCTGCGATATGCCGGGGTGGTAATGTCTATACGTCCCGGCCACGCCGGACCCAGCGCCTGTAGCTTAATGGATAGAGCATCTGACTACGGATCAGAAGGTTGGGGGTTCAAGTCCCTCCAGGCGCGCCAGTCACCTCAGTCGCTGATCTGGCGGAACAGGATGACGCCGCGGGTCATCAGGTAGCGGTACAGGAACACTGTTGCGACGGCCAAGACGGTCAGCCAGACACCCCAGTAGATCCAGAAATTGACGTGCCCGATGAAGTGGCTCCACGCCCAGTAGCCAACTGTCACGACGGCCAGAATCAGCACCATGATGCCGTCGGTCATCAACACAGACGCGCTGTTCTTGGCCACCTGCATGTCGTTGTAGAAGTCGAACCGGTGGTAGTGCAGATTGGCGATCAACCCTATGCAGGCGCTGATAAGGGTGAACATCACGCACGGCACCACCACCTGCACAAAGCCGAGCCAACCGATGTGCACCGTGAAGACACTGATGAACGAACCAATGATGGCCAGCGGCGTGATGATGCTGAGCTGCACCAGCAGCTTGGCTCGCAGCACCTGGGCGGCGTTCACGGGCAGTGACTGGACAATCCACAGGTTCTTGCCCTCAAGGGAAATGGAGGGTGAGGTGGTGTTCGCGATCGACAGAAAGAACAAGAAGAAAAGCAGCATGATCGGTGTGATGGCGATGCCAAGCTGAGCCAGAAGGTCTTGCATGCCTTGGGCGTTTTTGCCCGTCCTTATGCCGAAAAGGAACGCGAAAAGTATCACCACCACTCCACCGACGACACTTTGAAGTAGATACATGGACGAGCCGAGCAGGCGTCCCAACTCTTTGCGATACAGGGCGCTGGCGGCGGACGAACGCGCAAAGGTGATGCGACCGGTGGTGACGCGGGCCGTCGTCGTAATGCGCGAGCGGATCCAAGCGTAGGACGTGGCGATCAGAGCGCACAGCACAACGAATGGCACCACGTTCCACAACACAGCCAGGCCCATGTCGGCCCACGAGCCTTTGGCCAGCGCGGTTGCGGCGTAGCCGATCGGCGGGTACATGTGTGTGAGAAGCGCAAACGCGTCCCCATTGAGCTTGGCCGTCTGGATTGAATGGCTGATGGCGCCGCGGATGCCAAGCCCGAGACCAGCCACTGCGGCAACCGTCAACACAATCTGCAGCACCTTGCGCATGCGTTGGCCGCTGGACGCAACGCCGACAATGTAGCTGATGAGTCCCAGCACTGCCATCGGTATGCCTGGGGCGATCAGAAGCGTCACCAGGGCAAACAGGAAGAACACGGGGCCGGGGTGCGCGTAGTAGGAGTAGACCGCCACCATTGGCAACCAGACGACGAAGGAGAGCATCCAGTTCTCAACAACCAACCCCATCACTTTTCCGGCGACGACGGTGAACTTCGATATGGGGTAGGCGAAAAGCTGATCGGTGTCGTTGCTTTCAAAAAGCAGCGAGTTGAACGTGTAGAGCCCCAGCCCGAAGATGATGGCGTCGATGACCAGCAGGCCGAGGGCCAGCAAAATCCAGGCGTAACCCTGCGGTGCGAAGGCCCTGCCCATCAGGACGGCCATGAAGCCCATGTAGACCATCATGAACAAGCCGATGCCAAGCAGCCCGAACTGGAAGCCCCGGCCCTCGCGTTTGTTGGAGCGACGGCGCATCAGGCTCATCTGATACATCGCCATCGACACGTTTACCCTCGTCAGGGCAACGAACTGGTTCATCGTGTGGTACCCGATTCGCCCTCGTTCAGCAGGTCGAGGAACACCTGCTCAAGCGACTTCTTGCCGACGATCTCTTCCGTTGGCCCGGCCTCTACCAGTTGGCCTTTCTCGATGATGCCGATCTTGTTGCAAAGGTTTTGGGCAACTTCAAGGCCGTGGGTCGAGAAGAAGATCGAGCCGCCAGCATCGGTGATGTCCTTGAAATAGCCCTTCAAAGTGAATGTGGCCTTGGGATCAAGGCCGACGAAAGGCTCGTCCAGCACCAATAGTTTGGGGTCGTGGATCAGCGCGCTGATGACGGCCAACTTCTGCTTCATGCCATGCGAGTACGACGAGATAGGCGATAGCAGGTCGCGGCTGAGCTCCAACCCACCGGCGTACTTGTCGATGCGTTCTTGACGCAGTTTGGCTGGGACGCCGAAGATGTCGGCGACGAAGTTCAGATATTTGATGCCAGACATGAACTCGTACAGGTCGGGGTTGTCGGGTATGTAAGCCAGTTGCCGTTTGCACGCCGTCGGGTTGGCTTTGATAGACATGCCGTTGATCCGAATGTCACCCTCGTCAAACGTGTGGATGCCGACGACGGCCTTGATGGTGGTGGTCTTCCCCGCGCCGTTCAGCCCGATGAACCCGAAGATATCCCCGTCGTCAATAGTCATCGTCAAGTCGTGGACGGCCACCAGATCGCCGTACATCTTCGTCAAGTGTTCGATCTGCAGCATGTGCGCTCCATCGTATCGGCGAGCCTCACTGAGGCCCGCAACCGGTGTCAACGATACTCTTTGGGCCATCACAGCGAGGTTATCTCAGGATATTTGCAGTCGGGCTCCAGCAATCATCGCTGTCATTCAGGGGACGGTGGGGTCTGGGGGAGTTACGTTGCAGGAGCGCTCCACCGCGGGCGCTGCGGCTTTGCCGCATGATAGCGCCCTTGCTCCGCTCACGCTGCGTCCCAATACCGGCGCTCCTTCGCTACGCTCGGACCGCAGCGGTCTTTCCTTCTCCGACAAAATCCTGCAACGCAACTCCCCCAGACCCCACCTCAGGTTTGGACGATCTCGGCTTGTTGATCTTGCAGGAACGGGCGGTCCGTAGCGTAGCGGAGGAGCGGCGGTATGGCGGGTGGAAGCCGGTTCGAGCTGGCGACGGCGCAGACGCCTGCCCAGGCCTGGTGGCCACTTGATTGTGCGTCGAGTACGGCGTCGTTCGTCGCTTCGCTCCTCGAAACCTTCCTTGGTCTCGGCATACGAGCGAGCTCGTCTGCTCTCGACCCGCGTCGGTTGGTGCGCTCGGGGCCGGCTGGAGCACGCCGCCTTGCATTGCATAACCTACCGGTTGTCGCCCTCGCCTTGGATCAGGTTGCGGTGCTGGCGGTCGGCGAGTTTGGCGACGTTCTGCGTTGCTACGTCGTCCAGGCTGGCATCAAGATATCGGGCCAGGGTGGCGACGTACCACAGCACGTCACCGAGCTCTTTGAGTAGCTCGTCACGGTCGGCTGGCCCAATAATCGAACCCTTGTCGCGGATGATTTTCTTGTACTTGTCGGCGAGTTCGCCCGACTCGCCCACCAGGCCGAGGATCTTGTCGACGTAGGTGCCGTCGCGTAGGTCGTACTCGCGGGCGGTGTTGGTGTCGAAGCCGACGATGGCGGCCTGGTACTCGTCGAGTGTCATTTCTCGTCCTCGTCCCAATGCAGGTCGGCTTTCCAGGGACGCTGTTTGATGGTCAGGCGGGTTTGTTCGGCGTCGACGCCCAGCACCGTCAGGAAGATGGCCATGCGGACGGCCAGGCCGTTGTCCGTCTGATGGAAAATTGCCAGGCCGGGCAGGTCGTCCACGTCGGGGCTCAGGTCGAAGGCACCTGGGCGCGAGTCGCGCGGCAGTGGGTGCATGATGACGATGTCAAGGTTGTGGGCCTTCTTCAGCATTGACCGGTTCAACAAATCGCCCACTGCTGGACCGTCTGTGCCCTCAGGCAGACGCTCGCGTTGAACGCGCGTCGCATAGACGGCGTCCGCGCCCGTGACTGCCTCGACGGCAGAATCGCAGACGATGATGCGGTGGCCGCGCTCGATTGCCTCGTTGACCAGTTCGACGGGCAACTCCAGCCCGGCAGGCGCGAACAGCCGGAATGTGCAGCCCCAGCGCAGGCACATCAGCCTGATCAGCGAATGGACGGTGCGTCCGTACTTCAAATCGCCTAGGATCGCCAGCGTCACCTCGTCGATGCCATGACCCCGGCTGGCCAGTTCTCGCTCCAAGGTGTAGACGTCCAAAAGAGCTTGACTAGGGTGTTCACCCGCCCCGTCGCCAGCATTTATGACGGGGACGACGGACGCCGCAGCGAATTGCGCGACTGAACCCTCGTCAGGGTGACGGACAACCAGGACGTCCGAGTACCCTGATACGACCCGCGCGGTGTCGGCAATCGACTCGCCCTTGGCCATTGATGAAAACGTGAACCCAGTGGTGGTGGTCACCTCGCCACCGAGACGCAAGAACGCGGATTCAAAGCTCAGACGGGTTCGGGTTGACGGCTCAAAGAACAAGCTGCCAAGCATGGCGCCGTCCAGGACGGTGCACACGCCTTGACGCAGTGCCAGCGGGCGGACGGCATCGGCTAGATCAAACAGGGCCCGAAGCCCTGGCCTGTCGAATTGCGAGACTGACAGCAAATGGCGCCCGGGCCCGAATAATGGATAATCCATAAGGTAAAGGCTAACGCGTTCTTGCGGCCGCTGGGGATGGGGGCGGCATCGGACCGCCCCGCAGCGGGGTCGTGGGCGTCGCGAGGGCGTTTTGATGCTCCGACAGCCACAACTCAAGCGGGATTGCGGACGGCCTAGGGGGCGTCCTCACAGTCTTCTTCTTTTCTGCCTTTGAGTCGTCCTCATCGGGCGGGTTGGGTTCGTCGCTTTCGAGCGTCACATTCGAAGTTTTCGGGTCTTTTGGACGGTAATAGTAGTAGTTGCCACCGTAGCCTGAGCCGTCCTGCGACTTGACCATGTTGAGCACGACGCCGAGAATGTTCGCCTTGGCCCGCGACAGGCTTTCTATGGCTTCTTGCAGCTGTTGTACTTTGACTTTCCCTGAGCCGACCACAACTAGGGTGCCGGTGGTCAGGGTGGACAGCAATGTCGTGTCGACCACAGGCACCAGCGGCGCCGAGTCGATGACGATGACGTCATACTCTTGGGCGGCAGTGGCCAGCATTCGGCTCATTGAGGTTGACGCGATCAGTTCGACGGGGTTCGGCGGAATGGCACCGATCGGCAAGATGTCGACTTTGTCGGAGCCAAGGTGCTGCACTACGTCGGCGAGGCGGGCCTTCCCGAGCAGTACGGTGGTCAACCCGGCGGCGCTTTCCATATTGAGGTAGGAGGCGACCATCGGGCGGCGCAGGTCGGCGTCGATCAGCAGGACTCTGATGTCGTCCTCGGCGAAGCTGAAGGCAAGATTGATGGCCGTGACCGACTTACCTTCGCTGGCCAGTGAGGACGTGACGACGTAGATAGGTGTGCGGTTGGAGTCGAGATCCATGAAACTGAGGTTGGTGCGCAGCCGGCGGTATTCTTCAGCCAATGGCGACTGGGGGTCGTTCACGATGACGAGCGAGTCTTTGGCGATGGACGTGCTGAACGGGATGCGGGCTAGTACCGAATGAGTGGTGGCCTCGGCGATGTCGTCCTCCGTGCGGATGGAGACGTCCAGCGTCTTGCGTAGCACCGCCTGCCCGACACCGATGGCCAGGCCGAGCACAAGGCCCAGCGCCAGCGTCAACGCCAGCTTCGGGCTGGTTGGTGACGTGGGCACGATGGCCGGTGTGATGATGGTGGCGGTTACGGTGGTCTGTGCGGAGGTTGCCACGGTGGAAAGCTCCGCCACCGCCGATTGCAGGTTTTTAGCTACGCTTTGAGCGATATCGGCCGCCTGTTGCGCCGAACCGTCAATAACGTCAATGTTGATGATCGACGTGTTGGTGGGGATCGATGTTGTGATGTGGGTGGCCAGCGACTGCGGCGTCGTGTCGAGGTTGAGGTCCTTGATGGCGCCGTCAAGAACCTTAGGTGTGGTGGCGACGAGAGCGAAGTTGCGAGCCACTGTGGTGGCATAGCTTGATCCCTGTACCAAATCGCTGGTGGTCTGGCCGCCTTGGACGCCCAAGAACACCTGCGATTCGGCCGTATAGGTGGGTGGCGTGACGGCCACATAGGTGGCAGCCAGTATGGCACCAAGAACCGTTGCGCCGAGAAGGCTCATCCAATATTTGCGCAGAACCGCCAACAACGCGCGAACATCCATGCGGAGCCCTTCACCGAATGAGGATAATAATGCCAAGCAGGAATCATCCTATCAGGCTGACCAGGCAGTCCTTGACGTCTTGATGATTCTTGTGACATTAGGAAATTTCTCAGCGCTACTGACCGTTGAGCACTTTCTGGATCGCCTGTTTCGCCGAGTCCACTGTTGTCTGGTCGGGAAGCATGACGTACAGCTGCTGGTGTGGGTAACTGCAGGTGTAGTCGGAGGAGTCCGCCCCAGTGACGCTCATGGTTTGGATGTTCCAGTTAGTTCCCGCCGAGATTTGCCGTTTGACGAGGGACGAGATCTGCTCTGGCGTCATGGACGTCTGGACTGACCCGGAAACCGCCGAGACGATGGCCGAGTAGTTGATCAGCGAGCTGGGCTGTGTCAGTTTCTTCAGGATTGCTGTAATGACCGCCTGCTGATCCATGCCGCGTTGGCGATCACCAGTTTCGAATGGGTGCCGCGCCCGCGAGAACGCCAACGCCTGTGCCCCATTCATATGATTCATGCCTTGGATGAATGTGTAATTGCCAGCCGTGAAGGCGACGGACGACTCGACGTCGATGCCGCCGATGGCATCCACCAGCGTCATCAGCGAGGTGAAGTTGAGGCGCACGTAATAGTCGATGTTGATGCCGTACAGGGCGTCGATAGTATCGACCGACACGTTGATGCCGTAGACGCCCGCGTGGGTGAGCTTGTCGGGCAGCGAACACTGTGGCATGTCGGCCAGCGTCACGTAGTAGTCGCGTGGCGTGCTGACCAGTAGCACCTTGCCAGTCTTGGGGTTGACGACCATCAGCTGGTTGACGTCGCTGCGGGAACGAGTGGCGATTGGGCCCGCCGTGTCGATGCCGCTGATGTAGACGATGAACGGGGCGTCGGCTGCAACCGGAGTTGACGGGTTGTATGTGTTGCCCGGCAGAATCGCGGTGCCGGGGATATCGAAAGTTGCCAGGATCTGAACCTTGGCGTAATCATCTGGGGCGGCGTCGGCGAAAATCTGCAGGTAGCCGTCTTGGATGACGATACTGGGGTATTGACCACTCAGCAGACTATCGACGGCCGTTGACCAGTCGGCCGTGTCAACGAACTCGATGCCGCTGACAAAGTCGTTGACGTGACTTTGCACAACCATCTGGTTGGTGTCGTTGGGCGCTTGGCCCATCATGGTGTTGGTGTAGCTGTCAAGAAACGGCGGCGCGGACGCCAGGGCGACGATGTCGTATTGGATGGTGTCCGCTGCAGGTGCCTGGATGCCGCCGAGCAGGTTGTTGTAGCCGCTGCCCAGCCAGCCCACGAGGGAGTTGACGGCCATAAGCAGTACTGAGAGGACGACGCCGACGACGAACCGAACACGGCGCGCTGACGAGCGGGACCGGAAAAGCAAGGTGACAAGCCCGCCCGACAACAAGACATCGACGGCAATTGCGGCGATCAGCAATCCTGGCGTCAGCCAGCCGGTTCGCGAAATAACGGCGATGAACCCAGCCAGGCTAGCGGCCAGCAAAACAGAAAAGATAATGGCAACGACGGTGCGACCGCGGCTTGGTGCCGGCGCCACGTCCTTAGCTTGCTCTTCTTGATTGTCTTGCTGCTGCGCCAAATTGACCGTCTCCTCCGCCTGCAAAGTGTACTGTGAGTCTACATCGTCTTCGGGTCCGAAGGGTCGGGGGAAGGCCGCTGAGAGGAAATCAGGTATCGTTTTCGGCTGACGGTCAGCAAAGACATTGGCTGTACACAGAAAGATCGATTGGGAGAAGATATGGACCAGCACTACCGGGTACTGACGGTATGCACCGGCAATGTTTGCCGCTCGCCGGCGGCAGCAGCCTGGGTGGTGGCGTTGGCCGATCGATCAGTGGCCGCCGCAAGTGCGGGTGTCGCCGCTGTGGTTGGGGCGCCAGTGTCCGAGCCCATGGCTGACTTGATGAGGGGGGCTGGGTTGAGAGTGGCGGGCTTCTCCGCCCACCAGTTGACCCCGAGGATGATCGAGCACTCTGATCTTGTACTGACGATGACGGCCCAGCACCGCGCCTGGGTGGTGGGACGGGTGCCGGCCGCCGTCCGTCGAACATTCACGCTGCTGGAGCTTGCGAGGGTGGCCAGGCTGGTGGACGTCGACAGCTCGGCACCGACGGCAGAGCGCCTGCGGCATCTGGTGGATGCCGTTCCGACGGTTCGCGCCCAGTTTGGATCGGAAGACGACACCGACGTCCCCGACCCTTACGGCCTAGGTGCCGACGCGTACGATCTGGCGTTCGGCTTGATTGAAGGCGCAGTGCGCGACATTTTGGGCTGAGACGTTGCCTTCTTGGTGTCACTGTTTCAGTGGCGGACCCCTACTGGCCGTAAACCTCCGCCTCGGGAGGTGCCAATCCGGACGTTCGACGTCGAAGCGGCGGCGCGTGAACGGTTTTGGGTGTTTTCCGAGCCACAGAACGCCGCTTCGCGCTCTGGAATGATCAGTCCGACTGGGGATCTGGGGTTCAAGAAGATCCTGGCATCAGAGGACCATAAGGCCATCACGTAAGGATTCATCAAGGACTTCTTCGGGTTGCAGGTCGGGTTGGACGAGATTCATCTCACAAATCCGTATTCGATCAAGGCCTATGGTAGGCAGATCAAGGAGGAGGGCGTCAGTCAGTTGCGTCAAACTCTGCGTGACGTGACGGCCCGTGTTGACACCGTCGATGTGACCCTTGAGATGCAGGTGCAAAGGGTAGGCAGCTTTGTCGAGCGGGCCTTCTACTATCTGACGGATCTGTATGGCAGTCACTATGACGACCATGACCGCCGGTATTCTGACCTG
>Ga0123357_10015344_pt1 | contig 10043 bp, 7 predicted proteins | sample TergutEmb28metaG_FD_89873 | JGI IMG/M metagenome (GOLD analysis project Ga0123357, IMG submission 89873) | Embiratermes neotenicus P4 segment gut microbial communities from Petit-Saut dam, French Guiana - Emb289 P4 | ecosystem: Host-associated > Arthropoda: Insects > Digestive system > Gut ... | reverse complement strand
TTCTTTTTATTTCTTATTCAATTGTAATAGGACTGTTTCCAAATCTGTGGTATCCATACCTGTACATGATACATGGAAGGTGAATAAATTACAATTACAATTACAATTACATGCATGATATGGAGGAGTGGGGTTATAAGCTCCATGTATTCTTTACATAAGGCTTGGTGTGCCCCAGAGCCGATCTGGACGATTTTAAAAAGAGAAAAATCTAACGCTGTCGGGAATTGAACTCCATGTGATTGGTCCAGCTCACACTGTAACATTTCGTCCTCATATTCGTGTGGTCTGATGTTTTCACAGCGGTAACTTTAATACTGTCTACTGGATTGTCATAGGGTGACATTTGATGGACATTCACCCACGTTCCAGGGTGTAACCCTTCCGAAAAGTTAAAAAATTCATTCCATAACATGGGTAACCCCCTCCCACGCCCTCAAACGTACCATACTCCACTACCTTCTACACGTAGGTTGGCTACTTGGCTCCTTTCCGTGTTGGCTACATTGTTAGGTGTATAGCAATATTATGCACTCTACTGGCAGAAAAACGAATGACAGTTATTTCGAGTTTGGTGGTGTTCGGTAATAGGTCGTGGAAGGTTTGTGCCGTGTGGTGGCAGAACGGTGATTGAAGCGGTGTTATACGTGTATGTGACTAGGCGTTTATTCTTCATCTATTCAAAATGCCAGTTTTTCACACGAAAACTATTGAGAGTATTTTAGAGCCAGTAGCACAACAGGTAAGGAGTTTATTAAGAAATACAGTACAAGTTGGACTGTACTTTCGTTACATCCGTAGAAATATTATTTTAACAGCGTCATTTCCAGTATGTGCGAAGATCTGGACACTTTAATTAAACGTGAGGAAGTAATTTTCGTTGTGTTAGTTATTTGTATTTTTCTTGGCGTATGTTATTACAGAAAGTAGTAGAATATTAAGATATTAGTGCAAATGGGCGTGCCTGTTTTTAATTTTGACAAATTGTGTTGGCGAGGAAGTCACGTGACGTAACGTCGCTAAGTAAATCAGATGTGACGTCATATGAGCCGCATAGCCATATATAGACATGATGGTATAATACAGCTCCTGAAGAAACCAGTGAAAGGCTGTATTGTATTACTAGTTTTGTGGCACGATGTAGTGTGTAACACGCCCCTGTCTTTTCTTGAGCTATTTATTGTAGAATAAAGTTGTATGACTCAAAGGCTTTTGTACCCAGTGGCAGTTCATTTACTTCGCCTGCCGATTTAGGTATGAGTTATTTCAAACAGATGGGCAAGCATTGTTCCCGGGATCAGCTTCTTGGGGTTAAACTGGGTTAGTTGTCCTTGGTGTGGGCACAACATTCGTGATAATGAGAAATTCAAAGCATCTGACATCGAAGTCCACCATCAGTCATTCTCACAATTACTTTCCATAAGTTAACGTCTTCCATTAGCCGTCCAACGGGCCGATTTCCAAGAGATAACACTCTAGAATCCTTCCTTCTTGTATTATCGATCGGTGCGACCTATCCTGGCCATCATAACCACAGTTACTGAACTACATAATTTTAGGTGAACCATATGAACCAGTATAACACAATCACCATTTACATTCCAAAATACCTGTAGCGACAGGTGGACCGCCTCCTGATGGTGCTATGCAGGAGGGAGCTGTGAAGGTTTGCTGTCTATCATATTGCCTTCTGCCATTTCCATGTGCCACCATTGCCATTCCATGTTAATTTGTTTTTGTCAATGAAATGGGCTCTGCATGTTGAACACCTACCACATCACCAGCATAGTAAGGATGTCATTTTGAGTCTTCCATGTATATTTGTGTTCATCATGTCCTCATTACTGCTACTACTACCACCACCACCACCACTGCTACTGTTACTAGGGGCTTTTTAATTACTAGGTTCAAGGCCTGTTATATTTATTCAAACACATGGCCTTTGCCTGTATGCCCTTATAGGGAACTCAAAAATAAGGGTTGAGTGGACCCTTCTCACTGCTTCTACACCGAAGTTTTAAGTCCCCCCCCCAAATTCTCCCACATGTCCTTGTGGATTTTGTGGTCTTCCCTCCTGGGCATGGCAGAAGTGTAACTGACTTCTGAGGTTGGGATGCCCATGAGGTGTGGTTATGTTGTCCCGATGATGTGAGTGGTGATATAGGAGGATGTAGTGCCAGGAGTGCCCTTAAACCTAAATTCTACTAACCTACCCAGACCATGGTCACCGTGGGAATCCTCCCCTTCAGGGAAAATTCCCACGATAGAACCGGGAATAGAACCCGGGACCTCATGATTAGTAGGCAGAGACTCTGACCACTAGACCACGAGGCTGGTCACACCCAAGTCTTAAGTATGGATCCCAGATTATAAATGTGTGCAACCACAGTGCACCTTGTTCATGGCTGAGGTAGCAGAGATGTACCAGCAGCTGTGTACCTGTTGGACTGTACTGTCTTGATATATTACTGCTGACTATGTAATGAAGAATAGAATAGTATTAGGGTTTGAGCCCTTCCAGGCCTAGGGCACCTAGGCCTTAATACAGGCCCTTTGTGCCCCACAATCTGATACTAGGTTCAAGGAGCCCAGTTCCATTGCTAAAGTTCCGGGTGGCTCCTATACTTAGATTTATAATATCCTCAGGGTCCAAGAAGAAGGAACCCAGATATGCATGGCTGAGTGAAGCCAAGGCCTCACATTCACACAAAATGTGGACTGAGGTTTCCTCCTCAGTTCCACACTTCCTACAAGTGAGGTTATTACTTAACCCCATTATGTATAGATGTCCGCTTGGGGTGTTAAGTCCAGTAAGAATGCCAGTAATGACCCTGGATTGTGTTGTTTTAAAGGACAGTAATCGGGTCTTTGTAGCCAGGCTAGGGCCCGAAATCAATTTTCGAGCACCACGCCACATTACCAAGTGGTGGTTACCCACCCAGAATTTTATCTTATTTTTGATATTCTGCCTAGAGACCCCATGGGACAGCTCAGGTCCTATAAACTTGTGAATAGAACTGCCCCTTTCAAGCTTGTCGGCAGTTTCATTTCCTTGTACCCGGCATGTCCGGAGACCCAGTACAGTCCCACAATGTGCCAGGTAGGACTAAGTAATACACCATATGGCCTTTCTCATGGTATGGTCATACAGTCACAGTTTGTCAGTGGTGCAGAACTTGCTATTAGGTTTGTAAATTTCAGTCATGTCCTGGAAGGGTAAGTTCTCCATTGCACTTTCTGAGATCAGGTCCTGTTGACCATCCCCAGGCTGGCACAGGCTGGAAGAATTATGTATTTTTTCCTCTCTTGCCCTCCGTGGTAGACGTGACACTGGTGGTTCAGGTGGGTGGATAATTTTTTAATGGCTCAATTATGACCAGCAGACCCATCACCATGGTGTTAGTCTTGGTTTTCAGATACAAAGTAGTTATGCTGTTTGAACGCTTTACTAAATTTCTGCTTAGGAATATGGAAAAGAACTAAATGCAGCATCAGTACATTTTGTATATAAGAAGATTTAGACCAAATTGCTGAGTTCATTAGAAATGCAGGCATTTGAAGAACAGAACTCCCTTGATTAAGGTTTACAGTGATATACCAGCTCATGCAATTCATAAATAATATTTTGGGATCTGAACCTGTACTTGTTGGACAGCATTAATCTGCGGTCTCTTCCAAAGGAGATGTTGCCACTGACTGTGTGGAGGGAATGTCTGATGAGGAGATTATTTTCTGTGTTGCCATTTGGAGCATCTGTATAGCTACAGATTAATTGGGAAGAGGAATAAAAAAAAAAAACAGTTCCCTCTTCAAAGGTTGTGTCCGACGCTCAGAGTTCCGACTTCACCCAGCTAGATAAATGTTGGGTATGAGCAGCTTTCTGTGTGACCGTATATTCCTAATCCTGGGCAATCCTTCCTCTGCCAGAAGTTTGGATGTGCAAAATGGTGGTATGCTGCCAGCATTGTGTGTATGGTTTTTGGAGCTAAGGTGGTCGCATTGAGGTGCCATGTCCCAACTCACCTTATTGTGTCAGCTGCTCTACAACTTATCTGTAAGGTCACAGGAACTGTCTAGTTTATCTGGACAAAAAAACTACCTTGGACTTTGGGTGGACGAAGGTCTGTCGCGTGTAGAGCCTGGAAAAAAATCCTCAATATGAAACCCAAATGTGGGGAGAAATCTTGTGCATTGTGGTGCAGTGAAATAGTTCTTTTGGACAGAACGTATGTCTTCATAGTAACAACACTTACCTTCTCATCAGTGTTTCTCCCTTCCAAGTACTCTCCTTGGGACCCCATAAATCCAGCAGTTTGTGAAGTACTCTCGTAGAAACTTGGTATGTGCATCACATGATTTTGCATCAAACATGGTTACATTTTCTTGCTTTTAACATCATCTGTAAGATTTGGGAAAAGAGAGAAGACATACACCACTAAATGTGGTGAGTAGGGAGTGTGTGAAGTGATACTAATATTGCTTTTAGCCAGAATTTCATTCATAGGAAAACAGGCAGACACAAATTTGGCAGCAAGCTGATTGCCTGTCAGAATTCCCCAGATTAAATTTTCCACATCTTAGCAACATCATAGATAGAAATTCTCCTGTTTTAGAGGACAAGTTATTTCACTCGATCCACATTTGTATCTGTTTTGCTCACTGATGGATGCCCAGAGTGTTTGGCATCTTCAGTAGTGGTCACACTTAAGTTGGAAAACCACTCAGAGACTATGTCCTTTGCATTGTCTGCTCTTCAGAAGCTACTTTTCAACATTTTGAAAGCTTTCACAACATTTTTCCCCAGTTTAAAGTAAAATTTGCTTTACACATACCGTTCTCTCAAGTCTCATTTTCTAGGTACTCCAAAATCACAAGTGGAACAACACACACGTGTACATAACAAGACATTACTCAACAATCACACATGCCTTATTCTGAGGAAGGAATGACAACAGCAGGCTCTAAGAGATGCAAGCTGAAACTCTCAATATTGTGTTTATGTACCTTACATAATTTTTTTATTACAGTAATTTTAGAAAGTTGAAAAATGTATGAAAATTTCATGAACTGGATTGTATTGTGTATAAAGTATAGTGGCTTTTGAAACCTTTAGTATTTGATGTTACTTTGTTGATCATGTTGTGATGAAACTAAGGTGGTATCAATTTACAGGTTTCACGGCTGGTGATCTTGCATGAAGAAGCTGAAGATGGCAATGCTATGCCTGATTTGGAGCGGCCTGTTATGGCTGTTAGTCGAGCCGTGACCAACCTTGTGAAGGTACAGAGCTGTGTCCTGTCCAGATATTTAAATCCTTTCCATACTGGACGTTTCTTTTATTGCCACATATGAAGTATATTAATCAGGACCTAAAGTCAGTGCTTAATGTGGTAAGGTACTTGACAAGGATGCAGGTCTTCTAGGATGTGACACAGTTGTTGGGTTAGTGAATTGCAGCATATTGAAGGAATGTAATGTAGTGCCTGTATTTACAGAGTTTAGGGGTCTGCTTTAGCAACACCACTGTGTGAGAACACCAGATGACCTACATTCTGAGACGCTGACATTGCTTGCTGCTATGAGTTTGTTAGAAAATTTAGTGTGTTATGTTATAACATACAAATACAGTTGAACTCAGTTATAATGACCTCAATTTGTGTGACACATTATCTGTAGCATTACACGTTCAGTGGTACCAGCTAATTCCCCGTACGGCACGTGTTTTTAATGCCGTCCTTAGTATGACATACCTAAGGGCATCAACCTTGGATATAACGATATTGTCAGGCAACCGTTCCACTATAATTTCCATGAAGTAGGCAACTTTGAGATTTTTGCCATGTCCTTTTCCATGCTAGGGCAAGCCCTTTGCACTATCAGGTAGCAGCATAAATTCCAGACCTGGAAAATGGCAATATTAATGGTAATTCACATTGTGTGTTAAGTTGCCCTTTATGTTTCTACTCCTTAAGTTAACAGGAGACAGGTAATATGATAATGTGGCCACACTCTTGAATAAAAGTAAGTTTTTGAGCATTGAAGGGAAAGTTAGAGTGATAAAATGTATAGTAAAATGGAAAGAAGAAAGCTGATGTGTTTTGGGAGTTTGGCCTTTTTAGTTCTACAATCCAAATGATTTGAAAAAAAAAAAGAACCAAAGTTGTTAGTGTATTTGAACACAACAGATCCAAAATAAAGTGATTTTGAAAGCCCGAATGAAGAGACAATGAGGTGCTGCTGAAAATTGTTTAAGTAAGTGAGAAGGGAGAGTGTACCAGTGATGCTCCTTGTCTTGTGGTAACTTATGTTCTTCCTAAATATTAAATGTAAGTTAATGTATTTCTTATTTTCAGCCTCTATAGAAATTTACAGTTACAGAAGAGTATTTTTTCAATTGTTTCTATATGTTAATTGTAATTTAAATTTGAAACAGATCGTGCATTAACATGAAGTAATGTGTGTGTAGCCTTGTATTTCATCTTGAAATGTTTTTCACTTGCTTTTACTGTACACCTTGCTTACAGTGACACTTCTTAGAACAACACAAGATATTCAGTCCCTTCCATGACATTATAACTGAGTTTGACTGCTTATGTATATGGTCTTATTGTTACAAAGTTTTTGTAATCCTGTTGTTCCTGAGTTGTATCTGAATGGTGACTTCTTATTTGTTGTTAACTTTTAAAGAATTTTTTCTTTTTATATTAGTAGTTGTGCTTTCCTAGGTTGGACGTGAAACTATTAACTCCAGTGAAGATGCAATCCTGAAGCAGGACATGCCAGCCGCACTGGTTAGGGTGGAGGGGGCATCACGTCTGTTAGAGGAAGCCTCTGCTATGTTGAAGGCTGACCCATACAGTGGTCCAGCTAGGTATGTATTTTATTTAAAATAAATGGACTGAATAATAAAGCACTTCGTGCTGCAAGGATCTCCTGATATACTAGATATTTGATCTAATACTGACTTGATTTAACTGTTAAATTGTTGAAACTTGACATTTATAGAAAGAAGCTTATTGAAGGCTCCCGAGGCATTCTACAAGGAACATCTGCTCTGCTGCTTTGTTTTGATGAATCTGAAGTACGGAAGATTATCCGAGAATGCAAGCGGGTGCTGGACTATCTGGCAGTTGCAGAAGTGATTGAGACAATGGAGGATCTTGTTCAGTTTCTTAAGGACCTCAGTCCTTGCCTCAGTAAAGTGAGTACATGTGAATGTAATTAAAGAATGATATCTTTCTGTCATATAATACTGTAAAAACTGATAAATCACTGGCTGCAGCATCTGGGGTTCAATTTTTGATAGTAGCTTGATTTTTCTGCTGTCCAGTGCTAAGTTATAGAATGCCTGGGGTCTTACAATTATGCCTCATGCCTACACCCATGAACGTGAACCACGTGCGTGCTGAACGTCCTTTAGTAGCTGTCCACAAGTATTGATTGTGGAAGGTCATGGTGCCATCACAAGCAAGGCATGCTTCATCTGTTAAAAGCATATGTGACAAAGAAGGAGGATGAATATTCAGGTGTTCTGGGATGTGATGCTGTGTTACTGTATGAGTGGTTCCTGATATTCTAAATGAAAAGGGTCAAGCAGCCCAAAAAATTGTATTTGTCTTCGTGTTTGAATCTTGAATATGAAGGCACTTTGTTACATTGAAATGTTGGGAACCACTTGCCCAACGACACAGGATCACATCCCAGCAGACCTGATTCTTCGGCAACACTGCTGTGAGAACCTTAGCTCTTACAGAAAAGGATTGTTGGCACATTGCCACAGGAGCCACTGACAAAAACTTGGCTCTCCCAAGGTAAGGTTTGGGGTGCAGGCCTTGCATTCACTGTACATGGGCAAGGTTTAGGAATTGCTGCTGGAGAACCTGCCAACCTGTTGAATGGACAGGGTATTCAGTAGTGTTTCCCAGTAGTGTCTTCAGCTCTGATGTCCAGACTGCCCTTTGTCTCTCTTGTTTTGCTTCGGTAAACAGTAATGTCTTCTTTTCCTAAAGTCACCCACCAGTCTAGAAAATATTTTCTGTCAAGAGTGTGGTGACTGGGAAGTATGTCTTTGTATACACACTGCCTCATATTCTTTGATATATCTGTGGCCATATATAATGTGTGTATCACACATTTCTGTGAGTACATATTTGAATGCTATGTTTATCGCACCAACATGTGTCACATGATGTACTGATTAACATAAGGTTTAAGCATGATGAGTGGGGGGTCTTGTGAACAGAACTTTGTTATGTGGCCGTGGCAGCTACACTCACTTGGTGTTTCTCTTTGAAAATGGTCCACAGCTTAAAAATGAACCATCCAAGGACCTATGTTTACGTAGAATTGTTTTATTACTTTGTACATGGTGCATACCCCTGCACTGGTGCCATTGTTTCACAAGTATTCTGCATATTATGAAGTAAAAATGTGCCCGTTTGTAGATCTGAATTTGTAAGGGTTGTGTATGTTCATATGCCATGTTGATGAACACAGGAGTGACATATGCAACCATGCATTGCAGGTTTCACGAGAGGTTGGCGGACGTGAAAAGGAACTTACACACCAGGTGCATCGGGAGATCTTAGTACGTTGTCTGGAGCAGGTGAAGACTTTAGCACCCATCCTCATTTGTAGCATGAAGATCTTTATTCACATAATTGCACAAGGTTTGTAATGATTTATTACATTCATCAGTACTGCATACCTTATGTTGCCCTCCCATGATGCTGAGAAAGTACTGCCTCTGATGTAACATCAAAATAGCTTTTAAATGCAACTTAATCAAATGTGATAGGGAGCCATTGTGATCTTTACTATGAATTCTTACGTATTTGCTTATTGCATGCATCATCATCTATGTTTGTACCTTATGCAAGCCATATATCTGTTTCTGCCCACATGTGATTTTGTCTCCACAACAGAACATGTGTATAATGAAATTATAAATATGTACTTATAAGATTTTGTTGTGTATAACCATTTTGTTTTACATTTTGTTTGTACTTGCAGCCATACATTTGCTGTATACATTAGTGCTAACAAAGTGCACCTGTCAATATGGCATTGTTTCACAACATCTTAAAATTACGGGTAATTGAATGTGCACAATAAAACTGGAATAAAACAATTGAGAGATTGTGCATAGTCAGCAAAATGTAACAAGAAACTTGTAAAACCAGAAGTATATCTCCCAATGTGGCATTGACTGATGGTCATATTCAACATAAGGGAGAGAACGTTAGCAGTATTGTGGCTGCTTGCACCAGAAAATTATTTGCAGGTGCTTACATCATGCCCCCCACCAACACTTGACATTCTCCTCTCCCCGGTACCTTCTTGTCAAAGTTATCTATATGCATATACAAGTATACAATGATGTATCAGTCAAACACAACAAAACTTTATTATATTTATTATTGTATTAGGGCAACATGTTTCGATTCTTATAGAATCATCTTCAGGCTCTTCTAAGAAAGAGATCCTTTCTTAGCAATGTTTAAAATGCGCTGTAAGGATCTGTTTCTTAGAAGGGCCTGAAGATGATTCTATAAGAATTGAAACATGTTGCCCTAATACAATAATAAACATAATAAAGTTTTGTTGTGTTTGACTGATACATCATTGTGTATTTATATATGTGTTAAACGCTTCGGGATGGCAAACATTAAAAATTATCTATATGTTGTATACTATATATATGATATTATTTTTAGGTGGTAAGGGAGCAGAGGAAGCAGCAGAGAACCGTAATTATCTGGCACAGCGAATGACAGATGAACTGAATGAAATCATTAGAGTCTTGCAGCTCACAACATATGATGAGGAAGAATGGGATGCTGACAACTTGACTGTGATGAAGAAGGCTCAGAATGCCATTGAAGGAAAAGTTAGGGCTGCTCGGGACTGGTTAGAGGTATGAAAGTTAGGGCTGCTCAGGACTGGCTGGAGGTATAAAAGTTAGGGCTGCTCGGGGCTGGCTAGAGGTATAAAAGTTAGGGCTGCTCGGGACTGGCTGGAGGTATGAAAGTTAGGGCTGCTTG
>Ga0123357_10015343_pt1 | contig 10043 bp, 6 predicted proteins | sample TergutEmb28metaG_FD_89873 | JGI IMG/M metagenome (GOLD analysis project Ga0123357, IMG submission 89873) | Embiratermes neotenicus P4 segment gut microbial communities from Petit-Saut dam, French Guiana - Emb289 P4 | ecosystem: Host-associated > Arthropoda: Insects > Digestive system > Gut ... | reverse complement strand
CTCGTTGCGCTAACCACGTGACACCCCTCTATCCGCAAAAGTTGGCACTTACTTCGCCTACCGGCGGCGGCCGCTCTGTCGGTATGGTTCGCTCGCGGACTAAAGCCACGGAGTTTAGTTTTTTAGTTTATATAGTCTCTTCGTCAGCCTCCCCCCTCCCCCAGTGAAAAATTCTGGGTGTTCGCCTGCTGCAGCCAGTGTCTACCTTCTTTGAGTAATTTCTTGTTATCACAGGCAACTTAGTGTCACTGATAGGATTATCGGTAAATAAAGGACTTGGAAAGAAACGGAAACGGCTTAATATCCCAGCATTTGCTTGGACAAGCGAGGAAAGTTACAAAATTTCTCTCAGGTTAGCCCGGCTTCACAGCTTAGATTCGAACCAAGCACAGGCGAAATACAAGTAAATCTCAGCCTGTTCGGAGCAAAAATAAATTACAGTGAAAGTTGTAGAAAGGCATAATAAGCACGCGTTATGCTTTCGGCGAAGGAATGTGTTGCTGTTCCGACCACAGAATGATTACGTCACCAGTTCCGCAAATTTTACGCTGTTTGGATTCGACATCAGAAGTTGTAAATTGCAAACTGAAGCTCTGAAATAATGAGACAGAGAATGTGTTAGAATTATTTCTGTGCGCACACTATATTTTTTAATGTTCTTGGGCTATAGGCTTCCGTCATACAAAGTGGGCCAAAAGTAGGTATACAGTATATAGTATATCTATTTACTGTATACCTGTATACCTACTTTTGGCCCACTCTGTATAACTTTGGATTCCGCCACATGAGTCATCGTAAATATTAGGTTTAATAAAAATTAATTTTACTGAGATGTCCGGAATTGGCAGTGAGAAAAATTGGTGACACTTTTATGTTCTTGAGCCCCCATCCCAAACAGTTTTTGACGTGTACCAAATCTCGAGACACTGAAAGCATTAGGATACTCTCGGGGGTTGTCTCTCATGCATATAAATTTTACATAAGTCACGCTGTAATAAAAAGCAAGATTTAAAATCATGTAATCCGTGACTTAGCACAAGACTTTGCCAATGCGTTCTTTGTTTTCAAAACGTTATTATATTATATGGTACGTGAATAAATGTTAATTTAATTTCCGCCAATAAGAGAAGTATAGTCCTCCCTACACCGATTTTCACGAAACTAACAAACGCTCTTCAAAAGTATTTCCAAAACTGTTTTGCTCGCCAGCCCCTTTTTGACAATGAAAAGTAACTAAGAATTCTAACATCCTTGTTCACGTAAATACACTACAAGGATGTCCTGATGACAGGTATCCAAAGTTAAAAAGTTTCTCTCTCAGAACTGACTTCAGATAGCGACAAATACAAATCAGCAGCTTACGTAATAGTACATTGCATGATTTGACCTTAATTAAACTGAGTGTCGTTCGCTTCGTGGGTACAGGGGGTTTCTTAATTCGATATTGAAAGGTGAAACAAAATAAGCATATCGTCAATTAAAGAAGTTCAGTGATAAGTTTCCACAAAAAGTTATTCCTTTAATTAAAAACAATTAAACATAAAAAATAGTCTCAAAAATTGATCAACTTAATGCACAAATTCTGTTTTATAATAGGTTTATCATATTCCTCTGCATGTTTCAAGCACTGTTGCGCTCGAAACATGCAGAGGAATATAATAAACCTATTATAAAACAGAATTTGTGCATTAAGTTGGTCAATCGCTAAGATTATACTGAGATGCTCGGTCAGCAAAACATAAAACAAAATCAAAATAGCCATTTCAGAAATGCACCCACCGATCACCTGGGAACTGGTCGCGGGTCCCTTGGAATCCGCGAAGCACAATTTGGGAACCATTGCTCTATACGGTTTACGCGATCTCTTGTAAAGAATTTCATAAAAAAAAACGGATAGTTGATCTTGAAATAAACCAATTCATTGATATCAATCAGTATAGTATGGCTTCCTCTGTACTGATTTTCACGAAACTGATTAGCTTCGAATGCATTTTCGTGGACATCTCCAGTTCCAAAAGTTATCCAGATCTGACAAAAAACGAAGAAGTTACGAGCCAAATTTCATTTATGCCCGTAAGTCTGGTTTGCACTCAACCCATCGTAAAGACACTCACGAATGCTTAAGAACATTAGATAAGAGCACCTACACCGCATTTCATCCAAATCAGACAAGAAATACGGAAAATAGGGTAGAAATTCATTTCTATCCTGAAGTAAACTATGGCTGTCACTAATCCAATTTTCACGAAATTCGTGTTTCCTCGACAAAACTTTGTATAAAACTGCAATGTCATAATTCATGAAAATCAGACAAAATTTTTAATCGCTTACAAAACGTCACAGGCCGACTGACATGATCTCTGCATCGTAAAAGAAAGCCCAGTATTTGAAACGTATCGTTATATAAGCATCCTTCAGTAGGAACAGAACAAAGGTGAAACGAGCATGATACATACCATTCAAAACGCTCTCATTTGTATCGCAGCCTGGGCGTGTAATGGCGCACTCCAACGTAAACAAAGAAGGAGATTGCATTCCGTTTTAGCGGCAGTAATTCCAGGACAAATGACGCACGATGTAGGGCTGAATGTGATCTTCATCCTGAAACGAAATGGATCCCACCCCGCTCTTCAGCAGTGAGCTACAGAAGAAATCGAAACCCATTTCGAGTTAAGCCATTGATCTTCACTCTTTATACAGTGTGTTCCCTTAAAATTTATGTGCCTTTTTCTTGACATTTCTTACATGAGAATGAGAACTATTCTTCCTTATGCGTACTGCTACAAGCACAACCATTCGTTCGTAGACGAAAGCAAAGCACACAAGACTTCTGACGGATTTCGTTTATGTAACACATTTTCTCCACCGTTCAGAACATAGGGTATAATATAGTTGTTCTTGGCCTATTTCAGAAAAGGGAAAGATTATTACCGCCGTTAGCTAACGTTTTAAACTTACTCAATAGGTACCCAGTTCGAGACTGAGCTGATTTCCTTTGGTGTTTCTAGAACAATTTCAGGATTGTAAAGCCATGAAAGGGTTTGCGGTCCCTTTTCAAATGTTTTCCAAGAGCCATCCGATCGCAGCGACGCTATATAACGTACATCGCTGAAACACATCATTAATACCCTAAAATCACTCTGCAAACATTTCTGGTGGGGTGACAGTTCTCTGTTTGTGTATGTGCTGAAATGACCCGAGAACCACATCCGGTACTTACAGGATTGAAAGCAAAGAACTTATTATGGCGTGGCTTCCCGTCCAGAGCATGTAATTCAAAAGTAACGCTGTGTCTTACTACATGAAAGTTTGTTGACAACTGCCGTAAAATTCTGTGATGTTCATGATCTCCGACTGAAAAACACAAAAGGAAAGAAAAACTGACATGCTGAAATTGAAGTTACAATATTGATCAAGCGTCCTTAACGCCTAAACATTGCTTGATTTAGCAGATACACACACACACATATATATATATATATATGTGTGGGTGTGTGTGTGTGTCTTGGTCAATTGTGCGGTAAGTCTTGTGTGAATATATCAGGCATGATGGGAATGGCAATAAAAGCAACGGCAAGATTACAACTAAAATTGGAAGGAATGCACAGGAATCTCCTTTATCCGCATATCGGATATATTATACGGTGGCTTATTTACTTTGTTTTACTCTCAAGAGAGGTTCACAATCACTTGAGCACTCACTGAAATATTCGTTCGACTTTTGCTTGTGCACAATTTAAACCTGGGAGTTCGGTTTGCTCCATGCGAAATAAAGGAGACAAGCATTCAATATTCAGTGTTTAAGCAGAGTAAAGCAATCACAAGGTTATCCGGGTAGCTAAAGCTGTGCGAGTATATTCAAGGGTTCTTTATTTTGACTCTACAGTTCATGTAATGACATTTTCCTCAAAGCACAGCCACTCGTATCCATATGCACGTAAATGAGATCCTTCTCGGCTGAGAGTTATCTCGACAGGCTGTGAGGCCCAACCGTCTTTTAATTCAGTCGGTACCAGGAATTTACCCTTAGAGTAAAGCAGCCGAAACGTGAGGCTGATCACTCACCTCCATCTAAAGTCGAGGTTACAAATGGATGGAGTTAAACCTCCAATCCCCTTCTATGCCTTTACGGTATGTACAGGCACAATTACACATTTACCTTTACTTTCATACTGAATCGTTGCGATCAAACGTCGCAGTTCAATGTTTAATACTCCTGTTTCATATTTTAGTTTCCAGCATCCCGGGTAATGTCACTGCAGGATTCAGAATTTCCTGACGAAGTGCATAAAGAACACCTGAAGGTGAGATCGCGGCGTTCCGCCCGTCCGTCTGTCCTTCTCTGACGTAATATCAGCGATTAAACTGTTTGTCAGATTTTTATAAATCTCGATGTAGAGTCGTAAAAGTAAAAGTTGTCGAGGAAATGTGAGTTTCGTGAAAAAAAACAGGCTCAGTGCCAGTAATACCTTACTTAAGAGCGTAAATTAATTTAGACACACACTTTCCATATTTCTTTATTATATTGGTGAAATTCGGCACAGGAGATTCGCATTTCATACTACTGAATAATTATCAGTTTCGTGACGATCGGTACAGCGCAAGCCATACTTTACTTAATGGCGTAAGAAAAGTTTGCCTTGCTCTACTTTCTACATATTTCATACGATTAAGTAGGACATACGAGATGTCTACGAAGCCGTATTGAGTGACCTCGAGGTTCGTGAAAATTTATACGCCGCAGTGAAAGTCATAATTTTCTTAAATCTGTGCATGACTACATATTCGTACTTCCCGCATTTAATGTAAGATTTTGGTGAAATCCCCTATAAGAGATGCATGCATATGCCGTCGAGCATTGACGAGTTCAGAGAAGACCGGTTTAGGCAAATCCCTACCATTCTTATCGGCAGGAATTGAATTAAATTTTACGTACGTACGGTTAAATGTACGGCTTTCTGAAAGAAAAGAACAAATTGGTAAATTCCGCGTATTTTGCCATGGAGTGCAGATTTTAGAATATTGATCATTTCTGTAAAAATCCGAATACTGACATATTGGAAGCCCTTACAGTTGCTCTTTAATATACCGGAGTACGTAGTGGATGGAATGATAACCATAAAAAGTACAGTTAATTTTCCAGACTTGACAGTCGTGAATCGAAATTATGCGTTATGGGTAGGGCCGACTTAATGATAGGAGCGCCTGACAATTCCGCCCGGGTGCGCACTTGGCAAAAACGGACATTATGTTTTACAGCTATCTACAGCAGTCACTATGACATTATTTGCACACTGCAGGTCCAGTCCAAATACCAGCAATACCAGTGACAGAGACTGAGGATTTCTTTTTGCCTCAGTCCTTCGGGAAATTCTAGGGTCGTACCTTAACACTACAGCACCGTGCTTTCTTCCGTATCCCTGTCAACTCGTTATTCGCAGCGATCATAAAATTTGACTCTAAAGAACACACACGATGTAAAGAAAGCCCTAAAATGAAACACGACTCAAACCGTCTAGTTAATGAAACTGAGTTTGAAATGCTGAATTCATTTGTCTACCTTAATACGCCAGACTGTTTACACCAATGAAAACACACCTCATGTAACTTCATTTCACTGGTTTCTTATGATTTTCCTCGACTGTTGGATGTTAAAGATGAAATAGCAAGAAGACAATATTGTTGTCATGCCGGCCTTCTTCCATCGCAGTGTATTAAGTCTGCTATCAGTTGCCTCGAATTTTACCGACATTGGAAAAGTACCGAACTCACCAAACGCAATTAAAAACGCAATCATTTTTAGCAAAGCGAATTTGGCCAATTCGAAATATAGTTTCCACCTATCACATATACACTCGTCGAAACATGAAAGGGGTTAGTTATGTAATTCGCTACTATAATTTTGTTTTTATAGTCATGCATATTTTAACAAAGAGCTGTGCACAGGAAACCATACAGCTTTTATTCAATCCCCCTCCTGTTGCGCCCCCCCTCCCCCCTGCAGCAAATGGCGCTTTGTGTACCAAGGCACAGTACACAACGTAACCTACTCTATCATGCTCGCTGCCGATCATTAAACTTCTAGTTCGCTTAATTTGAGGCAGATGTGCACTATTCCCATCACTAGATAACACTGATATCCTCTACTTAAAACATAACCCGACATAGGACACATCTTTGGTTACAAAATATAGACCCGTTAATGGTCTTCTCTTATAATTTAAATTTAATGTCACACATACAAACAAACCCACGCGCTCGCACGAGGGGCAGCATAAGCCTATGCACACGAAACTCTTTGTCCCATCTAGAAAAGGGTTCTGAGGTAACACACAATTTTTAATTAGTACAATTAAATGCCATATTTTTTGTATTCTGCTCTCCGTACAACAGGAAGCATATTTTGGATGTTACGGGCTAATGAAGGATGCTTTCCATTGCTTTCGAAAGCATAAATGTTTTACTAACCCCAATGTAGGTTGTTTTAAAAAGCACACAAACGTTCTTACGCGGATACTATGAACAGTGTGGTAGCGTGTAGTGTGGTAGAAATATACCAAGGTTTCAGACGACCTGTTGTCTCCAACATGACATGAAACGCAAGTACGTAGTAATTGGTTTTCTGGAAAATATAAGGAATAGAAAGTGTATGGTCCATATTATTTTAAGGAAAATTCTCCATCAGGAAGCAGGTAAAACACGCTCTCTTTATTACTGTTATAACTTCTACCAGATTATACGGCGTCGCTAGTGGAAACAGCAGGTGCCTCTCAAACACCATGCAATCATATCAGCATGCACGGTGTCAGTTCTCAGATGAATTCTCTGAACAAAGTAAAATGTTGGACTTCTAAGAAATGAGCAATACTGTGATAAGATGAATTGCCATTTCCAAAAGATTAATTTCCTTCTTTTTATTCACAAGCTGGCAGACTGGTCAATTAATGCTGGTTGTCTAACTGAAAATATTATATTCTTATTGTTATATTATGTATTTTTATTTTTATATTTATATATTCCTATTTTTATATATGTTCTGGGCATTGTTTGTGTGTAAATGTGCATTGTATTAGTGCCACCGGGTGTCAACCCAACTGCATTAAAAAATATGTCATATAGCATCCACGTATTTGAAACGTTGAAAGACAAAGTGGTGCAAATTTTTGTTTCAAGAAAAATCAGACAAGTGTTTGTACGGTATCACAGGACTCACGAATCTGAAGAGACAGATTGGTATAAGATACAGTTATTATGTCAAGTTAGGTCGATGATAATGCCATTGTTTTTATAGGCAATGTTTTGTACACTCTCCACATTAAGAAAGCATGATTTACAACATTTTCCATATCAAGAGCTCATATGAATTATACATTTGCAGTGATACATAAAGTTTTGAGTTTTAATTTATGTTACTGAGTAAAATACTGAAATACTGAAAATGTTTGGTCATGACGACCTGTCTTCCGGCCGACGTACTAAATCGACTTAGTAACGAATTCGACACAGACGATCAACCAGTGACTGGCCAGTGTCGAGATCAGGAAAGGTTCAAATATAGTTCTGTAAAAGGTCTTGTAACCATAGTACATTGTTTAAATCTTCTAATGAACGGCTGACTATTCCCGCCTTCTTCAGACACGTGTAACTTCTCCTGTTTCATCAGCATGGTAGAGTACCTTAGTAGCCAATAGTCAGTGGGCAGTGCCTAGCAGAGTGCGACTTTGTCACACAAGTGTACAGAATCACCGACATCTTTACAATGTTCGTTACTTTTATTAATCCCTGTCATTGGCAAACTTAACGAGTATTAAATCAAACATGTTTTTACACTAATAACTTATTTATCGGGATCATAATTGTACCTAGGAAGACTGGAGTAATTCAATGATATATTCTCAGAGTACAACTAACAAGATGCAACTATTCTCAATCTATTCATTCCTGTAAGACACTCTACATGTTTCAGACGGTTTTTCCGTCCATCATCAGGAGCTCAAAACTGCACATACAGCGTCAGGTATTGGTCTGACAAATGCCTGATGCTGTATGTGCAGTTTTGAGCTCCTGGTGATGGTCGGAAAAACCGTCTGAAACATGTAGAGTTTCTTACAGGAATAAATAAATTGAGAAAGGTCGCATCTTGTTGGTTGTACTTTGGGAATATATTAGCGATGCACGGAGCTATGAATGTTAAATTCAGTGACATAGCCTATTCGATACAAATAAATTTCATGATTTATGTCGCCTGGTATTATTAGGCAAGAGAATCAACGGATCTAAAGTCTGCTAGGTGTGTAGTTGGAATGGTCATATAATGGGAACGTACATAATTTTGTTCAAATTACCTGTTTGGAATGCACGCTTTAAATGCAGAGAAGTAACTTGGACGTTGGTATTAAAATGGAAATTGGGAGCTTAAGGGACAAAGATGAGAGGTTGAGGATCGTGTCCAGCTTCGAGAAATCATATTATTAATGTTGAAACCCGCGCTTATATTACCATAGTATAACTTAGACGCATTTGGAGGGCATGGAATATCCAAGTCATTTGTGTAAGCCAGCCAACGTAATTTCATATATTTTCTGAAAATGTAAGATTACTAAAACCGTCACGTTGTCTGGCATGTGACGACGTACAGTGCGGTACATGTACATAGAAGTCACAGAACAGTCTTTTGCTCTTCATATACCCCTGATAATGAAAGCAGCAAGTACTTCTGAGACTTCGATATTTATCAACTAGTCTAAACAGCGCCTCAACCTGGAATGCAAGAATTTTTAAAAGTATGTGTTAAACAAATGAGGGTATAACAGACAAATAGTCACATTTGGGGTGTCATGGCCAGTCGTGGTTAGCACGATTTCTTGACATTGCCATGGTTTTCTGTAGTCCTTGAAGGTAAATATCCAGACGTTACCGCAGACTGGCGAAGATTGCTTCCTTCCACATGCTTCTAATGTCACTGGTCATTAATAAGTCTATCATTCGACGTTGCATAGTATGGACCGCTGACAGAAACACAGAAGAAACAATGTATCAATCGGTTTCTAATATACGTGAGTGTGTTGGTGGGACAATTTGTCCGCGCGTTATTGTAATCAGCAGTATCAGGCAACAGTGCCAGTTCTGGAAGCATGAAGTGCAATTTGCAAATCCGCGTAACAGGCTTCGTGTGTAAGGACAATATTTGAAAAACACAATTTGTTTGAGTGCTTGCGTTCACAATTATATTAGTGCTGTTATGACCAGGATGAAAAACGTCAACATTTCGCTCCGTCATGGTTCTGGTTGGTGCCTGCACAATTGCACAATCCACGGTTTCATTTTTTATTGGTGAGTTAATTATCGCTGCGGGTTATGACGTAGGGTCTGAAAACATGAAGGGAACTTCTTCAATAAACAAACTGCACACATTTCCATAAGAGAGGGCTTGGGAACCCCTATGAGGGCGCATGCCAAATTTGTCTACAAATTCCAAAGAAATTTTTTCGCGGCAGGTGTGAATTCTGAAGAGCCATATGAGGCCTTGGAGTCTTCCACAATTATTAGTAATTATGGCATTATTATTATTACTAATGCATATTATTATATTCTATTATTAGCACTTAGAATAATTATTATATTTCTAATTAAAGGCCTCTTCGAGGAAAGCGACAAAGGAAGACAATGTGGACGTAACTGGGCCTGCTGTCAATTCCTATTAAAAAAATTGTCAAACATTCTGTCCAAAGTCAAGTATTCATCCAGACACCGCCAGGCCGGCATATCAGTGATAAATATCTGGTTAACACTTCACATAATTCCCGATTTGTGTGAAAATATTTCGTTTGCAGTTTTATGTGGTAACAACGGTAATTTATATGAAGTCTCTACACAGTCAGATGTGTGTGTGTGTGTGTGGTGTGTGTGTGTGTGTGGTGTGTGTGTGTGTGGTGTGTGTGTGTGTGTGTGGTGTGTGTGTGTGTGGTGTGCTTTGTGTGTGTGTGTGTGTGCGTGTGGTGTGTGTGTGTGTGGTGTGTGGTGTGTGTGTGTGTGTGCGTGTG
>Ga0123357_10015342_pt1 | contig 10043 bp, 8 predicted proteins | sample TergutEmb28metaG_FD_89873 | JGI IMG/M metagenome (GOLD analysis project Ga0123357, IMG submission 89873) | Embiratermes neotenicus P4 segment gut microbial communities from Petit-Saut dam, French Guiana - Emb289 P4 | ecosystem: Host-associated > Arthropoda: Insects > Digestive system > Gut ... | reverse complement strand
TGCAGCAGTTTATTCTTCGATTTTTCGTTAAACGCCTGTATTAACAGGTCATGTATTGCCCCTTGCTGTGAAATCATTGCGGCTACGGCTGTCGGAAGCGGCGGCATTTTCTTTGGATGTATGCCTTTTCCGTCAACAATCGCAGGCAGTTCCACCGCCATACCTTCGAGAACATTCGGAATATATCCCCTGTTGGGTACGTTTAACGAACAGATATACGTCGGTTTGTCAAAAAATACCGCTTCGGAAATACGGATTCCGTAATCATACGTATGGTGGTGTAGAATAGAGTCTTTATTTACTTCAAATTTCGCGGTATAATCAGGGTCGCCGCTGTATTTACGCTCTCCTTTGGGGAACAACTCCCTGTCGGTAGGATTTTGTGAGAACGAATATACAAATTCCGGTATGCGCCCGCTTTTCCATGGATTGTGCTCTGCAGGGTCATAAAAGTACTGTATTTTTGCGCTCGCTAAAAATTCGTCGCTCCAGGCTATGTACTCGCCTATATGATTCGCTCCCGGATAAGGCCAAAGCCCGTACGTCCTGAACATTATGCGCGATAAACCGTATTGGTCCCACTGCGCGAGCAAATCAATTGATTTTTCTTTTTCTCGCAGTAAGGGATATAAGTCTTCTCCCGTCGATTTGCGCACAACTTTTGTGAACCAGCCGAAATGATTCAGTCCGCATGCCTCGGTATCAAGGTCGTCCACAGGTATCTGCAAAAACATCGAAAGCTGACCTACCCCGCCCATTTCGCCGTGACACAGACCGATTGAATTGATTTTTGAAAGTTTCGAAGTTGCCTCGACGAGTTTCGCCTCCGGATTGGTATAGTTTAACAGCAGCGCATTAGGGCATATTTCCTCCATTGCTTTGACGATTACCATCATAGGCTTCATATTGCGCAGAGCATGAAACATGCCGCCCGGTCCGCCGTTTTCCCCGTATATCTGCCGGAAACCGTACCGTCTTGGAATATGAAAATCCTGTGACCAGTAATAATACCTGTCTTTTTCAAAACACGTAATCACAAAATCGGCGTTTTCAAGCGATTTACGCAAATCCAACGTTGCGGTTATGACGGCTTTTTTCCCAAGCACTTCGGCGCATCCGCGGCAATAGCTTTCGCTTAAACGCAGAGCTTCTTCATCAATATCCATCAAAGCTATTTCGACATCGACTTCCGAAAAATTTTTGTTTGTCAGTATATCCGCTATTGTCAGAGGCGCGAACGATATGCTTCCGGCTCCTATTATTGTGAATTTAACTTTATTTTTGCTCATAGCAATCTCCTTATTCTTTTATTTTTTGAAAATTTTATAAAAATTATAACATATAATAATTTTTTTGTAAACATGCTAAAATATTTCTCTTGGCAAATTATTCGTTTTATGGTATATTGATAACAATAGATAAGTCCGGAAACCCCGGTTTACGTAGGGGCGGATGGTAATCCGCCCGTGATTTTACGGGACGATTACCATCGTCCCCTACAGTTTCCGGACAAATCTAATAAATATATTCCGATGATGGAGAAAAGTTTTTTGGTATTTTCAGAGACCCGGTGTATGGTGTGAACCGGGAATACACATAATGCATAATTCCGCTCCAGAGGAAACCGGCGACGAGTCGGTCCGGAACGCCGGTTACAGCGTCAATAAATTCGCCGTCGGCGAATTTTGAGCCGCGTGTCAGCGCGGAAAGTTAGGTGGTACCACGAGAATTATCTCTCGTCCTTTCGGGGACGGGAGTTTTTTTATTTTTATTAAATTTAAAAAGGAGTCATAATTTTATGAAACTGTTTATTCCGGGTCCTGTAGATGTCGCCGAAGACGTGCTGCAAAAAATGGCGACGCCGATGATAAGTCACCGCGGCAAAGACGTAACAAAACTGCAAAAAAGCATTTCGGAAAAATTGCAAAAAGTATTTTTTACCCAAAACACAATTCTATTATCGACATCGTCCGGCAGCGGATTGATGGAAGCAGCCGTAAGGTGCTGTACTTCGAAAGGCGCGGCTGTATTTTCGGTCGGCGCATTCGGGGACAGATGGGGCAAAATGGCAAAATCAAACGGAGTGCCGGTTGATGTGTTCAAAGTTGAACCCGGTATTCCGACGCTCCCTGAAAATGTTGACAAAGTTCTGGCAACCGGAAAATATGATTTGGTAACCGTCACGCACAATGAAACATCGACCGGCGTTATGAATCCGGTCAGGGAAATCGGCGATGTTATAAAAAAATATCCCGATGTTATATACTGTGTTGATACGGTAAGCTCTATGGGGGGTATTAAAATAGGCGTTGATGAATGCGGTATTGACATATGCGTCACATCCACACAGAAGTGCTTAGGTCTGCCGCCCGGATTATCTATCTGCTCCATTTCGGAAAAAGCCGTCGAACGTGCAAAGACCATCAAAAACAGAGGGTTATATTTTGATTTGGTAGAGCTATACACATTCGTGAAAGAAAAAGACTTTCAATATCCGTCCACGCCGTCGCTTCCGCATATGTTTGCACTGGATTACCAACTCACTAAAATCCTCGAAATTGAGGGGCTTGAGAACAGGTTCAAACGTCACGAACAATTAGCCATACGCGTACGCGAATGGGCTGATACTTACTTTAAAGTATTAGCTAAAGAAGGCTATCAATCTCTGACAGTAACGACAATTGAGAACACAAGGGGAATTGATGTCGGAACGCTTGTGAAGTCGCTTGAAGCGGACGGGTTCTTGATAGGCAACGGTTACGGCGATTTGAAGGATAAGACATTCAGGATAGCGCATATGGCGGAGAGAACAATTGACGAGATTGATGACTTATTAACCCGTATTAATAAGAAGCTGGGGTTCAAATTGTAATTAATAAAGCCTCAGCATAATATGCGAAATTCCCCGGTTGAAACATCAATCGCAAAATTTTCGCAGTAATTCATCGCAGGTTCTCCCGTTTCGTCAAAATTTACCGGAAGAAATACATATCGCGAATTGTTATAGTCTTTCCCGTCCCACCTGTCGGAGACGTAGATATAACTTGTCGTTTTTGTCCCGGATACCGTAAGAAAAAACGCGGGCTGTGTGCGGTAAGTTGTCTCGTCTCCGATATTAAGCAAAATGCTCCAACGATTTTCCATTCCGTCAGATGCCGCGTATTTGCCTTGATTCGGAGCCCAACCGGTGCAGTAGGAACTAAACATATAATATTTATCTTCCCGCCTGAATACTGCGGGAGCTTCACGGTATTCTCCCTGCCACAGTTTATGTACAAGACATTCAGCATTCATATAATCTTCTGTCAAACGGTACACGTGCAAATCGGCGTTGTCCCTTGCGGCGGATATAAAATACGCCATTCCGCTACAGTCCTGATACAACGTGCAATCCCGCGACATATAGCCGAACGGATTGAAACTCCCGTGATATATAAAATCGCCGTCGGGAGTGTCGCAGGTTGCGATTGCACAGGCGGCGCAACTGTAATCCGTGCCGTTTTCATAGTGCGCCCACAGCACATATTTGTTTGTCTTTTCGTTAAACAGCACTTTCGGGCGTTCAAGATTTATTTTGCCGTTTGAATTTTTTTCATTTTTCAGCGATAAATCAGTTCTGATTCGTATCGGCTGGTTTTGTGAGTTTATCGTCAAAACATTGTTTCTGAATTCCCAATTCATCAGATCACTTGAACGGTAACAGCCGACGTAATTGCCGTTTGTGCGGTTTTCGCCGTACCAGTAATAAAAGCCGTTTCTAAAAAGCATATGACCGCCGTGCGCGTGTATTATATTGCCGTCTGTATCATACCAGATTGCTCCGTTTTCCAATTTTGTATTTATATACGCCATATTGCACTCCGTTTCGTTATTTTTAAATTTTTCTTACATTAATATCATACGTCTGTTGAAAAATCAAGAAGCCTATGCGAATAAAATGAGTTTGTAAAATATATTAAATCCGGCGAATGATTTTGCCGCTATACTGCGACCAAAGCGTTTTGAATGCCGTGAATTTTTCAGGATAACCCAATAATTCTATAATCTTATCCGCACAGTTTTCCGTCGTATTATTATAAGTATCAACAGTTATATCATACGTATCTTGCGGAATTAAATCTGAAAGCTGTTCTTCGCTCTGTCCAATGTAGCGGTCGCCGCGCTCTTTTTCCCTGCGCCGTAATTCTTCTAATGGACAAATCACATGTACAAATAAAACAGAATAATCATGAAACAATTCAACACATTCGACTAATGAATTAGAGCCCTGTACAAAAACACGGTCAACAATCGTATTAAGCCCCATATCTGAAAACATCTTTATTGTTTGATGAAATACCGATAAAATTTTAAGTTGCGATGTATTATAGAAATAATCATCAGCATAAAATTTTTCGGGAATCCGCATCATATTATCGAATGTATCCATATTGAAGCAAAAAAATGGTTCAAGCAGTCTTTCCTGCAATATTTTGGCTAACGTTGTTTTACCAGAGCTGGATACTCCGTTTAAAAATATAATTTTACCTTTTTCCATATTCCCCCTGCGTTTTATTTTTCCGTCATTTTAATCAGCTCATACAAAACGTTAAACGCTTCCATCGGAGACATAACGTTTATGTTTATGCTCTTTAATTTATCATATATTTCACTTTTGGTCATATCCTCGAAAGAAAAATTGATAAGACCGTCAGTTTCCGGTTCAGGTTTCCTGCCCGTTCTGCCCGTGTGCGCCGAGGTTTTATCCGCGTTTTCTTCAAGACCGGTCAGAATCTCTTTTGCGCGTTTCACAATCTCTGAGGGAACCCCTGCGAGTTTTGCGACTTCTATTCCGTAACTGTCGTCCGCCGCGCCTTTTATTATCTTGCGCAGGAATATTATATCGCCGTCTTTTTTCTTTGCGGCTATATTATAATTCACTACGCCGTCTATCTCCTTTTCTATTTCAGTCAATTCATGATAATGCGTCGCAAATAAAGTCTTTGCGCCGAGTTTTTTGCTCGCTGTGTATTCCAAAACGGCTTTGGCTATGCTCATTCCGTCGAACGTTGAAGTCCCGCGCCCGATTTCGTCGTATATAATCAGGCTTTTTTTCGTCGCGGTCTTTAATATCTGCGCCACCTCGCTCATCTCGACCATGAAAGTGGACTGTCCCGCGGCTAAATCGTCCGCCGCGCCGACGCGCGTGAAAATCCTGTCCACAAGCCCGATTCTCGCCTCCGCCGCAGGGACATACGAACCCATCTGCGCAAGCAGGGTTATTATCGCAACCTGCCGCATATACGTCGATTTACCCGCCATATTCGGTCCTGTGATTATATATAATCTGTTTTTGTCGTCGTCAAGATATACGTCGTTAGGCACGTAATAATTTTCGCTCTGCATTAATTCGACGACGGGATGCCGCCCATCTTTTATCTGTAAAATAGTAGAATAATCCACTTCGGGACAGATATAATTATTTTTCTCGGCGGTTTCCGCAAGAGAATATAACGCGTCAATACATGACAGGGCATAGCTTGTTTTCTGAAACCGGTGTATATTTTCGGCGATACTGCGTTCTATGCTGTCGAAAATATCGCTTTCTAGCACAACTAACTTTTCGTTTGCGCTCAGTATAGCCGATTCCATATCTTTCAATTCTTCCGTGACGTATCTCTCGCCGTTTGTAAGGGTCTGGCGGCGTATATATTTTTCGGGAACCTGCGACACATAGGACTTTGAGACTTCTATATAATACCCGAAAACTCTGTTGTAACCGACTTTTAGGGTTTTTATTCCCGTGCTTTCGCGTTCCGAGTTCTCGATTTTTTCAATCCAGCCTTTGTTGTCAGACACTATTGTTCTGAGGCGGTCTATGTCCTCGCTGAAACCGGATTTTATAAACCCCCCGTCTTTTATGCTGACGGGAGGCTCGTCGATTATCGCATAATCTATGAGATTCTGAATATCCGCCAAATCGTCTAAATTCGCGTTAAGTTCGGAAATCAGTTCGCCGTGAAAAAACATAATCTGGTCTTTTATTGCGGGGATATTGATTAAACTCGCGCTCAATTTTTTCAGATCCCTCGCGTTTGCGGTTTTATACACGACTTTCGCGATTATCCTGTCGATATCGTGTATATTTGATAATCCCTGACGGATTTTCCCTCTCTCTACGACTTTTTCTATCAGTTCCCCGACTGCTTTCTGCCTTTTCTGAATAACGCGGCAGTTTAATAAAGGCTGTTCGAGCCATTGTTTCAGCGTTCTTGCGCCTTTTGACGTTCTCGTTTTGTCGAGAACCCATAACAGCGAGCCTTTTTTTTCTTTATTGCGCATAGTCTCGACAAGTTCGAGATTTCTACGCGTGTTCAAATCTATCTCCATGTACATGGATTTGTCATACAGATTCATTTCAGTGATATTCAGCATTTCGCTTTTCTGCGTTTCGCTGAGATAATCCAAAACTGCGCCGATTGAGCGTATTAATATATCGGGCGAGGACGCAACGTCGATTTTACTTACGCTGCCAATATTATTGTATTTTTCCTGTATATTATTTTTCGCCGTCTGCAAATCGAATCTATTGGTTTGATTATCGGTTATGACGGCGTTTAATCTTTCCGTCAGAAATTTAGTGATTCTTGGGAATTTTGATTTATCTAAATTAATTAAGATTTCGGACGGGGAGAATATTCCGACTTCGTTTAAAAGTTTGTCAAAACAGTCCGCGCCCTGAAAAAACGTGGCGTTTATAATTCCGGTCGTTATGTCGATAAACGCCACGCTGCACGACGGCGACGAAGAAGATTCGTCGATACATATACTGCACAGATAATTGTTTTTCGTCTCGTTTAAAAACCCGGATTCTATAATAGTACCCGGCGTTACAATACGCACGACGTCCCGTTTTACTATGCCTTTCGCCAAAGCGGGGTCTTCCGTTTGTTCGCAGATTGCGACTTTATAGCCTTTTTCGACTAATCTGTTTATGTAGTTATCGACGCTGTGAAACGGCATACCGCACATCGGCGCGCGCTCGTCCTCGCCGCAGTCTTTGCCGGTGAGGGTCAAATCAAGTTCTCTTGAGCCGATTTGCGCGTCGTCGTAAAAAAGCTCGAAGAAATCGCCGAGCCTGTAAAACAGAAGATAATCTTTATACTTTTCTTTTATCTCAAAATATTGCTGCATCATCGGAGTTCTTGGCATTTTTTCTTTTGCACCTCTTTAAATTTATAAATACTATTATTTTTACTGAATATTAAACATACTCTCAACAAATTTTACAAGTTTTCTGTTATTGATATAATTTGTTATTATAATCACAGGCAATATTATAAAAACAATAACGCCGTAAAACGCCGCAAGGTATACCCAGATATTGTTTTCAATGAAAAAATTCTCATCGCTGCCAAGGTATAGAAAAATTACCACAATCAACGGAATAAACAACAACAGAATAATACTTTTATTAGACAACAAAGTGTTTGAAAGTTCATATTGTATTTGGGTAGTTTCACCTTCCTGCTTTAAATTTGCCCTAAGCTTGTATGAAACTCTGTATCTTCCCTTCGTAACATAATCAATATAAAAATCGTCATTAGTAATCATTCCAGAAAAATCTATGCCGCAATACGCGGTAATATCTTCGTTGAATCTTTCCCTGCACTTTTCAACAGACAAATCCGTGTATAAAATTTTGCTTTTACTCATGCGCAATCTCCCCGTACAATGCAAAATTTATTTATTTCTGATATTGTTCAGCAAATTTATTTCGCTGTTTAGTAGACTTTCGCCGAATCTTGAATAATTATAATAAAATTTATCCAAAGGAATTTTCTCAGAATTATATCTCGGCGTCATTTGGATTAATTTATTGTCAAAGTCTAAAACAGTTTTAAATTCTTTTATAACATTTAGCCCCAAAAGCATTTGGCATGACCTGATGGGTAAATTAAGAACATCAAAAACGACAGGTCCAAGTTCGCAATCACCAAGCATTAAATCGTGAATAACCGTACGTTTGACCGCAAGTCCGTGATGACTTGCGGTGCTTACATAAACATCGCGGGCGTCAGATAATTTATAGCCTAAATTTTTAAATGAATCCGTATCTATCACAGATATACGCGCTCCTGTATCAAATATAGCCGTAATATTCCGAAATTTATTAGTTTTACAATGCCAAATTCTTATATCCGCGGATAGATTGTCGAATGTAAAATCCATTTCGAGTTCAATCATAAGATTCCTCCATAAAAATCAAAAGGCATCAAGGCTTTAACAATACATCTGTCACCTTCGGGACTTTCCATACAGTCGCCCCATTTATCATAGAGTTTTTTATTTGTTTCAGTGTACCAAGTAACAGTTCCGCCTAAAATTTTATTACGCTCGCCAAAATTTATTTTCGTAATCAAAACTACTTTACCGAAAAAATCTTTGCATATCTCATCGTATGACTGATATACCGGATTTTCCACCTCGACTAAAGCGTCGGGATTTTCGTTTAATTTTATCACCAAATCACCTCAACATTTTTAATAAGTTAAACTATTATATCACAAATCTTCACTAATTGCAAATCTCCCCGTACAACCCGTGCAATCTGCCCTCGTTTATCTTCACGTTTACAAAACTGCCTATCAAATCAATGCCGCCCCTGAATATCACGAGTTTATGCGTTGAAGTTCGTCCGGCTAAATAGCCGCCGTCGCTTTTATCGGCTTTGTCGCCGCCATACAGCTTTTTATATACGCTCTCGACAAGAGTTTTGACTGTTCGCCCCTCGTATGTTTTATTTTTCTTCACGGATATTTCGTTTTGCAGTTTCACAAGTCGCTCGAATCTATCCGTCTTTTCTTTGCGCGGGACTATATCCTCCATTTCTGCGGCGGGAGTGTTTTTGCGTTTGGAATATATAAACGGGAATATATTGTCAAACTGCGCTTTTTCAATTATATCAAGCGTATCTTCAAAATCTTCGTCTGTTTCGCTTGGGAATCCCACTATTATATCCGATGTTATCGCTATATCTTCGACGTTTTTCCGCAGTTTTTCGACTAAATCAAGATAATATTCCCTCGTATATTTTCTGTTCATAAGTTTCAATATCCTGTCGCTTCCCGCCTGAACCGGCAGATGAAAGTGATTCGCGAGTTTTTTATTTTCGTTCATAAGTGTTATAAGCCTGTCAGGGACGTCTTTTGGGTGCGACGTTATAAACCTGACCCAATAATCCCCGTCGATTTTGATTATATCACTCAGCAAATCCGTGAAATTATAATCCGGATTTGCAGGGTCGGGATTTTTGTATGAGTTGACATTCTGCCCAAGCAGAGTTATGTCTTTACAACCCGACGAAACAAGCCCGCAGACTTCTTCCAGAATTTTATCTTTATTTCGGCTCCGTTCGCGTCCGCGGACGTGCGGCACAACGCAGTACGAGCAGAAATTGTCGCAGCCGTACATAATAGGGACTTTCGCCTCAAATTGACTGTCGCGTAAAACAGGCACATCCTCGACTATTACTTCGCCGTCACATTCAGTTTTATCTAAAATTCTTTTTTTACTCGTCAAAGCCTGATTTATTATTTCGGGCAATCTGTGAATCTCTCTCGCGCCGAAAATAAAATCGACATACGGGAAACTGTTTTTTATATATTCGACGACATGTTCTTGTTCAATCATACAGCCGCATATGCCGATTAATAAATCTTTATTTTTGTTTTTGTAATGCTTTAACTGCCCCGTGCGCGAAAACGCTTTTAATTCCGCATGTTCTCTCACCGCGCATGTATTCATGATTATAACGTCGCACCCGCCCAAATCCCCGGGATTCGCAAATTCCCCGAATTTATTCGAGACGTCCGCAGTCATATCGCCGTCGATTATATCGTATCCCATAGATGCGAGCACACCTTTGATTTTTTCGGAATCCGCTTCGTTCTGCTGACAGCCGAACGTCACAACGCACGCTTTTTTGTTTATATTATCCATATTTATATTTTAGCCTCATTAATTTTTAATTCCCTCAGTCATAAATTTCACTTAGTTCAATT
>Ga0123357_10015340_pt1 | contig 10044 bp, 11 predicted proteins | sample TergutEmb28metaG_FD_89873 | JGI IMG/M metagenome (GOLD analysis project Ga0123357, IMG submission 89873) | Embiratermes neotenicus P4 segment gut microbial communities from Petit-Saut dam, French Guiana - Emb289 P4 | ecosystem: Host-associated > Arthropoda: Insects > Digestive system > Gut ... | reverse complement strand
AAACCACTTGTGTGTTTATTGACTGTATGTGTGACTGTGTAAAAGTAATATTTATAACATAACATGACAGGAATGTAGCTGTGTGTTTACTGACGGAACGTGGAACTGTGTTAAGGTAATATTTATATGATAATTTGACAGGACTCTAGCTGTGTGTGTACTGACGGTACGTGTGACTGGGTTAAGGTAACATTTATATGATAACATGATGGGAAAGTAGCTGTGTCTTTATTGACGGCACGTGTGACTGTTTTAAAGTAAAATTTATATGGTAAAATGACAGGATTGTAGCTGTGTGATTACTGACGGTAGGTGAGACTGTGTTAAAGTAATATTTATAAGGTAACATGACAGGAAAACAGCTGTGTGATTACTGACTCTATGTGTGACTGTGTTATGGTAATATTTATTTGAAAACTTGAAACGAATGTGTCTGTGTTTTTACTGACATTAAGTGTGGCTGTGTTAAGGTAATATTTATATGATAACATGACAGGAATCTAGCCCTTTGTTTACCGACGTTATGTGTGAATGTGTTAAAGTAATATTTATATGATAAAATAACAGGAAATAAGCTGAGTGTTTACTTACGTTAAGTGAGAATGAGTTAAAGTAATTACTATATCGTAAATTGACACGTATGTAACTGTGTGTTTACTGATAATATGTGTGAATGTGTTAAGGTAATATTTATATGGTAGCTTGATATTAATATGTCTGTGTGTTTACTGTCGGTACGTGAGACTGGGTTAAGGTATAATGTACACGAAAACATGACAGGAATCTAGCTGTGGGTTTATTGACGGCACGTGTGACTGTGTCAAGTTAATATTTACGTGATAAAATGAGAGGAATTTGTCTTTGTGTTTACTGACTATACTTGTGACTGTGTTAAGGTAATATTTATATGATAAAATGACAGGACTCTTGCTGTGAGTTTACTGACGGTAGGTGTGACTGTGTTAAGGTAATATTTATATGATAGCATAAGAAGAGGGTAACTGTGTGTTTACTGAAATTATGTGTGACTGTGATAAAGTAATATTTATATGGAAACATAACCGGAATCCAGCTGAGTGCTTACTGATGGTAAATGTGAAAAAATTAATGTAATATTTACATGGTAACATGACAGGAAATTAGCTCTGTGAATACTGACGTTATGTGTGACTGTATTATTTTAATATTTATATTGCAACATGACAGGATTGTGCTGTGTGTTTACTGACGGTAATTGTGACTGTATTAAAGTAATATTTATATGGTGACAGGACAGGTAATTAGCTGTGTGGTTACTGACGGTATTCGGGAATCTGTTAAGGTAATATTTATGTTGTAACATGACAGGAAATTAGTTGTGTGTTTACTAACGTTACGTGTGAAAGTGTTAAGGTAATATTTATAAAATAATATGACAATAAACTAGCTCTACGTTTACTGACGAACGTGTGACAGTGTTAATTTAATATTTATATGATAATATTGTAGGATTGTAGCTGTGTTTAATGACGGTACGTGTTAATGTGATAAGGTAATTTTATATGATTATATTACAGGAATCTAGCTGTGTGTTTACTGACGGTACGTGTGACTGTTTTAAGGTAATATTTAAATGAAAACATAACAGGACTCTAGCTTTGTTTTTCTGATGGTATTTGAGATTCTGTTAAGTTAATATTTATATAATAACATGACAGGACTGTAGCTTTGTCTTTACTGACGGTACGTGTGAAAGTGTTAAGTTCATATTTATATGATAATATGACAGGACTGTAGCTGTGTTTATACAGACGGTACGTGTGAGGGTGTTAATTTAATATTTATATGATAAATTGGCAGGAATGTAGCTGTGTGTTTCCTGACGGTACGTGTGAATGTGTTAAGGTAATATTTATATGATAAAATGACAGGAATGTAGCTGTGTATTTAATGACGCTACATGTGAATGTGTTAATTTAATATTTATACGATAATAAGGCAGGATTGTAGCTTTATGTTTACTGACGTTACGTGTGACTGTGTTATTGTAATATTTATATGAAAATGTTACAGGACTGTAGCTGTGTTTTTAATGACGTTACGTGAGACTGTGTTAGTGTAATATTTATAAGACAACATGACAGGAATATAGCTGTGTGTTTACTGACGGTACGTGTGAATGTGTTAAGATAATATTTATATAATTACATAACAGGACTGTAGCTGTGTGATTACTGAAGTTACGTGTGACTGTGTTAAGTAAATATTTATATGAAAACATGACAGGAATATCGCTGTGTATTTACTGACGGTACGTGTGACAGTGGGAAGGGAATATTTATAAGATAACATGACTGGACTGTAGCTGTGTGTCTACTGACGAATGAGTGACTGTGTGAAGTTAATATTTATATGAAAAAATCACAGGATTGTATCTGTGCCTTTACTGACGCTACGTGTGACTTTTAAATTTTATTTGTATGATTACATGACTGGAAAGTAGCTGTGTTTTTACTGACGGTGCGTGTGACTGTTTTAAGTTAATACTTATATGATAACATGGCAGGATTCTAGCTTTATTTTTACTGACGGTACTGTGACTGTGTTTAGGTAATATTTATATGATAACATGACAGAAATATAGCTGTGTAATTAATGACGTTACGGGTGACTGTGTTAAGGGAATATTTATAAGGTAACGTGACAAGAATATAGTTGTTTATTTACTGACGGTACGTGTGACTGTGGAAATGGAAGACTTATAATCTTACATGGCAGGACTGTAGCTGTGTGTTTACTGACGTTAAGTGTGATTGGGTTAATGTAATATTTATATGATAACATGACAGGAATGTAGCTGTGTGTTTACTGACGGTACGTGTGACTGTTTTAGTATAATATTTATATGATAACATGACAGGAATATAACTGTGTTTACTGACGGTACGTGTGACAGTGTTAAGAAAATATTTATATGATAATATGAAATGAATGTAGCTGTGTGTTTACTGACCGTACGTGTGACTGTATTAAAATGATATTTATATGATAACATGACAGGACTCTAGCTTTGTGTTTCCTGACGGTAAGTGTGACTGTGTTAAAATGATATTTATATGATGATATGGCAAGACTGTTGTTGTGTGTTTTCTGACGGTACGTGTGACTGTGTTAAAGTGATATTTATATGATATCATGACAAGAATGTGGCTGTGTGTTTACTGACGGTAAGTGTGACTGTGTTAAGTTAATATTTATATGATAACATGACACGATTATAGCTGTGTAATTACTGACGGTACGGGTGACTTTGGTAAGGAAATATTTATAAGTTAACGTGACAAGACGATAGTTGTTTATTTACTGACGGTACGTGTGACTGTGGAAATGGAAGATTTATAAGCTTAGATGACAGGACTGTAGCTGTGTGTTTCCTGACGGTATGTGTGACTGGATTAATGTAATATTTATATGATAACATGACAGGAATGTAGCTGTGTGTTTACTGACCGTACGTGTGACTGTGATAAATTGATATTTATATGATAACATGACAGGACTCTAGCTTTGTGTTTACTGACGGTAAGTGTGACTGTGTTAAAATGATATTTATATGATGATATGGCAAGACTGTAGCTGTGTGTTTTCTGACCGTACGTGTGACTGTGTTAAAGTGATAATTATATGATATCATGACAAGACTGTGGTTGTGTGTTTACTGACGGTAAGTGTGACTGTGTTAAAGTAATATTTATGTGATAACATGACAGAATTTTAGCAGTATGTTTACTGACTTTACGTGTGACTCTGTTAAAATGATATTTATATTATAACATGACAGGATTGTAGCTTTGTGTTTACTGACGGTAAGTGTGTCTGTGTTAAAATGATATTTATATGATGACATGACAGGACTGTATCTGTGTGTTTACTGACGGTACGTATGACTGTGTTAAGATGATATTTATTTAATTAAATGTCAGGATTATAGCTGTGTGTTTTCTGACATTACGTGTGACTGTGTTAAAATAATATTTATATGCTAACAACCTTCATAATATTTTTATTAATGTATGATGCTGGAATTTGTGCTTTTACAAACTTATGGGCAACTCAAATTTTTTAATTTATTTCCTACTATTTTATCTTAATCGCTGTGCTTTTAATGATTAAAATTATGCACTTAATGTGTATAAAAACGTACGCAACTTCTAATATTATTTGATATACTAGTAATGCTTAGTACAATAACAATTCAATATATTTCAAAGCTTATTTGTTATTGTGCCAAGTTTAGATCCAGTAGACCCACTACAAAACCACCCAACATGCAGACACAAAAGAAATGTAGATAAAGACGGAACATAAATACAACAGAAAGCAAATATAAAGTAAATACTCTAAAACATCAGAACAAAAGCAATATGGTTGTAAAACCAATATCAAGTACTGGTGCAAAAGCCCTGATCACATCAAAATAATGTTAGTTTTATATAAAAGATCAGATTTTGCTTTATATCTGTCATAGTTCTCCTAAATTTATCGACACATCTGCACAAAAATCGTTTAGCTGCAGAAACACGTCTAGCTGACGGAGATTTTTTGCAACTAGCGGTAAACAGGTAGGAATATATGAAATTTCGTAGAAGAACTGGTATAACAGTAGTAGGCAAAACATACATGAAACATTTTGAACCTGATTAAACTGAAATAAAATTATTGTTTTAAAATAAATACTTCTGATCTGCAAAGCAAGAAGCTTCCGAAATTGAAGTAAATCCACATTCGTAATTTGATCGTAATTAATGAAGTTATATTAACACTGTGTTACGAACGAATGTTGTTCAGCTTTTTGGCGTCAGTAGACGTTGTGGAGTTACATAGATTTACGGCATGCTGTAGCTTGGTTATAACTAGATTGAAGTATAAAATTATAAACTCTAAAGAGTTGGAATAAAAAAATACAGAACGTATCGAACCCAGCATGTTTACGCATTGGAGCAAATTCAGCCTACATTTTGTGGAAATTGTGTTCTGAATTGGGATATACTGCAAGAGATTTTAGCGTCCGTGCGGGTTAAGGAAGGGTCACATAATTTATAAGTGTAATAAAAATGTGCTATTGCTGTACACACAGAACCGGCCAACAACACCAGTCAACACACAAAATGTATCCGTAACGGAATCAGTTTATACCTATTCAATTCAATGTGCTGAAATCAAATATGGAATTAGAATTCAATTCTTGGCTCTAGTTGTCATGATATATGAAGTGTGGCTTAATGCGTAAAATAGTTACTTGGGAAGGGATACGTGTGTCAACACTGCGCCCCAGATGGTGAGTAATGATGTTTGCTAAGTGGTCACACGGGCACAGTGCCAGTTAGTGAGGTGGGTGTAGATGATAGCATGTGGACCGGAAATAGGGCAACGATAAATATATGTAGAAAGAAGAAGTTGGTGAGACTAATTGTAAGTTCAAGCTTGTTACTTCTTTACAGTGAGTTACATTACTTATACTATGCCACGAAAGTGTGTGAACAACACTGATTAATTTAGCTGTATTTGTGGAGAAGTTACTTTTTCAACACGAAATCGTCCTTAACACTGAAGGTAAAAAAAGTTTATAAATGCTATTTCGGTTGCAAAGTCGGAGACCAAGACAAAAAATGGGTCCCTCATTTAAGTTGCATTACTTGTGCTACAACTCTGTGTGAATGGCTTAATAACAAAGGGTGTTCAATGCCTATTGCCTTTCCCAATATATGGAGGGAACAAACGGAACATTTGACAGATTGATATTTTTGTATAGATCCGCTAATTCAGCACCGAAATAAAAAGGGGAAAAATGAATTGACAGTTATCATAATATTTCGCCTGCTATTCGACCAGTACCCCACACTGAAGAACTCCGTATTCCATTCAACAGGTACACCACACTGAAGAACTCCTTGTTCCATTCGACCGGTACCACAGACTTAAGAAGTTCCTGTTCCATTCGACCTGTAACCCACACTGAAGAAATCCCTATTCCATTTGAAATGGTACACAACACTGAAGAACCAGTTCAACACACTGAAGTCCTCACTTTTCCGTTTGATGGGTACCCCAAACTGAAGACCTCCCTGTTTTATTCGACTGTTACCCAACACTGAAGACCACCATGTCCCATTTAACCGGTACCTCGCATTGAAGACCTACCTGTTCATTCTACAAGGATCCCATACTGAAAAACTCTTTTTCCATTCGACCGTTACCCCAAAGAGAAGGCCTCCCTATTCCATTCCAACGGTACTCCACACTGGAAATCTCCCTGCTCCATTCGACCGTTATCACAAACTGAAATTTTCCCTTTCTATTCCACCGGTACCCACAATGAATATCTCCCTGTTCAATTCTACAGGTACCCTATCCCGAAGAATTTCCTGTTCCATTCGAACGGTAACCAAGGCTGAAGACTTCCACGTTCCATTTGACCGGTAACCCAAAATGAAGACCTCTCTCTTCCATTCGACAAGTACCCACACTAAAGAACTTCCTGTTCATTCGACCGGTAACCCACAATGATAACCTACATGTTCCGTTCGACCGGTACCCACGATGAAGAATACCGTTTTCCATTCGACCGTTACCCAAAACTGAGGAAATCCCTGATCCATTCGAAAGGTACGACAAACTGAAGGCCTCCTTGTTCCAATCAAACGGTAACGCACAATTATGACCCCCCTGTTCCATTCGACCGATAAACCACACTGAAGACGTCCCTGCTCTATTCCACCGGTACCCCAAACTGAAGAAATCTTTGTTACATTCGATAGGTAAGCAAACTTAGGGCCTCCCTGTTCCATTCAATTGGTACCCCAAAATGAAGACCTCCCTGTTCCATTCCACAGGTACCCACACTGAAGAACTCCCTGTTCATTCCGACGGGTACACCAAACTAAGGGACTACCATTTCAATTCCACCGGTACAACACGCTGATGTACTCACTCTTCCATTCGAACGGTACCCCACACTGAAGAACTTCCCGTTCCATTCGACAATTAACCCACACTGTAGACCTCAAAGTTCCAATCGACACGTACCTCAAATTGTAGAAATATATGTTCCATTTGACCGTGAATCTACAATGAGAACCTTCATGTTCCATTCGACCGGTAACCGGCAATGAAGACCTCCATGTCCATACGAACGGTACCCCACACTGAAGACCTTCCAGTTCCATTCGACATTTAAACCACACTGAAGATTTCCCTTTTCTATTCCAACGTTACCCCAATCTGAAGAAAGCTTTGTTACATTCGATCGTTACCCAAAACGTAAGGCCTCCCTGGTCCATTCCATCGGTATCCCATAGTGAGACCTCCCTGTTCCATTCCACCGGTACCCACACTGTAGAACTCCCTGTTCATTCGGACGGGAAAACCAAACCGAAGGCCTTCCTGTTCAATTCCTCCGGTACCACACACTGATGAACACACTGTTCCATTCGAACGGCACCCCACACTGAAGAAATTCCCGTTCCATTCGACAGTGAACCCACACAGAAGACTTCCATGTTCCATTCGACCGATACACCAAACTGTAGAACTTTAAGTTCCATTTGACCGGGAATCTACAATGAAAACCTTCATGATCCATTTGACCGGTAATCGGCAATTAAAACCTACATGTTCCATGCGAACGGAAACCCACACCGAAGAACTTCCAGTTCCATTCGACCGTTAAACAACACTGAAGAACTCCTTTTTCAATCCGACCGGGAAATCACACTCTAAGCCTCCATGTTCCATTCGACCGGTACACCACACTGTAGACCTCAGCGTTCCATTCGACAGGTAACCCACACTCTAGGGCTCACTGTTCCATTCCACCGGTACCCCAGACTGAAAACCCCCTGTTCCATTCCACCGGTACTGCAAACTGAAGGCATCTCTGTTCCATTCCACCGTTATCACAAATTGAAGAACTCTCAGTTCCATTCGACCGATACAACACACTGAAGAACTTCTTGTTCCATTCGACCGATACCACAAACTGAAGAACTCCCTGTTCAATTCGACCTGTAAACTACACCGAAGACCTTACTGTTCCATGTTATCGGTATCCCAAAATGAAGATCTACCTAGTCCATTCGACCGGTAAACACAAAGAGGATTTTCCTGATCCAATCAACCGGTTAACCAGCCTGAAGGGCTCCCTTATACATTCGACTGGCACTCCAAACTGAAGAAATCCCTTTTCAATTCGACCTGTAAAGCACACTGAAGACTTCCAGGTTCCATTCGAACGGTAATTAATAATGAAGAAATTCTTTTCAATTCAACCGGGAACCCACACGGAAAAAAATCCCTTTTCAATTCGACCGGTAAATCTCACTGAAAAATTCCGAGTTCCATTCGCCCAGTACCCCACACTGAAGTCTTCCCATTTCCATTCTTTCGGTACCCCACACTGAAAACCTCAGTATTCCATTCGACCGTAAGTCCACACCGAAGAATTTCCGGTTCAATTCGACCGGTAACTCACACTGAAGACCTCCATGTCCCATTCGCCCGGTACCCCAAATTGAAGACCTCCCTGTTCCATTGAGACAACTACCCCACACTGAAGACCTTACTGTTCCATTCGACCGGAAACCACACTGAAGAACTTCCTGTTTCATTCGACCGCTAACCCAGACTGAATACCTCCTTGTTCCATTCGACCGGTACACCACACTGCAGAACTCCCTGTTCAATTCGAACGGTAACCCTCACTGAAGAACTGCCTTTCCTTTTCGTACCTTACCCCACATTGCAGTGTTCACATTTCCATTCTAGTGGTAACCCAAAACTGGGGAATTCCCTGTTCCTTTGGAACGGCAGCCGACACAGAAGATCTTCTTGATCCATTCGACCGGTAATCCACAATGAAGACCTAAATGTTGCAATCGACCGGTACCCATACAGAAGATCTCCCTGTTCCATTCGACATTTACACCTCACTGAAGATCTTCCTTTTCCTTTTGACCGGTATCCCAAACCGAAGACCTCCATGTTCCATTCGACCAGTACCCCAAACTGAAAACCTACCTTTTCCATTAGACGGGTACACATAAAGAAGGAATTCCTGTCTCATTCGACCGGTAACCCACGCTGAAGAACTCCTTCCGTTTGACTGGTTCCCCAAACAGAATACCTTCCCGTTCCATAAGACAGGTATCCAAAATTAAGAACTCCTTGTTCCATTCGAGCCGTAGCCGAAACTAGAGACTTCCCTGTCCATTGGACCGGTACACCTAACTGAAGGACTCAGTGCTCCATTCCAACGGTACCACAAACTGAAGACCACCCTGTTCCATTCGACCGATAACCCAAACTGAAGATCTCCCTGTTCCATTCGACAAATATCCCACACAGAAAACATGCCTCTTCCATTCGACCGGTACCCACACTGAAGATCTTCGTGTTCCATTCAGCCGGTACCTAAAATGAAAACGTTTCTGTTTCAATCGACCGGTTACCCACACTGAAGAACTTCAACTAACATTCGACCGGTACTGTAAAGTGAAGAATTCCCTGTTCCATTCGAACAGTACGACACACATAAGAACTCCTTTTCCTTTGACCGGTACCCCTTACTTAAAACCTCCCTGTAATATTCAACCGGTAACTCACACTGAAGAACTCTCTGTTCCTTTCGATCAGCACACCACACTCTAGTACCCCTTATTCCATTGGACCGTTACACCACACAGAAAAGCTCCCTATTCCATTCCACCGGTACACCACACCGAAGACATTCCTGCTCCATTCGCCCGGTAACATAAACTGAAGTTCTTCCCTGACATTCCACCGGTACCCGCACTGAAGATCTCCCCGTTCCATTCGACTGGTACCCAATAATGAAGTGCTTCCTGTTCCATTCAATCATTAACCCAGACTGAATACCTCAACGTTCTGTTATGCCCATGGAAAATTTTGAAAGTTGTGTGGGTGGTTTGGTAACCCTCGTAGGCTGGGTTGGTCGTGACCTCGGTCCGGCGACCCCCTTGGTTTATGTTCTCTTTTCTCTTTTTTTTT
>Ga0123357_10015339_pt1 | contig 10044 bp, 6 predicted proteins | sample TergutEmb28metaG_FD_89873 | JGI IMG/M metagenome (GOLD analysis project Ga0123357, IMG submission 89873) | Embiratermes neotenicus P4 segment gut microbial communities from Petit-Saut dam, French Guiana - Emb289 P4 | ecosystem: Host-associated > Arthropoda: Insects > Digestive system > Gut ... | reverse complement strand
TCTCAGACCTTGCTCTAAATTTGTTGTATTTCTGTTTGTTTTCAAGTGTTTTGTCTTGCTTTTGTTTATCACCAATCCAATGCTTACTGCAGCTTCTATAATCTGTCTTACTACTTCTTCAGTTGCTGTCACTGTTCGTACAAGTACCAACATGTCATCGACACATGCTATATATCACTGGTTCCCACAGTGTGCTCTGTAGGTCCCAAAGGATCCGCGGCCAGCTCCCAGGAAATACGTGGATACATTTCTGTAATGGCTACTGTGAAGTTTACTTATTGTTTTAATTAAAGGAATACTGTTTTGTTAAAAATAATAAGAGCTTATTTAATTGTTGATGTACTTATTTCATATGACCGTTACAGCACCTAATTAAGGAACTTCTTGTACTAACGTAGCCAGCCACACTTAAATGTCAAATCACGCAATGCATTCTTACATAAGCTACTGGTATGTATTTGTAGCTATCTGAAACCAGTTCTGAGATATAAATTTGAAACTTGCACGCCTATCATCTGGGTGCTGTATATCTGTATGAATAAGGATGGAGGATCCATGGTTATTTTTCGAAGCCAACAGGGGCCCACAATCATAAAAGTATGGGAAACACTGCTATATACTGTCTCGTTCTGTTAAAAATTGTTCCATTCAGATTGGTCTCTATATTCCTTATCACCTTCTCCAGTACAGTATTTAACAGTGTTGTGGACAGTGCATCACAAGCCTCTTACTATGCCACATGCTTCAGTCAATTGTCCTTGAATTTTCACTTTTCCACTGAATACTGCATTGTCATTTTTATTAAGTTCCCTGATTTCTTTGGGATCCCAAATTCCTTTAAAATTTCACATAAATATGTTCTGTTTATTAATTTATTGATTTATAAGCCTGCTTAACATCAGTTAATAAGTAGTGCAAATCTAAGTTAAGTTCATAAAATTTTTCAAGAATACATCTGAACATAAATTATCAGCAGTTCATCGTCCTTCCCTAAAACCAATCTGATAATCTCCTAAAATTTCTTCAGCATACAGGAATGGCTGTCTGTGCAGAATATTAAGCAGAACTGTACAACATACATTTAATAAGGAGGTCCTTCTATAATTCAATGAAATTTTCTCCGGCAGACAGTCACGTTAGGATGTGAAGGTTTAACTCCATCCCCGTCTTCAGGGTGTGCTGGTGGTTTGGTAGCACCAAAAGTGATGACTGGGTGTCCAACTGTGCGCTATGTACATCTCCGTTCGGCCGGTCACAAGGTGGAATGTGCCCCTTCTGGTTAGTGGGAGTAGTCAAAAGGTTGTTGCACTTGGCCTGGGCTGTCTTTTCTTGGTTGTGGAGAGCACTTAAGTAAACTGATTACTCTTTGCCATGTATGGCTTAATATGAAGCCAGCCTCCCTGAAGTTTTCAGCATGTAGTTGTGCTTCTCTCACTATACGGTCCATGTATGTAGTTGTCGTGTTCAGTCCTTGTGTTTTGTCAGATGGATTTCATGTCCTGTGTTTAGTGGATGTTCTGCTACAGCTGACTTTCTGGTTGGCCATGGCGCAGGTGTCTTGTGTGTTTTTGGCATCTGAATTCAGACAGCATGATGCAGGGCTCAGTTTCCATATACAAGTAGTTTCACGCTCTGCAGTGTGTTTATGCATATGAATCCTTCAATACCAGTCTCTTTGTACTGTTACCAGTCTTTTGGTTGTCACAAGCATCACAGTATGTGAATGCATTTTAGGGCAATATAAATTTAAACCCTGTCCAGCTTAGGCAGCAGTTGGACTTAACCCCAGCAGTATTGAAGGGCTAAAAAAAGCATCTGCATTTGCACTCCTGTGTGGAGCAGGCATCAGTACTGCACCGTGTTTGACCGTGCTTGGTATGTCACAGGTAACCTGACAGCACGGGGCTGTTTCCTGGGATGTGAGGCGGTGAAGGTGCAGGAACTTAATTCTGTTGTAGATAACACAGCTCATATATGTACTTTTGTCTTCTGGGATGTGATATGGGAGGGGGGAGACAAGCTGGTGTGAAGGGAAACACAACGTGCTCTACATTCTGTCAGTTACAAAAAGGTCCAGTGACAGAAAGTATGAATGTATTCCTAGCATAGTGAGTGTTTGTAAAGCGATACACTGCTGCCTGGCCATTCCGAGGGGAGCCCAGCAATGACCATGCAGTGTTGCCTGCAGCTGTGTCAGTGTCCGGGAGCTTGGCAAGGCAGTTGTGTGCACACCACTAAATAAGTGTTGGTACCAGACTACAGTGTCAGTTTGAAGAAATGTTATGGTGTCAGAACCCTAAATCTTATACATCTCAATCGTGCATTGAATCCATTCCCAGTATGAAGTCTGCTGACACCATGAGAGTTTGTAGTACTTCGAAGGATATTACATTTTGCAGTGTGTGTGTCCATATGTGTATGTGATATAGACACAGAATTGTTGTCCTTAAATTTCTTCATGAAACTTCTCAGACCTGACAAATGTGGATGATAAAAATCCAGTGCACTGAATCACAAGGGAAATTATCAGGGAGTGTTTAGACAAGGTCATTTCAGTGTGACTGGAATAAGGAAATGTACCCAGACTATAGAAGCTGTGTAGAAACTACAACAGTGCAGTACCTGTATTATGTGATTTGCAATATATTGCTCACTGACACTATATACATATTTATCTTGTACCTTCCCCTCACACTGATCATTGTCCTTCCACAACAGTTGTTGACACTGGTGATGGTCCACATAGCTGAGGTTTGACAGGTGACAGGCTACATTAATTTGTTGGTTTTCACATGTCTTCGTAGAGCATTCTTGCCATCTCGTGTAGTTTAGAACTGTGTAGCGAGGATTGCAGTAGAGGCTCTACACATGTGTAAGGTACATTATTTTGTTCCCATTTGCCTCCACTGTGAGTGGTAATGCAAGTGATGAACTTGTCGGGCAGAACGTATTTATCCAATCCCTGGGGATGGTCAGCCAGAGCATCACATCCATTCATCAGTGTGGTAAGAATAAACACCATAGCATTCATCTGGTGTGGTTACATGCAAGACACCAAATGCCATCAGTAGTAGTAATGGCTTGTTTGTGTACAGAACTGTTCATTGCAGCTGTCATGCTAACTGCCACTTGTGTTGTTAGAGTAATCTTGCACTGAATGTTGAGGGTTCTGTTCTACAGCAAAAAACAGAATGGCACATTTTTCCCCCCATCAGAATTCTGTTCCTGGTTCTGCCTGCTGCTAGTAAAACAATTTTAGTCCAGGCAACATTCATCAAATCTTTTTAATCACCGAAATTTATGAATGTTAAGTGAAATGTTGTTGGTGGCAACTTCAAAACGAGGCCTGTTGTCCTGCCACAAATGTGTGCACCTGCTGTACAGTCACACCAGAGAGAGACAAGCCTCTGTTTTCTGCAACTATCAAAATACTGTTCTAGTATTAATATCTGCCATTACTAGTCTCTGTGCACACAGCAGGCCTCTTGTGCTGTGACCAGAATAGCAAGTGTGGTGCTGGCTTGGCACAATGCTACTGTATTGCTGTCAGATGTGCCTGCATCATCACTATCACTGCAAAATGATTCCTGGTCAGCATATTCTTTATTCAACAAAACCTGCTGTCACCGTGATGGATGGTGGTCTATCTCCCATACTAAATTCCATCTCAACTATGCAAATGTGAGTAACATTGTATTGTAACACTGCCATTTCCCACCATGTAGCACCATGCAGTATGGTGCACAGTGGTGACCAGATAACTTGCTAGCAGAGCACCCTCATGCTCCACATGGCTGCATTCATCGCAGTATGGCCACAGTTAAACTTCTATCAACATTTATGGTGTTAATATTACATTCACAGCTTTGGTCACTGTGGATGTTACTGAAAAGGTTATAAAACAGTGGGTGGTGCATATGCAGTGCTTTCCCTTCTACCAAACTGTCTCTTCACTCCCCTTCCCCACGTCAACAACTAGTAAGTAATCTGATCACCACTATACACCGACCTTCTTACACAGCAATGGAACCCAAGAAACGTGACATCTTCATTGTCATCACTGTCAAAATCTAAACTCTGTGTCACAAAGTTGCATTTATGGATTGCTTCTGCCTAACTTATTAAGATGGCGCTAGTTCATAAGAACTGTATGATCCTTTCGGGTTAATGCCGAATCTGATGGGACTGTACACATATAGCAGTTTGTTAGGTTTGAGGCTCCAGTCTTCCGGGATGTTACGCTGTGACACTGGGTGTTTCCCAGCTTTCTGAACAAAGATTGTTCAAAACACCTTGCCAAAGAACACAGTATCACATCCCACAAGACTGGAATCTTCCACAGCAGCTTCTTAGTTGCTACAATTAGGTGTATCACGTCTGGGCTCAATGCTTCAGGTTTACTGCTGGCAGCTTTTATAGATGCAAATTCTATAAAAACACTTAAACTCACTTCACTCAGAAACAGCTTCAACAAAAAGCAGTTAACTTATATAACTTAATCCACATGGATATTATCATTTGCTGTTCAATCCTTACTACTGATATATATATATATAATAATAATAATTTATATTATGTTCACAATCAAGACGGACATACTGGAGAAATCAGAATGTGCCAACAGATTTAAAAGTATACACTTTTAGGTTAATTTTACATTGTATTTAAATACAGTTGAACCCTCTCTCACGTTACTCAGTATAATTACTTATTATGCAGTTTCAGTGATCCTACAATCTCAAGTGTTCCTGCATGTAAGATTTTCCTCTCTTAGTATCCAAATCTGATGCTCCCTCAAAGAAACCTTCAATGAGGCTTACAGTGTAATACAGACTTTGCTATGTCTTGAAGGTATGCCTACAGTAGTGCCTTAATGAAGTGCAATATGGAATGTAAGGTGCACAGGAGATGACTATGTATAGCAATTGCCAATGCCACAGTTCAATGCACGATATGAAACAGCGCTAGAGTCTTACTGCCCAAAATTGCTCACGATCACCTATACTGCACTTGTATTAAAGTTCTTACACTGGTAACTCCCTTTTCAAATTTACTATGTATCAGGCATCATAAAGTCGCTTTACTGAGATAGTTAAGTACTTAAATGCATTCATTTTCACTTGCACTGATTTTTTTAACAGTTGGCAACAATGAACATGGTGGGAACAATTTGAACTTCTGTAGCTCCCCTGTGCTGCTTTCTGTTGCTAGTTGGTTCGGTGGAATGTGAGCATGATCTCGGTAAAGTGACTTCTAAAATACTGTGTGTGTGTTTCACATAAACACTGACAGTGGGGGAGCGAGATTAAATACACTGCATACACGTGATACATATTGAATGTCTGATGTCACATAGATTTATCAGTTCTTTCCACCACTAAAAAACTACTTTATAGAACAGTGCTGGATAAAGCTAGCTGGCACTGAATGTACAGATACAAGCACTTTTAATTATGAAGGGGGTAATGCTGGTGCCCTACTAACATGAGTGAAAAGGCAGATATTTGAAATAGTTTGGTTCACATTTACCAATTCTGATTTATTGGTATATGTTTAAGTAATGAAAATGTGTCACTAATTTCTCCTATAAATTAGAAAATAATCATGTTTTCCTGTGTTACACCACTTGCACATACCTACGAACAGTTTATATACTTTCGTTAAATTACATCACGTCATCACAAGTCTTGGAACAGTATGGTAGTACAGCTGTAATTTGCTGGCATACATATTGCATAATTTGTTGTTCTATCAACGCTTTCCTCCATTGTTGTAACTCAAAGCCCTCAGCGGTGCCTTGAAATTTGATGAAGCCTGCTGCTGAATCTGATAAGCCAAGGGATGTATCTTGAAACCATACAGTCTACAGAGTAAAAAAAAAAAAAACGCAAATTATTGGTTATTAACAAGAACTGTCTACACCAAACAAGAACGTCCAATACATTAAAAATCTGAGCTTCTCACAGTAATGTTGCTACAGATTCATGTCTTCTGGGATGTCACACCGTGTCTGTTGGTAAATACTGACTGATATTTTGAAGGATAACAGTGCCTTCATCTCCAAGGTCAGCATCCTTCTTGGACTGCTTGACCACGAAGATGAAGGCACTACGGTTCTTCAAAATGTCGGGTGGTTATGACCTGCGCAATGACACAGTGTCACATCCCAGACAACTTGAATCTTGAAGGCCAACACAGTCTACTGCATCACAGTGTCAAAATGTTACAACAATAAACTATGACAACCAATATTTAAGGCCTGATATTAAAAGTAGGCACTATGTATGCTATGAAGGCATATAGGAGGAGGAGTGGTTTAACTCCACTTGTTCTTAACCTCAGCACTACATGCAGCTCAGTAGCCAAATTCACATCCCAGCTGCTTTAATCCCAATGAAAGAACCCAGTGAATTGGGTGGGCCTAAGAGCCAGTGCGGACACACTGAAAAACAGAAGCATCTCTTGACCTTGTAGAGGATCAAACCCCACACCATCTCCAGACTGCAGACTAGTCACTGCACTGACTATGCAGTACCACCTCCTGAAGCCTGACATTTCTACATGAAGTATCTGGATGGTACTTTCAGACATTACATGGCACCCAGGCCATTCAACTTACATATCTGTTAGTGAAACAGAACACAGCATGGGCCACAGCAAGATACAGTTCACTGTAACAAGCAGTTCAATCACGTACTCTTCCATGTTTTCACAGCAGTTGTTAAAATGCCGGGTATCTTTGGGGCCTTTACTGTGTACTGGGATTTCTTTGTTCCCAAGTCTGAGGAACATTCTGCCTCTGTCTCCAGGGTGACTGAATGGAATCCAGGCGATGCAATGGAAGAAAATGTGTCAGAGGGATAAGGTGTTAATCTGAGGGAGCTGTAAAAATAATGTGACCTCTGGCATGGTGTAAAAACCCAAAAGACAACCAGTCACTGAACTCTTCACTTCTGTTCTTGTAACTGTATGGTGGGAATGTTACTCATGCAATATATATCAGTCAGCAGCTTTTGGTTACATTTGTTACAATATTAACACAATGAAAAGCGACTTGTAACAGTGTGCGGTGCACAGTGTATATGCGAGTTTCCACCTCACAGGTTGTCAAAACATGTATTATACATTATATTGTAAATTATTATTACACATATAGCGGAAAACACACTTTGCCAAGGCGTTTATTACTTTCCGATGTCAGAATGGTTTTATGGAACATGTGTTATGTGTAATTTCATTTATGTCCACAAGACAAGTGTGGCTGTCCCTGCACTAAGTTTCACAAAACTTACAGTGCACAACAGCATTATGTGCAGATCTCTTATACCAAACATCATCTGAATGAGACAATAAGTGTGGAAAATATGGACAGGTATTCATTTATACCCCTATGTAAAGTATGGCTTTCGCTGCACCAGTATTTGCGAGCATCATAATCATTAAAATTTTTGTTTATGCTTGTACCAAATTTTATCCATTTTGGGTGGAAAATATCATGTATACCCATCAGTAAAGTACGACTATCACTGAGATGATGTTCACAAAACTCATCCTTGCTCCAGAAATATTTGTACAGTATTTCATGAAAATCTGACACACCATTCAGTTGCTGATACTAAGTCATGGAAGGACTGCCACAGTCTCCATGTAAGGCAGAATCTTTTACTTTACAAAGAATGCCAAATAACCAGTTTTATTACCAGTATAAGATAAATTGCATGTCAACAGATGCACTTATTGCATAATGTTATCTAACATGTCACCAACATTGCCGATGTGAAAGGAAAGACTAAGGCAGACTTTCTGTAAATGATGGGGCAATAGGCGGCTGGAATGCTTGCCAAGGAAACATATGGGACATGACAAAAGTACCTTGATCTGCTCTTATGGCACACCTGCAACCTGCCTATGGAACAGAAATGAGTACATCCAGTGTCAATATAATGAATGTTCACATACATAAAATTGAGACCAGGTCTGTACTAACCTTGGAACAAACTGATTAGCAGGTCGTTTTGGTCGGTACTCTGGATGAACCATGAACAGCATCTGAGGAAAACCAGTACCAAAATAGGCACCATCTGTATGATGATGGCGGGAGGACTTCGGTGTATACACGTCCATGCACTTAGGGCAATATGATTTCACCATGGCCTCTCCCGGAACATCGGACAATCCTGTGGTATAGGAGGACAACATGCTAGAAAATGTTCAGTACCTAGTGGCATGAGATCTGAGGTTCTTACAGCAGTGTTGCTGCAGATTCAAGCCTTCTGGTATGGGATGTGGTGCCTGGTCACTGGGTGAGTGATTCCTGTTCTTTTGAAGGTACCATGTCAGGCAAAACTCACTCAGCAACACAGCAGCACTTCCCCAAAGAGTGCAGTCTTCATCTATAATTAAATTGGAACTTATCTAAAATTCTGACCTTCTATGATGTGACAGTGGGTAAGAACTTCCCAATACTTAAAGGAACATGTCACCGTCATCTTGAAGGGTTCAAGGTCCACATCTTCCATCAAAAAGCCAGGAACTATAAACCTTGCAATGCAGCATCCACAGCTGCACCACTGTGGCACCTCAAAACTCACAATGAACCCAACTGTTTACACCAATCTTGGTGCAACTGAATAACAGTTCACACTGATATGCATCCTCTACAGTACTCACCTATAGGCAGCATAGGTTGACTCTCACAGTATACTCTCGGACAATGGCCAAAATCTCCAGACTGATACTTCTCTATCATCTGCCCTATGCCGCGATTTGTTAGAATATAACGTGCATGAATTAAACCATACAGCATTTCCGCTGCCTGCTCAATTAGGTCTGACTGATTTGGGTTGTCATCCAATTCATCATCTATAAAAGATCACACCACAATGCTGGTTGCAAAATGAACACATATACTCACACACTGTAGTCTGAAAAACTATCACTATAAAGTAAACAAAACAAACACAAATACATTCTATCTACATTTAAAGACTGTCAACAGTATGACATAATACATCCCCAGAGTTAAGCCTCAAACACACGGTGTACCGGTTTATTCACATACAGTGACTACACTACGCACCGCATGATCTGGCCACAATCAAAAGATATTCTGTCTACTCCAAAACGTCCATATTAGCTCTGGGACCCACCCAGTTTCTTTTCAACAGGTACCAGAGGCCTCTTTCATTGGAGATAAAGCAGCTCAGTACTCCCCTTCATCTAGTGTCAAGATTAAGAATGAGTGGAGCCATACCACCACTTTGCCAGTATATCTTTGTGATGTGTACAGGGTCAATGTACCTTTCTCTTACCATCTAGTTACTTGAACATAAATGCAAACTATTTTTGACAGCCGTGGGCCAGGACATCATGGTTGGTATAGCAACTCACTATGGGCTAGATGGTCCGAGGATCGAATCCTGGTGGGGACAAGATTTTTCGCACCCATTCACACTGGTCCTGAGTCCTACCCAGCATCATGCACAATGGGTACCGGGTCTTTCCCGGGGGTAAAGCAGCCAGGGCACAGCACTGACCACCCACCCAAATCCAGTGCCGAGGTTAAAGGAAGTGTAGATCTATACCTCTACTCCCACTCTGGACATTTTTTCATGGCCTGTTCTTTACCTTTACCTCTCTTACTGATAGCCAAGTTCATCTTAATCAAATCATTCTGTAGTAATGGTTTCCACAATTCATCACTTAATTTGCAGCTCACTCTTACATATACCACCACAAAGTTTCGCACCACTGCCATGATTATCCTACTGGTGTGGGGACTGAAATTTTAGTGCATGGTTTTTGAAACACACATTATATCTACACAAAAAGATACAAACTATGAAATGAATGGCAATTTGTGAAAATAAAACATACCAGTCCGACAGTAAAGTAATGCGACTAATTTTTTTCTGGCTGTATGGGCAATACTGTAGGCCGCCAACACAGACAGCCGTTTAGCTTGATCCCTCCTCTATCCCCACTAGCAGTTGCATGGCTTTGCAGTGACTCGTTGTGGAGTAGGTGCCTGACGTGTCAAGACGT
>Ga0123357_10015338_pt1 | contig 10044 bp, 8 predicted proteins | sample TergutEmb28metaG_FD_89873 | JGI IMG/M metagenome (GOLD analysis project Ga0123357, IMG submission 89873) | Embiratermes neotenicus P4 segment gut microbial communities from Petit-Saut dam, French Guiana - Emb289 P4 | ecosystem: Host-associated > Arthropoda: Insects > Digestive system > Gut ... | reverse complement strand
GGGGCTGTCGGATAGGTAGCGCCTTCCCTCTCCTCCCCCCTCCTCCCCTTTGTTGTAATGTTGGGGCCATTTCTCTTTTTTTTTTTTTTACTGACGAGCCACAATGGCTGTAATAAGTTATGAGTGCCTAGGAAAATCAGGTTGAAATTCTGAAATTAAACAAAAGATAGCAACTCCAGACTGGGCATTCAGTTGCTTGTAATTCGTTTTGTTAATGTAGTTACGAGTGCGCTTCTTTGGCTCGAAGTGGAATAAGTTTAGAATGTAACAGTGGTCGGAAGGGGGTAGGGGGGCTGTCTAATCAGTCCTTATTCATAACCGTACAGTCCCAATGCTCGTGACATGGAGACGGAACCCTTAAACCTTCACATTAGTCCGCTCTGAAGGTATCAGCATTTGCAGTACGGGCCGAGGACTTGCTTATTCGCCTCAGCCTCCTGAGGTTTGTCCTCGGAGAGCTTCTTAAAGTGATTGTTGTAACTTCAATGATTTATTTCTGTAACTGTAACAGAAAACGTTAAAACTAAACAGAACGTGGCAAGGAAATGTATAGAGCTGAACCGGTGAAGTACACTGTTTGGGGTACTCCAAGCCATAGGCTGTAGAGCCAAATAGACGTCCACCAGACCGCCTATTTCGGACAGTCCCACGCTATCGACTGTAGAGCTATCCAGACATCCATCAGATCGCCTCTTCGTGGCTCTACGAATACACACCAGCACACGTTTAAGTTTGAAGCGAGATGTGCGATTGTGCTTGTGGTCAGCCTGTGGCAATCCCGAGACCTTGATTTCCCAAGGTGAGAGGAAAATGGCAGCTCTGGGATTATCCATCCGTTTGGCCACGTCTCTTTTTTTGCTTGTTGCTTTTTACTAGTTTTATTCTTCTTTTGTTTCTCACTATGTCCTCCTTCCATGTCGTTTTTATTAACGAAACACACCTATGGCATCGAAAGTGTTAGAAGATATTCATAATTAAAACAACGACTACAATTAGGCCTTTATACATATGTTTGCACTGTGTACGTGTAATTATCATTTCTGTATTGGACGTTTCTTCCATTCTAAGTAACGAGGCCGTACATTTTCTAACCCATCGGAAGTTATTCTATTATATGTTGTAACCATAAACGTCATGGACTTCAGATAAACTCAGTTTATGTTTCCTGCTTCTTAACTGAAAACCGATACAGATTGAAATACGTCAGCATAAATTGTACCGATTATCGCTGTCTTAGTGGTTGGTACTTTTTTTCTTTTTTGATTCAGCACCTTTGAGGATGAAACGATTTTGTCAAATAACCTAAGTGTTAGTAAATCAAATAAGTTTCAGTATAGAAAACTACGTTAGTAGTTTTAACATTAGTCAAGTTCTGTTACTAATAATAAAGTGTGCTTGTCCCGGTGACCGCGCGGTCAAAGGCGTGGGTCCACGATCGCTCGCTTTTTGGGATTGCGGTTTCGAATCCCTCCGGGAGCATGGATGTTTGTCTGTTGTGTGTTCTCAGGTAGAGGGCTCTGCGACGGGCCGATCACTCATCCAGGGTGGTCCTAACGAGTTTTGTGTGGTTGAGTGTGATCGTGAAGCCTCGATAGTGAGGAAACCCTAGCCCACTGGGGGCTGTTGCGCCGTGTAAAAAAAAAATAAACTGTAATTTTGTAGTAAGTTTTTATATCGTCATTCTCTGTCCTTAAATTTGACTTTGTTGGTTTGTTAGAAAACTATTAATTGCTCTAAACGAGGTATTGCATCAGCACCTGTCTCCCGTAAGTTTTAATTCATAATTTTCGTAATATCTTTTGCAAAATGCTGTTCGAGGACTGATGGTGTTTTTACAGCTGTGTCATGACTTGCGTCTTCGCCCATCCTTTTCACCTTGGTGACCAACAGCTCATAAACCTGTTCTTTATTAACTCGGTCGCTGTTTTAGTTTGATTTCACCTTCCAAACGCATTCTAAGGCTCTATTGTCACTCAGTAACAGCCAACGGTTGAACTGTCACTCCACCCATATAAAAATGAACTGGCAATTGTACTTGTAGTTTTACGGTTTGAATAGCCGCAGCTGGCCACTAGGTGATCGAAACATGTGCCTGTGTTATTCTCTGTTAAAACGGAATAAATGTTGTATATACATTGGTCCGTGCATCGTGAATCGAATTTAATAATTGTCCAACAAGATGCGACTTATTCAGTTTATTACATTTCTGTAGGCAGCTCTACATGTTTCGGGTGTTGACACCCATCATCAGGAGTTGGTACAGCTGTAATTACAGCTTCTGGTATTAACTGGATCTACTACCATCCGCTCTCGTTGTTGAGTTCCAACTCAACAACGAGAGCTGCCTATAGAAATGTAATAAACTGAATAAGTCGCATCTTGTTGGACAACTATCAAATACGGAATAAATAGTTGCGTTGATGATGAGTGAGAACTGTCTTGTAATTAAATATATACAAACACAACGGGATGTCCAAGGTGAAAAGAAACTCAATGAGGTGTATAAGAAACACGTTTAAAAAAAATTGTCTGGGTTTCAGACTGAAAAAAGTGGAAACAAATAGTGACCAAATTACGTCACATCACAGCTGAAAACAAGAACACAGCTGAGTTAATTCCGTGAGAAGCACTGCCCATGCAGTTATGATACATGATAACCAGATTCGATTCAGTCCGTAAGTTTTAACTGAACACCGGTGAGTCTCTCCCTGTACGTCCGTGTCTAATTTTGCGGTTTTGGAACGAGGAGCTGCAGCTGTGCGGAAAGAACAGAACTACGCGACTCTGGGGTCTGTCTGGCTGATGTCGAATGTTAGACCTGCAGCTGCATCACCGTACCCCACAGCGTCGGGACGGTTACCAAGTAAATTTACACAGAAATAAAAATTTGTAACCGCTGAAGGATGAGGTTCATTCAGTGCTTGTATAATCATATGCTCCAGGCAGTTCCTAATAGTGCAGGAAAAGCTATAAACAAAGTCTTGGCACCGTACTGACGTGGCTTTTTAATCGCTGCCTCATGCACATGCCACTGATAAACAAATGTGAGGTGACAGCCGTTGACACTGCGTTTTAACATTTACCTGTTTACTAACACGTTAGATAGTCAAACGTTTACACCGTCAGGCGTCTAAACGTTTAGCAAACTTCAGGATATCTGCCGTTTACACACGCTCTGAACAGTCAACTAATTTTGCAAATTTCAGCCTTTGACCCGTTTACATTAAATTCCCACTCTTTACACAAACTTCAGGCAGTCCGCCGTTTACACGGACTTCAAACAGTCCGCGTCCAACACAAACGTAAGAGAATCAAATAAGGTTTTATTCTGCATGCTTGGAGATATTTGTGCTGACGATTCAACACCAAGTAGCCGAAGAGAGATTACGTGAGCTCTGTGGGATTCTTTGTTTTTTAGGTTGCTTAACGGTATTCTGTCTATGTAGTGGGACAGTAGGTAAGACTCTGGGGTGAAGAAATTGTGGTCTAATTCAAGGTCGTGTTTTGACACTGACCTGGCAAAGGGGCGTGCTAAAATGTTTGGATGGAGAATTACTTCATTTAACTTGCATCGGCTTAACGGGGCCCTCCGTCTTCACTGATGCGTAGCCTTAAGTTTTCAGTTTTTCTCGAATGTTTACATAGAATAGATGAAGGGAACCTAATTAACATCATTTTTTTATTTGGCGCAGCAGCCCCCAGTGGGCCAGAGCCTCCTCATTCACGAGGTTTCTAGATCACACTCAACGACGCACCACTGTCGGTAGGACTCCTCTGGACGAGTGATTACCTGAAAGCATACACCACACAACAGACAGACATCCATGCCTTCGGTGGGATTGGAACCCACAATCGCGGAAAGCGAGCGGCCGCAGACCTACGCCTTAGACCGCGCGGCCACTGGGAACGGCAGTAGCAGTTATAAAATGTATAACATTTGCAGTGCAAAATTATAGATTTCAGGTATACCACTTACAATAATTATTTCAATCTTTTAACTCTGACACGCAATCTGTTTTATTTAAAGACCCAGTTCGTACCGTGCAGTAAACACTTTCCTTCTTAGTTATAAAAAAGCAATCGGTTAAAGTTCTGTAAGGAAAAAGTCGCTGTTTTTTCTGGCAAACATACATAATACATAAATGCACTCTGTGGGCAGGAATTAGAATTTTTGAACGTTAAACCTGGTAGTACGTTAAGTGGCCGTAAGGCTTTTAATGTTAGTCTTACGACTAATTCAATTGTATTTATTAATGTAAGTATACACAAAAGTGCACAGTCAATGTTTTATGTCTTTCTTAGTATGTTGTCGCAGGTCTGTTTCAAAAGTGTTTCCAGGCCGCCTTGGGTTTACTCATGACCTACGGAGACTGAGGAAAAGGCAGAAACCTCAGCTGGAATGGCCAACACCTCGAAAATTATTCGAGTATTTTACCTTCACACTATGAATCAAAAAAAAAAAAAAGAAAAAGAAAAAGAAAAAATACCCTGCACTAAACTGCCACGTGTATATTTGACTGGTGTAGTCTGAACGGTTGCCGGAAACATTAAGACATGCATCGCATTGATATAAAGGCGATGAACACAAATTACTTTTTAAATACTTATTCATAATTTATTCCGATTTCTTGTTCACTTAATAGAAGGCTAAAATGTGCACATAGTTTTAACTGAATTAAGGACTTTTTTCCACCACGGTGTCTGTAACTTGCCCTTGCTGAAGTTTCATAATGAAAGCTTACGAAATTGCGTCTGATGCACGTTTTATAACGTACTGGTCGTCTGAGATCGTCGATTCATTACGCAATTTCCGCTCTGCTTTTTACGTTTTACAAGGAACACTATACGTGTGTAGCGATATTGGATCTAGACATGATTCGAAACTTCTGGGATGTGACACTTTGTCTTTTAGCGTTTAGTCCCCTGCGTGTCAGGGGGTCATACTGCCTTCATATTCAGCAAGAAGCCAACTGAAAACTAAATGCCATTTATAAAATTACCAAACAACGCGAGCAAGCCCAGGTTCAAGCAGTCCAAAGAAATATCAGCACCACTCACAGTCTGTCGAGATACTCGAAATTTTGTTACAACTGGACAAAAATATCAGGGAAAATTTATATGAGGACCGGCGTACAGCATATTGTTGCCGGTAGCATAAAATCGCCATAGAGGTTCCGAATTCGAGTGAATTGGTATGCGGCCGCTAGAATAGCCGAGGAGGTATAAACATTAGGCGAACGTGCCACAATGTTAAGTTATGCGTACATTGCCTGTCTTGTATATCATTGTTCTTGGGAGTATTTGAACCTGAGGCAGAAGGAGAAACGAAGCAACAAATGTTGCCTCCATCATCTGCACTCTTCACCTGATAATGTTGTTGTGATGTGTGCAGCAAGAAACGTGGTATGCGCAAGATATGGGCAAGATAGGGCAAGATAAGGGCAAGAGATGGCAAGATAGGGCAAGATATGGGCAAGATAGGGCAAGATAAGGGCAAGAGATGGCAAGATATGGGCAAGATAGGGCAAGATACGAGCAAGATATGGGCACGATATGGGTAAGATAGGGCAAGATATGGGCAAGATATGGGCAAGATACGAGCAAGATAGGACAAGATATGGGCAAGATAGGGCAAGATATGGGTAAGATACGGGCAAGATATGGGCAAGATAGGGCAAGATATGGGCAAGATAGGGCAAGATATGGGCAAGCTGTGCAGCGCGAAACGTAAATGCCCACAGAGTGTTAATGTTAAAATTTCAAGCCAAGAAATCATTCAGGAGGCCGAGGTTTTTGGGAGGATTATATTGAAACGTAACTAATTTGGTCTGTAGGGTGTAATACTTCTTTAAGAATCTAATAGTTGCTTTGTCAGTCAGGAATTGTCCCGTCTCCTGTGGAACCGGAAGGTTTATTACCATTGCTTTGCTACAGATGTCCTCCACAATTCCATGGTCGTGGTCAACACAATCGCATTGCTTATAATCATATCCTGTATTTTGTCACCATGGTTTGGTGCTCTCCTCACCTGAGCCATCTCCTAAACAACGACTTACCTTTGTGTTCTGCGATTCTGATTTTTAGTACATTTCTCACACTTCACATTCTGATGCTCTGCCTTCCGTGTTAAGTACCCTACCATTTCTTCCTCCTCGATTTAATCATCCTGTTACTACAGTCTGTGTTGAAGCGTACAGTGTACGGAACGTCTCCTGTGTAATACGTAGTAGTAGTAGTAGTAGTAGTAGTAGTAGTAGTAGTAGTAGTAGTAGTTGTTGGTAGTGTTAGTAGTAGTAGTAGTAGTAGTAGTAGTAGTGGTGGTGGTGGTGGAGTGGTAGTAGTAATTGTGGTAGTAGCAGTAGTAGTAGTAGTTTTCTTGAGCGTGCCAATGACGAATATGAATTTCTGACAGCCCTGTACCGTGGAGTTTGTTTCGCTGTTAGGTCGTTCGCTGGAAACGGTATGACAGCAGTCTTTCTAGAAGCACGTTTGTTTGAGATGTCTTGTAGAAACAGTTCCGGACGGTGACGCCACACGTGCGTGAGATTACGACGGAGCTATAGAAGTGGAGTGCTGTTGTTAGTCAAGCTTGTAGTGTTACGTTTCACTACGTAATATGCTCCTTTCACTTTCGGTGGAAACTCTCTCTGCACCGCGCCTTGTTAGGCTACTCTTCCTCGCTTAACTGTGTCACTAGGCTGCTTTCCGTAAGCTAATGTGGGTTCGTTGAGGGAGAACGTGCAGTAGGAGTTATTGTGCTTTCTTTGCGTGAAGCCCGTGAAGTGAACGTGCGGAATAATGGGGACAGCATGTCCGTCTGTCTGCCTGCCTGCCTGCCTGCCTGCCTGCCTGCCAGTTCGCTTTTATTAATCTCCAAATTCTAACTAATTTCAGTACAGTTTTTCGTACAAAGGCGATGATTAATCTGCAGGGAAAGAAATTCACAACTTCCGTGAACCAGGTGGCGCATTACCGTGTTCACTTGAGCTCGCCACAGGCTCCCTAGCCTGAGTCATCCGACACCCTGTGTCTCTGAGACTCATAGTCGTAATATCTAATTGTGAGAGATGTTCTCTCCTTTGATGCTTTCCACCTAAAAGTTTTGTAATTTTTCCTCTCCCCTCGAGATCTCGCAGACTGTGTCACTGATATTAATGTCACTTTGTATGCAGGGTGAGTCACACTCGAACTTGTCGGACTATTGCCGCATTTGTTTCCATGTTTGTACTTACATGAACATCAAATTAAACATAACCAAATTTCTCACAGACCTGTCAGAGTTAAAAAAAAACTCAGTATATCGCATTGACATGTTTAATTTGCAATATGGCGTATACCGAACGAAATACAAGGAAGCAATGTAAGATTTGTGAAGTGTGGCGCTTCTGTCTGCTGCTTATTAGCTTTGTCATTGTATGTATTTGTACCTCCAGTAGGCATGCATGTACAGGAAGGGCAGAATTGGTACAAGACAGCGAAAATCCATCTGAGAATTCGATGTTGTTTGGGTAACGTGGTTAATTATTTGGTTAATGAGTCGGTTAATTAGTGAATATGTCGATATCTTATGCAATAGTTTACTCAGTGAGTTAGTTACTAATTTGACAGATGGTTACGTGGTGAATAAATAGCTACTTTAGCAACCAAATAATTAATTCGTGTATTAGTGTCAGTCAGTGAGGATATCATTTGATGTCATGTCACTTAGATCTTCAGTTGTTCACTTAACCAGTCAAATTAGTTGGTTACATAGTAGTTTAATTAGCCAGTGGCGGTCATTGAATGAGTGCGTCATTTAGTCATCGATTGGCAGTTAATCAGTAAATCAACTTCTCACGCAGTTTCACGCTGTACCTGACGTACGGACGGACAGACGGACCGCTTGTTGCTAGTTGGGGAGAGAAATGACTGTGAGGTGGTGTGTGTGTTGTGTGTGTGTGTGTATGTGTGATGTGTGTGTGTATGTGTGATGTGTGTGTGTGTTGTGTGTGTGTGTATGTGTGATGTGTGTGTGTTGTGTGTGTGTATGTGTGATGTGTGTGTATTGTGTGTTGTGTGTGTGTATGTGTGATGTGTGTGTGTGTGTTGTGTGTATGTGTGTGTGTTGCGTGTGTACGTGTGTGTATGTATGTGTGTGTTGTGTATGTGTGTGTATGTGTGTAGGGGTGTGTGTTGTGTATGTGTGTGTTGTGTGTATGTGTTTATGTGTGTGTTGTGTGTGTATGTGTGTGTATGTGTGTGTTGTGTGTTTATGTGTGTGTGTGTGTTGTGTGTGTATGTGTGTGTGTCTGTTGTGTGTGTGTTGTGCGTGTATGTGTGTGTAATGTATCTATATATGTGTGTGCACGTGTGTATGTGTGTGCATGTGTGTATGTGTGTGTGTTGTGTGTGTATGTGTGTGTTGTGTGTATATGTGTGTGCATCTGTGTATGTTTGTGTATGTGTGTGTGCGTGTATGTATGTGTATGTGTGTGTTGTGTGTGTATGTATGTGTTTATGTGTGTGTTGTGTATGTGTGTGTTGTGTGTGTATATGTATGTGCATGTGTGTATGTGTGCGTGTGTGTATGTGTGTATATGTGTGTGTGTATGTGTGTATATGTGTGTGTGTGTTGTGTGTGTGTGTGTGTTGTGTGTATATGTGTGTGTGCGTGTGTATATGTGTGTGTGCATGTGTGTATGTGTGTATATGTGTGTGTGTGTGTTGTGTATGTGTGTGTGCATGTGTGTATATGTATGTGTGTATATGTGTGTGTATGTGTGTATATGTGTGTAGGTGTGTGTGCATGTGTGTATGCGTGTGTTTATGTGTATGCGTGTGTATATGTGTATGTGTGTGTTGTGTGTATGTGTGTGTGTTTTGTGTGTGTGTATAGACAGAAAGATACACAGAAACTCCGATGGCATGATGTCGAACTGAAGATCGACCTGTCCGTGAATGAATGTGCTTTGCAAAACAACAAACCGCATTCGCGTTTTGAAGTTGCACTTCGGATTCCTGAACTGTCCGCAACGTGGTCAGTGTTCTGGGGATGCTGGGGGAAGTAAGGACGGATCTTTCGAATTAATAGCTCGGTGTGTTTTTCGTATTGTGAAATTAATTGCAATTAGAGTTTTGCAACAAAAAAAGTAGCATTAATAGCCTAATAGAGCGATGAGGCTCGTTATTTGATTGTTGTTGCTGTGTCAATGAGGGTGGGCCAGTTCCACATAATTTCCACGCCAGCTACTGGACGCGTATGGGATGGACTGTCGCAGTGGCTAATTTGTTCCGACACTAAATTCTACGCTGGGCTTATATGGAGTATATTTGGTGTAAACGATGTCTTCAAGTGTCGACAAAAATTCCAAATTCTGACGGTATAACCTTTATTTTTCCCTTTTCCTGTTTTTCTATCTTCTTTTATCCCTGTGCCTTTCCATGTCCCTTCTTAATTTCTTTCAATAGTTTCTTCTCTCTTACTGCCTTTTCATCTTCCTTTCTGTCTCTCCTTCGGCTTTCCTTTTTTCTATCTGTCTAGTTTTCTTTCCTACGTTTTTCTTTCGTCTTTCTTTGTAACGTTGTGGTCTTGTATTTACTCCTCTTTTCTCCCTTCCACATTCTTGTTTTCTTCTTTCCATATTCCTTTTCTAAACACACTCTCTTGTATTATTATTATTATTATTATTATTATTATTATTATGTTTCTTTCATTCCTCATACAGCGAAGTCCCATTCTCCGCACACAACACAACGCTGTTGATTAAGTGGGGCCTCCAAATGTGGTTACCTTTTGTTCACTCTGTAATATTATCGCAGACTGTAAATGCATCAAGTGGACGCATTATCGGAACACCTTGCCAAACAACGGAGCAGGTTTTGTATTGCAGGTGTACACTAATACACTAACAGCTATGGGGAGAATTGCATTCCGGTTCGTGTGTGTCAGTTCCTAGGTCTGGTTAACACAAAGTGACAGAAAATTGGCGTATGGCAAATAGATATATAGATATTATCATCATTGATATTGTTATTATTTTGTTGGTGATTGTGGTGGTGGTGGTG
>Ga0123357_10015337_pt1 | contig 10044 bp, 5 predicted proteins | sample TergutEmb28metaG_FD_89873 | JGI IMG/M metagenome (GOLD analysis project Ga0123357, IMG submission 89873) | Embiratermes neotenicus P4 segment gut microbial communities from Petit-Saut dam, French Guiana - Emb289 P4 | ecosystem: Host-associated > Arthropoda: Insects > Digestive system > Gut ... | reverse complement strand
GGGGTAGTATTTCTAAGTTTTTGAACAGTTCCCTACATGAATCTCTCGGTCTTGAACTTGTAATGATTCTAATCACCTTTTTTTGTATTTTAAAAATCTTATCGCTATATGGTTGATTTCCCCCAAAAATTATCCCGTAACTTATAATTGAACGTATGTATGCAAAGTTAGAACTTGTAGGAAGGTACCATATATAACAGTATTAAATATGCACAAATATTATACATAGTCAGTTTTTGGAAGTATTTGGAGAATCTCTGGCTGGCGTTTCATTTAACACTGCTGTCAGGAGCTCAGATTATAGTGCTGAATAGTAGGTGAAGAGTGAATTGGAAAGGACATTGAAGGAAATGCACTGCACCCAATTAGAGATGCTATCCCAGCATTTGTTTGAAGGAACTGAGGAGAAACTTCAGCCAGGATAGACTGCCTCCAGTTTGAAAGCAGGACCTGCTGACTATGAAACACTCCTTTCACGGCCTTTTCATTTCATTTTTGTCTGCATCAACATGCTGTCCAATGCTGTATATTGTAAGACAGTAGAAGCATCATTAAGTGAACCATCAGCCAAATTATTGAGGAGGAAAATAGCACACACCTTCTGTATTCAGTGACAAGTGGTAAGCTGCAAATTGTCTAAACAATAAGTTGACTGGCCTAACTTCTCCAGTTTGGCCTTCTCTGACAAGTATTTTGTAAGTTTTGTTTCTTTGTTTATTTGTTTGTGTCAGAATGAATGGAGTGTTTGCCTCCTGCAAGAATACTCAGATCCTGATCAAGTATCCCTGGAAACTGATTTGCTGGACTTGGAAGAGGATGACTCAAACTGCAGGCATGGTGATAATCACGATGACCCAATTCATCAGCAGAATGAGGTGAATGCTACATTTCAGCATTATGCTGCTGTTCAAGCATAGTGTTATGTAACAGTAGCCTGACCAGCATCCATAAAAGCTGCTATAGAGAGTTCATTTTTGTTATGTCCATACAAATGCCTGTTTCACATGTAGCTGAAATCAGGCTTTAATTGTTAGCATATTTCCCATTTCTGCATCTGTTATTTTATCCACTGTACTTCATACATTTTTAATTTAAGAAGTTCAAATAAAAAAACACTTGTAATAGTGAATGCAACTCCCCATAGTGAAAGCTGTAGAATAATCCACTGATTTTCACATAGCTTAGTTCCTGTCTTTTTAAATTTGTTCATTCTCACTTGATATTTTGGTTCCTGAATGCATTCATTACAGAAATTTACTCCTCTGTACGGTACTACGTATGTACATATCCACTTTTCATTCTTTATAGTCTCAGTGCACTCTCTGTAATCACTAACCAACACATCTTCATCCACCTGTCCTATTCCTTGCTGTCAGTAGCTGGTTGATGGCTGTCCTACTCAAATGGGTATTTTCTCCTGCCATAGGAAAGTCAAACTGTTCATACTCATTGTCAGAAATATAATATTTTTATGTCTAAGAGAGACGTGGGACATGTGGTGTCCCAAACCAAATTTTGTAGGACACCAGGACAGAGCACTTTAAAATCCATAGAACCAGGACTCCTGGGAAAGCCTTGTTTCTGTTCCTGAGTAGCTGACTAATGTGTGCATGGTCAGATAAATGAGTTGTGGGGTACTGTAAGGTTGTTTATAGAGTAACAACTACAGTACCAATATATATATAGAAATTTATTAAAGTCTGGTAGTAAGTTGTACAGTAGTTAGTTGTTGTGGCAGGAATGATGTGTTTAATAGTGCATCTGAGAATCTGTCAGAGGGCCATTGTGAAGTGGATTGGCTAGATGTAGGTACACTTGCTGGCTGAACTGGTTAGTGGCAAGTTCTGCAACCATACGGGATAAGGCCGGCAAAGATGGTGCCGGGGTTGTGTGATGTAGAACTGGACAGCTGGTTACTGTGTAGTGAAGAGGCTCATGTTGCTTCATCTGGTCGGCCATGAGCGAAGATGTACTGCTTAGATGTGTGGCTAAGACTGGCTGGAGGGCCACTATGAATTGTAGCAGCATGCTCAGCTGGGCTGCAGAGTGACCGGTCCCTGCTGGCAGCACGGTCGGCAGTCAGACGTTGTTTCTTCCTTCTTGATGTGTCGCAGACTGATTACTCCCTTACGATGTGTAGCCTAACAATGTGTACTCCTTCTGTAGTGAGCTGCTAATGCTGAATACAGCTTGAACGCTGTCCCTTTTATACTGTGCTCCGGCTGTTCTGCCTGGTCTACTATTGGTCAGTTGGTAGAGTTTTGGGCATGGCTCGATGAATGGTTATGTGTGGCTTGGGGCCCTGTAAAGGGACGTTTTGCTAGAGCAGGCCGTTGTTTGTTTCAGTGTAGGGAGCAGTTTAATGAGCAGCGAGAGAAAGGAGAGGTGCTGTGATAAAAAGCAATGCCTGGTTTGGTACACGGAGCAGATACTGGAGGGAGGGGGGAGGAGGGACCTGGAGGAGCTACTGGATATGTGGTGTGTTCCCTCAGAGTATAACACAACATGGTTTGTGTTTCTTCTTAGAATGCACAAGAGAAATCCAGACAGTCACTGCAAAATTGGACCAAAAACAATTTTCCTTCACCCTAATAAACCACATGTCGAGAATGCATAGATGTATCTATACCACCTCTTTGTCTGTATGCCTTCATAGCATGCACAGGGACAGCTTTACCTTTTTTCATCTTTACATTCTTAACCACAAGCGGTTCCTTTTCCTGCTCTTCATTTTTGTTTGTTTTGAATATTCATAACCAGGAATGATGAGAAAATTATTGCAGTGAATATCTTCCTCTATTATTTCTAATTTATGAAGATTTGTTTGTGATTTTTGTGATTTATAATTTCATTTTTATGTGGGCCAGGTAGCTCAGTCAGTATAGCGACTGACTATGGGCTGGGTGGTCCAGAATCGAATCCCAGTGGGGATGAGATTTTCTGCCCATCCAGACCAGCCCTGGGGCCCACCCAGCCTCCTGTAAAATGGGTACTGGGTCTTTTCCGGGGGTAAAGTGTGGCTGGGGTGTGCTGCTGACCACTTACCCCTTCTAGTGCCGCAGTCATGGAAGAGTAGAGCTATACCTCTACCCACCCTCTGGGCCACACCGGGCCTGTAACGGGATCACTTTACCTTTTTTAATAATTTCATTTTATATCCTTCCTTCACTCAACATTTCAGACTCTCTGCTCTCTGTTAAAAACATGTGATAACATAACACTGTTCATAGTTCACTCAAACAGTTAATTTTGCAAACTCTTGTGTTGATATTTCCAAGTGCATACTACAAAGTGAAGAGTTGCTGAACTAGGCATGATGCACATTCATCTGAAGAAATTTCTGCTTGAAGTGACAGATAATTGGCATGCTGATGCAGACAACACACAGTGGACTGACAGTCCACACAGTTTACCTTCTGTAATGTTTGTCCACAGATTGACAGGGGTCTTAGTAGTTACAACAGAATGAGTCATCTGATCAGTGTCCACTCTTCTTCATGAAATCATGAAACTCTTACTGAACAGCCAAATATTTTTGTATTGCAGATTTACTGTTCTTATCAGTGACTGTGCAGAGAGTGCGCCATCGGCAGGACAAATTGATATGTTACACGGCAACAGTAGTTTTTTTTACAAAAACAATGAAATGAGGCAGATTGCACCATATTCATATGTACATTTCCAAAATCATGTGACAGGAGAAATGATCCTGACAAGGCAGATGAAAATTACAACTGATTATAGAGAAAGAGTGATGCTTTGTGAGCTTAGTGATGTGTGCTGAATATTGCAGCCAAACTGAACATTCAGCATTTGATGAAGTTATTCCACTCTTCAAAGGCAGAGTCATCACTGAACAGTATATTCCTAAGAAACACAGGCAGCTCAGTATACAAATCTGTTAGCTGTATGATTCTAAGAATATATGTGTAATGTGATCATGTATGTAAGTGTAGTCAAGAAACTGATGACAACTTCAGTGGCAGATAGTCATGCACCTGTGTCAGTGCTTACACAAAGACGGAAAACATGGGACACAACTTGGACATGGACAGATTTTTCACTTCATGATTTGGACAAAATGGCTGTGGTAATGTCGGACTAAATCAAACAGGACTGCAGAAGAATTTTAGGAAGACAATAAAACTGAGGTGGAATAATATAAAGATTATGCTCATGGGCAATGGAAAGACATGGTAAACATGCTGATGACTGTGCACTGTCCATGCAGCAGAGGGTAATTTCTGTGATGAGCATGGAACTGTGCTGAAACCAGCCACAGTACAAGAATATAATGGACACATGGCCTTGTGGACAAATGTGACAGCATGAAAAACAGTCAGTCCATTATCAGACAGACCTCTAAAAGAACAAAGAAGCTATCTGTCCACCTTCTGAACCTTACAGTTTTAAACAGGTGTGCATTCTCACATCTGTATATTTAAAATTGCCACACTGACTGTTCAGACATGCTTTGGTCATGGACCTAATACAAGTGGGAGGAAGGGATTTCCAAACTCAGACCACATGTTGGGAAGACAAACCACACCCATCAGCCAAGCAAAAGAAACTCACAGCGCAGTTTAACACAAATTGGCCCTTGGAAGGAAATTGCATTTGGTGTCATTGGTGTTCCGTGACAACAAAGAAGTGAGAACAAAATTCAAGTGGCCAGAATGCAGTGTGGTGTTGTGTGCTGGCCCTTGCTTCAAGCAATACTACACCAAGCTGCTTTTCTGAACAGAGACAAACTGGAAAAGTTGAACACAGACACTTCAGCAGTGTTTGCTTTGTCATTAGAAATATTATATTTTTTCCTGTAGCACTGTCTTGATAATATAATAAGGCCAATGAGGTGTTTATTTTATAAAATGGTTCAAGAAACAAGCAGAGATATTTTGGAAGTTTTCTATAGCTGTCTGTCCCATTTATCCAAATGAGAATAAACAAAACAAGAAGGATGGCTTGTGGGTGTCTATAAACAAATAGTGACTGTTTTGAAATTCATCAAAGGTGTTAGAAACCAAGTTACCCTAGAAGTGGACAATTCAGTTAGAAGTAAACTCAGATAATTTTTTGAATCTATAGAAGCATTTTAGGCAATGTGGTGAATGGGAGGTATGTTCTCATGAGCACTAATTTTAAAGCACCATGATGTGCTGGGACAACTTCCAGGTAAAGGATTGCATATGATAGGACACTGTTTTCCCCTTAAGATGTGAAGGTTGGTTCACAAGGCAATAAACTGCTATATGAGATTAAACATAGGACTGCAGCCATTGTTAGAAACATAGAGGAATGTGCTGCCTCCATCTTCCCACCTCTTACCCTGATGATGGAGGCAGCAGTTCTTTTGTAATTTTGGTACCTATATGCCAAATGAATGTCATCATATCAAATAGGATATCAGTCTCAATTACACTGCTTGAAATTCTATGTAGGTTAGTCAGAAGGAAATCACCTTTGTTGCTGTTGTTGTTGTTGTTGTTGTTGTTGTTGTGACATTGCTGAAGGCATAGTTATTGAACAATGTAGTCTTCATCTCTGTCAACAATATTCTTCAACCTTTCAATAATAGTTAGGCATTCTGTCCTGGTAAAAGTTGCTCTGCTTCCTCAGCAGCCACTGGCATGAGGCATTTTGCAGTGCCGCATCATCCATAATGATGTTCTCATAGGATTTCTTTCAAAGAACGAAACAGGTGACACAGTCTGATGGTGCAAAGCTCAGGACTGTTTGGTGGGTGAGGCCATGCTATCCAAATTGTTTGATGTCCTCATGAGTGCTGAGACTTGCGTGTATGTGTGTACGCATTTGTGCCTGGATTTGTCACAGAGGAGCAAGACTTTGACATTTTCTTATGGGGTGAACTTGACAAAGGTGAGCACTCTGACTTCAGTGCGTGGTTACAGTTCTCCATTCTCATCTGAACTGCAGCCATGATTTTCCTGCTGGTGGCACAACCTTAAATTTCCTGTTCTGTGCAGTCATGTGGCACCATTCCTTTAATTGCTGCTTGGATTCAGGTTCAAAATAGAGGTTTCAGATTTCATCCTCTATAACAATTTGCACCTGGAAGCCCTTCCCTCTTGTATGTTTTCATGCAACAAGACAGGCAGTGTGTGTATAATGGGACATTGTGGCACATGTGCATAATATTTGTACCTCCTCGGCCATCCTAACAGCCTGGTACCTTTTCACTGGAAGAATGCTATTATGGCAGTTTAATATCAAACATACGTAATGTAAAGTGACCAGTATTTTTGCCTGATTTTAACCAAGTTCAGAATTTCTGAACAGATTTTCTTGGAAGTCCCCAATGTAAAATATGACCTAAATCTGTCCTATGGGAACTGATACATGTGGAAAGAGGGAGGGACGGACATGATGAAATTAACGGGGGCTTTATACAGCTCTATGAATGTGCCTAAAAACTGGTGGCAATTGTCATCCTTTCCTCTGTATGTGCATCTTCCAGCATTCATGGCACCCATCCTGTACAGACTGGAACAGTAAATCTCTGCAACAGTTGTCATTACACAGTTGTCATGGACGGACAAGGTAGAACATAATCTGTCTGTTGTTGTATGTTGGTCGTTACATGTCAGTGTATCAACCTGGCAGATGTTGCAGGCATTACTGCAGTGCAAGTGTGACCACTCTGTGGTTTGTCATGTAGTTCTCCTCCTCTTCCCCATTACTGAACAGTACTCACATCCACAGCAGCTTCACCATACACTTCAAGCAAATTTTAATCAGTTTGTCACCTTTAGACACCAAGAACTTGGTCTGTGCTCACTGTTTTGAACTCACATCAATTTCTGCCATTTTAGAATTGACTGTGATGTTGCCATCTTTTGTGACTACTCACAAATGGTTATGAATGTTCAAGGACTTCACTGGTCTGGTATTTATTGCCATAGCAGCAACATGTAAGGACATGAAAACATGGGAGTTGTTGTTTCTTTACTGCCCCTTGTACGAAAGTGGGACTATAGACAGTAGACAGGCCAGAATCTGACGTGTCAACAAGTCAGTTGATCATAATTTCATTTCTCCCAGCTGATAATCTAGTGGAATATTGTTGATACTTACTTTCGTGTAAAAAGTTAAGACCGCTTTAATCATAAGTCATTCAGTCCTTCATTGCTGTAATTGTTAATACTTGTATATAACCATCACTTATATAACCATCACTTACTCCATGGATAATCTCATTCAGATTACCCTTATTGAACAGGAGTGACAGCAGACTCTGAAAGAATGTATTCAGTGAAGGTGTCATTGTTTACTCTTTCTTCTGATAATACTGTCCAGTTTTAAAAGTTAATACATTTGTACATATTGTTCCTTTCTTCAGGAATCACAAGTTACTGTAGTAGATGTTTTCACACAGTATTTTTTAGTTTTGTTCTGAATTTTCTTTCAAGGTTGATCAAGACAGTGTAGGAGCTGTGAGTCAAAACACCACACCACCACCAACTTGAAGATATCTCAACAGTCCCACCAACCCTGTCAAGATGTTTGTTCCACAAGCCACATCCTGTACATTGAGGTATTCTGCCCCAATTTCCTCATCATATAGAACAATTGCCAAAAAACTAATTCCACAGTAATGAGTGCTGCACTTTCATCACATGATGCAAGTTCCTTCCTGTTCACAAATGCACTGCCGTAAGAAATGGAACACAGACTTTAGATGCCTGGACTGTGTGTCAGGTGTCTGCTGTGTCCGAAAATGCTGATAGCCAGGCACACTGTGTATGGAACAATAAACTTGAGTGGAATGTATCATCTGTGAACTGCATGTACCACACTTTCTCAGCAATAACACTTATAAAGGAAAGACATAACCAATGTAGGTACGAAATGCATTTCAGCTGTTGTGAACCTGAAACTGTACAGAATTCATAAATCGAAGGAGGTACAGCAATGACAATAAAAAATCGAAACTCAAAGAAACATGTCTTCCTGTGGTGGAAGTGTGCCCTACAATAAAAGCACAATGATCTTGTAAAGTAAGTGAAGAGAAGTTGATGTTGATAAGCATTTCCTCAAGTTACTGTCAGGTAGAATTAAAATATAGTCTTTACCAACATATTTTGTTTACACCTCTACGGATTTGAAATATGTTGTGTTAAAAACGTCTGACATTTACTATAAAACAAATACAGCCATTGACTCTTTTTTTTCCCCTGGAGCATAGAACTGGTCTTTAATTCAACACATGAGTATCCTAGGCTGATCCAGCACTGTTATATCCATGCTTAAGAATAGCTTGTTCCCCCACACGCTTTAACTTTAAATGAAATTTGTAGAATTCTTGTTACTTGTCTTAGCTGGCAAGGTATGACTCTTGTTCTGTCATTATGTCCATTTTTGGGATGCTGTCCCCTGTTCCCAAATTTATTGCAATGGGAAGAGCATCTTCATGTGAGCAGATCATGTGACTTTAATGGTCCAGTGTACATAAAATGTGTATTATCATCGTCATCATGATCATGATCACCATCATCATCATATTCTTGTGAAAATGTTTGTCACCAATGATTATGGTGTCCCTCAAGGTATATCAAATGGTTTGTATGACTTTCCTAGACCTTGATGCTGCAAGGACTTTGTGGGGTTCATGTGGCTGCAGTATATATGAGACCAGCATTATCATTAATGATATAGTGTAATATTGAAATTCATATTGTATATAATAATGGTATAATGTTGACATGACTGAATTTAATTCTTGTGACATTTTGCATTCATATCAAACTTCGTGAGGGATGTGACAGCTGGCACGTAGTGAAAATTTCAGTACAGTATATGTTGCCTGAAACTGAGTATGAAGTTATTCAGATCACATAAAATTGTGTTATTATTGTATTCCACGACCATTCAGTATGTGACTGAACAAACTGCACAGTCAGTAATAAATAATCATTTGTCACTTATGTTCCACCATCACAGTACAGTTATGTATGTCAAAGTTTGCAAGTCCTGCGAAGACTACACAGGACAGCACATGCCTCTGATATTCTTCAGTCATCGGACATAAATTTTGCCCAAGATACTGAAGGAAATATATTCTTCCTGTTGAATCTCCAATCACAAACCCATACATGATAGGTGTCTTCAAAAGAAATTTACTCATCATGCACATTAAACTGAGAAAATAAGCACATATGCCACAGATATAACAGAACAAAGGTTTGTTGCTGAAGGTGGAATTTGTACTTATTTTCTCATTGTAATTTAATGAGTAAATTTCTTCAAAAGACAATTGTCGTGTACAGATTTATGATTGGAGATTGAACAACAGGAATAGTGTATATATCCTTCAGTATCTCTGGCAAAATTTGCATCTGATGATAGAACAGTATCAGAGCCACGTGCTGTCCTGTGTAGTAGCGTCTGATGATTGAACAGTATCAGTGCCACATGCTGTCCTGTGCAGTAGCATCTGATGATTGAACAGTATCAGAGCCACGTGCTGTCTAGCGTCTGATGATAGAACAGTATCAGAGCCACGTGCTGTCCTGTGTAGTAGCATCTGATGATTGAACAGTATCAGAGCCACGTGCTGTCCTGTGTAGTAGCGTCTGATGATAGAACAGTATCAGAGCCACGTGCTGTCCTGTGTAGAAGCATCTGATGATTGAATAGTATCAGAGCCACGTGCTGTCCTGTGTAGTAGCATCTGATGATTGAACAGTATCAGAGCCATGTGCTTTCCTGTATAGTAGCGTCTGATGATTGAACAGTATCAGAGCCACATGCTGTCTAGCGTCTGATGATAGAACAGTATCAGAGCCACGTGCTGTCCTGTGTAGTAGCATCTGATGATTGAACAGTATCAGAGCCACATGCTGTCCTGTGTAGTAGCATCTGATGATTGAACAGTATCAGAGCCACATGCTGTCTAGCGTCTGATGATAGAACAGTATCAGAGCCATGTGCTGTCCTGTGTAGTAGTATCTGATGATTGAACAGTATCAGAGCCACATGCTGTCTAGCGTCTGATGATAGAACAGTATCAGAGCCACGTGCTGT
>Ga0123357_10015336_pt1 | contig 10044 bp, 4 predicted proteins | sample TergutEmb28metaG_FD_89873 | JGI IMG/M metagenome (GOLD analysis project Ga0123357, IMG submission 89873) | Embiratermes neotenicus P4 segment gut microbial communities from Petit-Saut dam, French Guiana - Emb289 P4 | ecosystem: Host-associated > Arthropoda: Insects > Digestive system > Gut ... | reverse complement strand
TCATCATCATCATCATCATCATCATCATATATCTTTCAAGCAGTTGGGCCATTTGTTGACCCTTTCCGGTCTCACGTATCCAGAAGTCTCTTCAAATGTCTACCATGATTCTTTCTGCCAGTTGGGGAGTAGTGTTTCATTACCCTGGGTAATCTATTTCGAGGCATTCTATTTACATGTTTTATCCAGCTTTTCTTGTTTTCCAGTAATTATCGTAGACCCAGCTACTAAACTAAAACAAAATATGTTAGATTTTCGTTCTTGTGGAACGTTACGCGGCTTTGATTGTTAGTTAATTATCGACGCTTCCGGACAACCTACGGTTTCATCTTCGAGTGTTGCCCGAATATGAGACCGATAGGTTGTCCCGAACCGTCGGTAACTGCTAATAAACGCTGCGCAACATACGAGAAGAACAAAGATCTCATTTTCACCGCGGCGGAAGTCAGAAAACATTTTGTAAGACTTTCTTAGTGAAATATTTGTTACAAGAACTGGGGAAAGCGTGAAGAAAGAATACCAACAATATAGATGATTTATTGTCAATTCTAGATGTTGATTATTGACTACTGTCTCGACATGTTTCGGGCATCTTTATGCCTATCATCAGGAGAAAAGACCACGTGTTACTGCATATGGGGTATATTTGCTGGTAGTGTTGGATGTTGATGTTGGATGTTGGTGTTGGATGTTGATTATTGACTACTGTCTCGACATGTTTCGGGCATCTTTATGCCCATCATCAGGAGAAAAGACCACGTGTTACTGCATATGGGGTATATTTGCTGATAGTGTTGGATGTGGCAGGTTGCGTTACTGTGGTGCTACGTTGAGGGTGTGAGCACTGTGAAGGTTGCTGCTAGCAGCAACCTCAACGTAGCACCACAGTAACGCAACCTGCCACATCCAACACTATCAGGAAATATACCCCATATGAAGTAACACGTGGTCTTTTCTCCTGATGATGGGCATAAAGATGCCCGAAACATGTCGAGACAGTAGTCAATAATCAACATCTAGAATTGACAATAAATCATCTATATTGTTGCATCTTGTTGGTATTCTTTCTTCACGCTTTGCTCACGATGCACGGTCACAGGAACATAAAGAACTGGGGAGTGTGGATAAAAACTGGAGTGTCTGGAAGCCTGTCGTCGTATAGCATCCTAAGCCCAGAGATTAGCTATGGCCGCTGTAGTGACTAGGTGACCACGAACCTGGCAGGGGTAAGTGGTCTCTTTCCCCAAGCCTCCAGACCGACTGCGCTGTCCGCCTTTTATTCAGTAACTACCTCAGCGATATACCTTGGGGTGGGGGTAGAGCGACAGTGTCACGAAGTTGACCACACAGCTTATCTAGTGTCGAGGCTAAGAATGAGGAATGAGCGGAAATTTAGTTTCAATCCCGCATTTGACTTCACGGAGTGAAAAAGGGAAATTTATTTCCAGGTATACGAGTATAATATCCCAAATTTATAATTTATCATTTTTGCATTTCTAAAGGTCTAGTAAATCTTATTAAGTTAATTGATGCACCTTTTAGAGCTAGTATGGGGAAAAATGGAGGTCTCTTTACGTTTCTCAGTATGTATTAAAACTACCAACCTAAATTGGAATGTATTGAATGGTTTCAGAACTGACACTTCGGGCTGTGGGACAGAAGAATATAAAAGACAAAATTAAGGAAAAAACTTACCCATTTAGTACAAAGTAAACATACAAACGTCGGGTGTATATAATGTATCTCTTAATACCAGTAAAAGGAGTAGATTATTTTCTGTGGTGATACTGTGTGTTTTCTTACAAGTAAGTTACAGTAAACTACTAGTGTTTGGATTTGTTGAAAGTTAGGACCACAGTTTGCTTAGCAGAGGGCTTACTCTGAACTCTGAATTGCAACTATCCTTCTATGGGCATCACGTAGAGTACTGACCGGTTTAATGCGACGTACGTTTTTACAATAATTCAGCATTATACGCCAGATCAGAACACAAAGGAACAAAGCTCTGCTGTTTCTATTTGCTTCACTCACTTTACACATAACTAAGTAAATACATAATTGACCACCTAGCTAACTAGCTCTCCGACCTCCAACCACCCACTCAAATAACCAACCAAAGAAAAACCGACTCACCAACCAACCAATCAACTAACACCCCACCCACCCACCCAAACAAAAAAACAACCAACCAGCAAAGCCAACCAACCAACCAACCAACCAAACATCCAACGAACCAAACAACCAACCAACAAAGGCAACAACCAACCAACCAATCAACCAAATCAAACCAACCAACCAAATCAAAACAACCAACTAACCAACCAACCAACCAAACCAAACAAATGAACCAACCAAACCAAACAACCAATCAAACAAACAATCAACCAACCAACCAACCAACCAAGCAACCAACTGAGTAATTAAAAAACTAACTGCACGGAGCAGGTTCCTTCTTGATTAGCTAACAGTAGCTAACAGCAGCTAACAGTTCCTCAGTTTGTCAAGAAATTTCGTGCATTTATGAAACACGAAGGTTCGTGACAGTTAAAAGTCAATCCAAATGCACTTGCAGTCAATTTACATACTGAGTGGGTAACATGTAACAATAATAAGTGTATATCGACTGCAAGTGCATTTTGTTGGGTTATAACAGTGATTGTCTCGTTAAGGAAAACATGAAAAACACAAAGTCTTTGACGAATTCCCAAGAGTTCGCCTCTTCTCCCTATTCTGAGCCAGCTGAATCAAGTGCAAGCTACTTCTTATTTACTGAAATACCACTTCAATATTATTCTCCTATCTAGATCTCTTTGTCTTCCATGTTGCCCCGTTCTCTCAGTTATTTCCGCCAAACCCTGTGTACTTTTCTCCTTCCGGATGTATGTCACATGCCCAGCTCGTGTCGTTACAGGCTCTTCACTGAGAAATGTTACTGTCCTCCTCTTACTTCCGCCCTGTTAGTCAGAAGTAACTTTCTCTGTACCTCGTCCTGAGCACCTTCATTCTGTATTCCTCCTTTCATAAGAGAAACCAGTTTACGCACTCATATAAAACAGGTAAAACTATTTTCATGAACCTTTTCTGACAACTAAACTCATTTTCTCTTGCTACTACCGTCTGTCATACGTTCTCGACTGAATAAAGAGTGAGTTTTGCTAGGATACCAGTCGAGCTTGCAAGTTGACCGTCGATTAACTCCCTTCTGTTTGTCTCCATCTTCCTAACTTGCCGGAATGATTCCAGATAATATTTACATCTTCTGCGGAATGAGTTCATGTTATATTACAAAGTAATAACATATTCAGACCCTGCCACCAACAAAGGAATATGAAATGTGACGTTAAAATATTCACCACTTTGAAGTACCTACTCTTATTAAACACGGACTTGGGTAAGTAAAGTCGTCCTGTGCCTCTCATGAATGAATGTCGGGGAGTAAACGTGAGGCTCCACACATTCTTAACCTCAGGACTAGATGGAGGTGAGCGGATAACTTCACGGCCGAGACATTTTAACACTGGGGAAAAAATCCTGTACTTATGGAATAGGAGAGTTGGTGGGGCCGCAGTCGGTTTTAACGCCCGTTAGAACAGAAAACTCTCCCGACTTCACAGCAAATGAAAACACGAATCATCGGGTTTTCAGTACACGGCCTAGCCATTGTACCGGGTAGGCTATCCCGGTTCTTATATGTAATGTTGTTGTAGAGTATAAAATATGTCATATCTATGTAGCTACAAGACATAAAACGTGTTAAAATACAGATAAATGATCTCCGCTTGTGTTCTGATAGTACTGCACTCTTTACGCAGTACCGCAAAATTAATTTTCAAAGCAGCAGAAACCCCCTACGCCCCAAATCGTTCAGAAACACTCGGATTCATGCAGAGGTTTCTAGCAACGCTCATTACAAACTTAACCTTAAAAATTTAAATAAAATTTTACTTTCAGTTATACGGCAGGAACATGAGAATTTCATACAAAAATGAGCATTCGGCCCAACGGAAACTCTGGTGCTGAATGTAACGTGTTCCACCTGGAAAGCCAGGGTTCCCCTAGAAGCAGATGCCTGAAAATCTGGATGCACGTTCATGTGTTGCGAACAGAATTCGGAAGAAAGCAGTAACGTAGAGACATTTAAGAAATCCCCCGGAAAGGTAGCAAAGGTCATACGTTAAGGAATGATGTGGAATTGGAAAAGTACGAATCAGGTCAAAGGTAGCAAACTTTCGGTCCAGAAACATGGTCTCTTCTGTTCTCTATCTACATAATGGTGTTATTCAGGCCTTCCTTCCAATCACATTATCAAGCAAACCGCCTGGTTGTGAGATTGCAGAGACTTCTAGCAAGACATTTCCGACTCTTCAGAAGAATCTACTACCTCCATCTTCGGGGTGTGCCATAACCCAGTTCACTACAATCCAAAACTTCGCTGCATTGAAAACGTCAGATATGAACCATACGCCTGATTACAACAGAAGTAGCTAGTTAAGAAATGAGTGGGTTTATCGGTTGTTCCATTGTACACGTGCTCTCAGTTATTCACACAACTGCTTTTTTGTTTACGAACACGAACCGTTATCAGTGTTATCCTACTCAATTATTTCTCACGTCTCCCTTCCTTCCATTTCTTCCTCTCTTCCTCAGGTTTTGTGCACGTCCTGGGTAAATTATTTGCGAATTTTGGAAATGATTTTGACTTTGAAACACAGTTGTCACTTCCTTCACCTCGTTCATTCGCTTCTGACGACCACTGTTTTATCACCAGTAACAGTTATTGCATTTTGCCTTTGTCTGTCCTGTCAAAGTCAGTCTTCTGCTTGGCAGGGCAGTGCAGACACCGATATAACGTAGGAGTAAGCCTTACTGTGTCTTATTTCGTGTAGTTCTTTGGATTCCCATTTGCTTTCTTAGATATGTTTCTTTATGGCCCCATTGTTTGAAATACATTACACCGTACATATTTCCTGGAACGGGGTTGCACTCTTTTTTGTTTAACCTATATTTTCTTAGAAATAAAATAAACACAATTCCTTCCTTTTGGATTTTGACTGGAGTTATTTGATTCTCCTGCAACATCGATTGTCTGCAGCAAGAATATTCAACTGTATGTTTGTTTTCTTATGAATTTATTGGGAGCTTGGGAGTTTTCTTCCAGTCAGTTGTTAACAAATATTCGGTGCTGACAGTTCCAAGTTCGAAACAAGGTCTTAATTTGAAACACGTTTACATACCCGTAAACGCCCAAAGAGGAAAAGTGCATACTCTGTCGAATATTACACCGAACAAAGTGAGTTTAATATTTGTAATATCTGACGGGTGTATTTTTTCAACCACATCACTCCCTGTACACATATAACGATAGTACGCAATTTTGCGGCTCCTGTTAATTAATATTTTGCACAGTAATTTAAAATATGTTTTTTTTCCGGAAGTTATGCTGTCACAGTATGTGTGCTCGATTCCCGCTTTATATATTTCTTATCGCAATCGAAGACCCTTCCAATTATCTTTATCAAATTTCCATCTCGCCGGTCCCAGTTGCCGCGCGGTCTAAGGCTTAGGTCTGTTGCCCCTCGCCTCCTGAGATTGTGGGTTCGAATCCCATCGGGGGCATGGATATCTGTCTGTTGTAGGTGTTGTGTGTTGTAAGGTAGAGGTCTCTGCAACGAGCTAATCACTCGTCCAGAGGAATCCTACCGACTGAGATTGCAACGTCTATTAACATACATGTTCTCTTTTCATTATCACGGATTATAATGTTTGGTTTGTTGTTTGTTGTTTGTAATTGTTGACTCCACAATATGGTTACTTTACCTCTTTGGCTTGTTTCTACTGATTTTGGCACATGTTCATACCAGTGTTTTTTGTCCAATTGTACCCCTTTTTCCTTGCATTTGTTGAAGTGTAGTCGTGAACTCAATCTGACATATATTATTATTATTATTATTATTATTATTATTATTATTATTATCATCATCATCATCATCATCACCATCATCATCATCATCATCATCATCTCTGTTGCGTCAGATATAAGTGAACAAAATAGATTTGTAACGCATCACTAGTGAATAAAATCACTCTTCCTATCGTCTTAAGAACACATACACCACACTACATACACACGAATTTTCGAAAGATGCTATTTTCTTCCGCATGCGTTCGTCTGAGAATGAAAGCAGTAGCTACCGAAACGTCTTGTGTATATAGTGTGGTGTTTGTGTTCTGAAGATGACGCAGAAGTCCCTTTTGCTTATTAGAAGTGTGTTACCAGTCGCTCCTTTGTCAATAAATTGCATGGTGCAGAAAAATACATTTATTTATTTATTGCTTACATATTTCTCCGTATTTTAGGCATTTAAATGAATGGACGTTATTTATTCACTATCCGGTTTAAAAGAAACTTAGTCATCCACATAAAATACGCGAGAATTTTAATGAACGTTAATAGCAGAAGAGAAGCAGAACTATAGCAAACAGTGCCATTCAACCACTATACTAAATCATTTTCCATGTATTCCTTAATTCATTATGTATGCCACTCACGTGCGGCGGGCAAGCGGCTAAGTGGTTAGTTATACTTTCAATTCTGGAAACCCCTTGCTCAAATTTAGGGTGGTGGTCTACTGCCCGCAGAACATTTTGATTATAGACAAACGACGAGTTGATGCTTCGAAACAGGTCACCATAGACCGTCCACATTTTTTCCAAATCATCACCTACAAATCATCATTCCAATAGAAATGATAGAGTTTAAGCTTTTATAGAGACATCATTAAATAAGACGAGAACTAATGAAGTAATTAACAGCTCATTCTTTACATTTATTTTTGTTCGTCAACACAGCATGTAGAAAAAATCACGAAAGTGCCTACCATCTGATACATCTTCCTTACCTTCGTGATGATTTATCAACAGGAGATAGCTTGCTAAAAGTCTATCCAGAGAGGAAGCAGCCACGCAGTTTCACATTAATTATAGATGAACACATACATTATTCCCAACAAGTTCTCCTGGCAATGTCAACTTGCCAGTTAACTTCAATAATGCACACTATTTTAAATAATGAAGACACAGAGCATATCGATATGGCTTTTTGCCTGCACATTATCAAAGATGAGTTATATGCTTTATTTAACACAGCCGCGTGTCATATAATCGTAAATTGGTCGTGTTGTATACCTCTGGAATCTAGAAAACAATATCTCCACCATTTTCAAAGTTTTCAACCCGATTTTCGCGGAGCTTGGAAAATACGAAATAAGAAAATACCCCGGAACATTCCAACATTCTAATTTCTACGCTTCCCACAATCGGTAATCAGAGAGCGGCCATTCGAACTTCTGAAAAGGCGACAATGTTAGTAACGGTTTTCAAATAATACCTGTTATTGGGTCGTGATAGAATGAGCAAATTTCTAACGTGATATGTGTGTGGAACATATAAAAAACCATGGAGTTATTTTAAATTTCTTTTTAACTTTAGGTTCGATACGAAATCGAATGAAGTTTTTGGAGCTAAGTCTACCGAGTTGGCGACATTTCAGGCTTCCGCCTAAGAGAAGGTGGAGTTTTCGATCCTCTGTGTTTTTACATAACATATTTTGGTAGATGTTTACAGACGTTTTGGGAAAGCATACGGGTCCTATCTACAGGTAGCAAGCAGTGAAAGGACAGTACATCAGGCAGTCCAGGAAAAAGGATTATTGACCATCGAAAATGGAACGAGGCAGTCATTGAAGTCATTTTGTTAGAGACAGACTTCTCACGAAATAAGACACACTTAAAGTTCACAGTAACACTCAAGAATTGTAAACAAGGTTAAGGTACTTTCTAAGCAGCTCCTTCCGAATATACGCTAAATCTCCAACAAAATAGAGGGCATTATATCCAATACAATGTGTCTTTAGTTTAAATGTTTTCAGACAGTCTGAGTCAACAAATTAACTGCATAAAATCCAAGAAGTATCAACATTTAGTTTGAATAATTTTTAGGCCATCTTAGTTAGTTAATAAGCCTGCGTTTCTGGACACGGATGCTTAAGTACCATGTTCATAACAGCCTGTCATTGCCCCTTTTAGTGGGCCAGATGAAAGCAGTCTACATCTCCACTCAAAGCAATCCATATCTCCACTCAAAGCTGTCTACACCTCCACTCAAAGCATTCTACACCTCCACTCAAAGCAGTCTACATCTCCACTCAAAGCAATCTACATCTCCACTCAAAGCAGTCTACACATCCACTCAAAGCAGTCTACACCTCCACTCAAAACAGTCTAAACCTCCACTCAAAACAGTCTACACCTCCACTCCAACTAAGTTACTTGAGTACAATCTATTCCTAAATGTCGCGTAGAATTTCATTACTGGAAAATTCCCGATAAAATTTTATTAGCGTTTCTCAGCTCTGCCATGCGTGCTATAGGTTTCTTAATTTTCTCAATCCTTAATTTGATAAAATGGCAGAAAAAGTACGTATACGGTAACAATGAGGCGCGTTCGTGCAACCGTTGTTGCTGTGGAAAAGCAATGAGTGTGTGTGTGTGTTTAGCCTAGTTATCCAGCATGTAATGCGTGTGCGCCACTTTGTCATTTGTGGCTTGTCCGGCTCTACAATTTTTTTCCACATTGTCTCATAAAGTCGAGATTTCCCAAAAAAAAGTTACTGTGAATAAAATGTTTTGATTTTCTCTACAATTTTGTCCGAAACGTTTCTCATTCCAAGTAGAACTGAGCAAAACACTCGTATGGCCATAAATTTGTATGGCCGTCATGTGAAGTATTCGTTATTCTTGTTAGATTTTAATCCAACTTGAATTTTCTCAAAAGATTTTTAAAAAATACTCAAATATCAAATCTCATGAAAATCCTTTCAGTGGAAGCCAAGTTCTATGCGGATGGACAGACATGATGAAGCTCATAGTCGCTTTTCGGAATTTTGCGAACGCGCCTAAAAATAGTAGTGAATTATTTGATGGAGGATACTGGAATTTTTCATAGACATAATCCTTCCGATCACACTATGGCCCTGGGGTCGACTTAGCCTCTAACAGAAATGAGTACCAGGAGTATTTCCTGGGGGTAAAAGCGGCTGGTGAGTAAGTCTGACAACCGTACCCCCATCCTGGGCCATTGTCACGTAATCCGAGAACCTTAACTTCCTGGAAACCTCTGGGCACCTGTGGCCTGCTTTACTTTTTTTATTTACACATTACGAATTTACTATCTCCAGCTTCTTGTAATTATGTCTTACTTTCCAATAACCACATCAGCATTCTGCTCCCAGAAACACTCATTATGATCTGTAGTTACTCACTTCTAACAGCAGTGACACAGTAACAAACACACATAAAACGGTTGGATGTATTTATTTACATTTTGATGGTACGCTTTTAGAGTGCAGATGGGTAAACATGAGATTTTGAATAGGATTATGTACATATTACATAAAGTACATTACAACAATGAGCACGTACGTGGGCCTACAATGTGCAAACAAACCAACATGATGCCCCATTCACAAACGCTGCAAACGTGCTACTAAAAGAACACAAAACCTTAATCTCTACCTTCTACAGGACAGTGGAAAATATCTGTACCGCTGACTGCAACGTTTAGACACTCCGCATTTCGGTACGCAATATATTTATGTTTTTCGTACGACTCTCACAGTAAATACCCATTATTTCTTTAAGAGGCATTAAACGGTTGGTCTTTAGGAGTGGACACAGGCTGAGTTCACTGTGAGGTGCGAACAGAATTTTTGAATGTAATTAAAAAAAACATGTAATTCGTCAATACTGACAAAGAATTAGACGTGTCAAAAGTCAGCCCATCCCGTCTGACAAAAGGAACGCCTCATGATGACAAGACTAAAGGAGATCAAGACAGACTAACTGGTCGTGTGTCCATGAAGGGGCTCTATACCAACACACAGCTACTGATTAAATACAGTTTATAAGATGACTATAAGTTTGACTTCAAAATTAAGCTCTATACCAACACACAGCTACTGATTAAATACAGTTTATAAGATGACTA
>Ga0123357_10015334_pt1 | contig 10045 bp, 3 predicted proteins | sample TergutEmb28metaG_FD_89873 | JGI IMG/M metagenome (GOLD analysis project Ga0123357, IMG submission 89873) | Embiratermes neotenicus P4 segment gut microbial communities from Petit-Saut dam, French Guiana - Emb289 P4 | ecosystem: Host-associated > Arthropoda: Insects > Digestive system > Gut ... | reverse complement strand
CGCGCACGCACGCGCGCGCACACACACACACACACACACACACACACACACACACACACACACCCACGCGCGCGCGCGCGCACGCACACGCACGCACACATATTTCAGATTTTAAGGTTTGCTAAAATGCATTATTTAACAATGTTTTGGATTTGAATTTCATTACTAGTGGACAGAACTGACATAAAAATGGCTGATATAACCTTGTGTTATCAAAATGATCCTTTGTAAATCTTGTAACAATCAACTGATCTCAAACAGCAACAGCCTTCAATCCATTCAGTGACCAATATGACATAAGAAAAACATTAAAAGTACGCCATGTATGTCATGCCAAATGGAAGCAATCTCAAATATTAAACTTTAGGAAATGAGAACGTTGTTCCCTTATTGTAGGATTTACAAACTGACCAGATGGAAACTTGGTAAATCTATTTAAGATTTTAATGTGAAAAATGTATTTATTAAAGAGTGCAACATTTGTTACATCAAGGACTTCTTGTGCTTCTTCGGTGTTAAACACTTTAAGTGGGGAACATATGAAAAGGCAAGACATATGTTGACTGTATGGGAAAATTCTTGTATTAGATATTCTAATAACTTAGGTAGGAACTATGGCTACAGAAACAAATGAATTCATTTTTTATCATATTTACAAAAAAAAACTGCCTTAAATGTGACTTCAGACTCACGTCCCATTTAATTTAATCCATTAATTCTAGATACCCCAAAACAGGTCTCACTTTAAACTCTGATGACAGGTCTTTATAAACACCTAAAATTACGAGATGTGGGGTCCAATTGGCAGTGAGTATGAAGCCAACCTTCTTCTAGGATGTGAGACCATATATGGTGGTAAATGTATACAGCAATTTCACAGGAGCTTGCTGCCAGTGTCAACAGCACAGCCCTAAGCTCTTACCTCTGCATCTTGACCTTTCTCAACAAGCTCCTGGACATAATTCTCTCCAAAATTTCTTTGCCCATATTCATAAGCTTTAATAATGAGTTCTTTTGATTTTGTCTTACTAACAGCCACAAGTCTAGGTTGTACTTCCTGCAGCTCCTGAAACATAATAAAATTTTGATTACTGACATTGCTAGCAAGGCATGAGTGAGATCAAATGGCAATGAAAACAGCCAATTGCCCCGTCTCAGGCATAGCATGAGGTTAATAACACCTCACTTTAAAAATATACTACTTGTTATGAAACATGCATAACCTCTGCAGGTTCATTTAGCACAGGAATGTACAAATTCTCCATAAATCTAGTCACTACCTCAAAATTCTAGGTGTTAGCCAAGGGTGATATGAAGCAAGTTACACAAAGAGGAACTAGAAACATGCATCAGTGTATATAATTTAGTCAACCAGGTGATCTGGCACTTGGGATTTGTGGACCTCTGCTTTAGCACAACACAGACAACATAGGCATATATGTTGAAAATATTAAGAAGTGTTGGAGCCTGTACAATTTTGAATTTATTGCCCAGGTACAACAGTTGTACCAACCAAACACAGAATACATGACTTTAGAATGTCATGGAAAGAAAGTAATGATGAAAGGCAATTATATCATCCTCCCATAGAATAGGATTAACTAATACAATTATTACAACCTTTGTAATTTTGTAATATGCATCAATTCTAACTTGAATTTACTGTAATTTTTAATAACCCTGTCTTCATAATTGCATATTGCACTGAAAACCATGCCATGGGTATATACAAAGCACAATGAGGATGATCCATGCATTCTTAACATTGGCACAAGGTGGAAGCAAGTGGTCAGCCTCATGCAATGGCAAATTCATTCATATGAAGAGAACTCCCCAGCACGTCTGCCAGGAACCGAACCTCAGGCTTCCTGCCTTCAGCCATTAACTTTACAGGATGAATTATCATGATTGTTCCATACCTTCCCAACATTGAAAACGGGGCGATCACAAATTCTGATGGCATCCCAGCTGACAGATCATGATTTAGTTCACCATAAATGAAATGTTGACATCATAACCTCTCACAACAATCCAATACGAAATGAAATGTAAATTCTTTTCTACTCTGAAAACACACAACCATAACCCTACTTTCGTACAAATCAAATGTCTTCAGATATAGGGATGTACACCTGTCCCAAACCTCTGGCGTTTTCAAATGTCGGGTTAACCGGCGTTGGTACTACGAAATTTACACAAAATTTTGTCGGACAAACGCCTAACGTACGCATGCCCTCTTAATTTAAACGCTAGCGTATCTGTCGTTTCGCATAACGATGGGAGACGCAACGCCATTCCATTATGGCTTCGGGTTTGACATGTTAACGGCTAAAGTGCTTTGGTGTGAATCAAAAATAAAGTTCTAACCTTAAATTCGTCACTAGCACGTCAGGACAAAAAACATGGTTATTATGCCACAGCATTTTACTTACAGGCCCTCTATTCTTGCTTGCGGCCTGTATGCGTTCTAGTACAGTCCGCAAACCTTTGACTACATCAATTTCTGACATTACGGCTCTGATCATCACAACACAGTTGTCAGACAATTACTTCCATTCGATTACGGGTCGTTCGATTTCACTTACACTGCCATCTAGGGACACGATAAGTAAATGTACGATACATATCGGTCTGCGTATTCAATCCGCAGCATAGATGATGAAGCAGGCAGGCGCTCAAATTGTCAGTATTTTTAGCTTGCTCACAGGAATTTTGAGCGGCAAAATAGGGTCTTGGCACCTTGCATAAGAATTATCAGTTATATAATATATTATATATTGCGACGCTATAATTACATTATATAGCCCTGGTATCATCATTATACATTATAACAGCAGATCCTCGAAAAATGCGATAAGGAGGAAAGCAGAGAAGTAGCTAAGGACATCGTAAAGAATTCTTAAACTAACTCCTCACTCAAAAGATAAAGTCAATAAATAAATAAAATATTGTTACAGTTATTGTAAAAATATTACATGGAAAGGGAACATCATACTTGACAACATTCCTAGAAAGCCTGTTTATGCAACCAGTAACAATTCTGGATTATTTTAAACGAGACAGTTTTTGAAATTGCGTGTCATTTATAATTAATATGAAGCCCGTTGAGTTTCAACCGGTAATATTGAAAATTAAGAAGCCTCTTGCACATAATTTTTATACAAATATTTATTCTGTGCAAACATTTGTAGAATGTGTCAAAGAATTGTTAAAAGTTTCAAGTCACATCAAGAAAATAAACCTTTAAATGCATACATGTGTTGTAAACAAGTGATTGGACGTCATTTCTATAGTACAAACTGTTTTATCTGTAACTGGATTATCCGGAAATCTAGGTTAACCGGCAAATTTACAAAGGTGAAGCTCATCCTAAAACAGGCCATGAAGGCCCAGAGGCGAAGTAGTGGTACCTATACTCTTTCTTTAACCTCGGCGCTAGATGGGAGTGGGTGGTCAACGCCACGCCCCGGCCGCTCTACTTCCGGGAAAGAGACCCGGTACCCACTGTATAGAAGGTTGGGTGGGACCCAAGGCCGGTCTCGACGGGTGGGGAAAATCTTGCCCACAACTGAGATTCGATCTCCGAACCGTCCAGCCCGTAGTAAGTCACTATACCCACTGAGCTATCCAGGTCCACAAATTAACATGCTGATATAAACATTCTGATATCTGGAAAAATGCGATATCCGCCAACATCTTTGCCCCAGAGATGCCGCATAAAACAGATTTTACTGTAATTTTGCTGACGATGTTCATTATTATTACGTGCGTTACACCTATTCAAATTTCTCACCACGAAGTGAATACACATTCTATTTAGGTCTAACAGACCCATTTTTATGAGCAAGTTTCCGGGGTGGTAAAATGATCCGCATTCTTGAATTACAGATATGGCTGAATTATTCAAGGGACTGAAGTTAGTGTTGAACTAAATTAAACCTTAATATTTTCCCTAAAATAAATAAGCTGCAAATTTTGTTTCCGGCAAGAGCAGAACAAATCTCATAATAGGTGAAAAATAATCTCTACGATTTCGTCATAAAGAAGAAAATCTACCATCGCTTTATTAGGAGTTTGGTAAAAAGGTAAAGCAGTCCCGTTACAGGCCTGGAGTGGCCCAGAGGGTTCCAGGAACTTAAGGTTCTTAGATTTCGTGACAACGGCGCAGGATGGTGGTAGGTTGTCAGCCTTACGCACCGGCCGCCTTTACCTCCAGGAAATACTCCTGGTACGCATTTCTGTTAGAGGCTGAGTCGACCCCAGGGCCATAGTGCGATCAGAAGGATTATGTCAATGAAAAATTCCAATGATACCAGCTGGGATCGAACCAGCGACTTTCGGATTTGTAGCACAGCACTTTAAGAGCTTGGAGATGAACTAAATTTAACAGAATTTAAGGGAGGTATCGGCAAACATAAAAATTAAACATGCAAACTAATATATCTACAATAACAAAATTAATAATAGTAACAATACTTGTCACTTACCTCGAAACCTTCACTTCTGTTACGTTGACAATTGTTTCTACTCTTTGTTAAAAATCAATGTTCTTTCATAAAGACCAGAAGAAACAGAAAGGGGTCAGCGTCCAAATGCTAATGGTTCGATTCTTTTATTAAAAAGGATGCATAAGAAAGCAGCATTTGCCAGTTTGAGGTATTAACCTAACATTTGTCTGTACCGACTGAAGAAAAACGAAGAAATTTGTGGACAGAAACTACTGACTGGGATCAGAAACGTGTGTCTGAAAAGTGATTGTTGTAATAAGGAAGAAGCTGTCACTGCAATAAGTTTTTAATGTTAAGTTTTTACACACGTCCCTTTAAGTTTTAGCATAAAACGACGGAAAGGCCAGGGTCTCAAAACTACATAAAAGTCTGATATTTAAGGCGTAAATAGGACAATAGCATACACGACTGTATATAATGCTTAACATCTCCGTACTGGCTTACAGATTCCATTTCTTACCATCGCATTTCTTCATACACAAGGAGTGAAAATAGTAACAGGAAATCATTAGAGATTAGGATATTAAGGAAAGTTAAATTCAAGGCTTAAAATAAGTATTTTCATGTTAGTACCAGGCATTTATTTTATGAATCTTACAACATGTTATTTCATTTAACAATAATGTAGTCTGTAATAAGGGGTTTCTATATATCTGTACGAATTTGCTGTCTTTCAGTAAGTGAAAGCAGCTACCATCAGCGATATAAAAAGTTATTTAAAGTACTGGGTACATATTTTATCATAATTTCGTCTGTAGTGTGTACGTAATTTAATCTTCACCTACAACATTTCAAGATCCAGCTGAGTTACCGTGGACTTCGTACTTGCAGACATCCAGGTCGAAAATTCTGGAGGTCATTTGTATATTGTTCGATAACATAGAATGGTTTCTTGTTGGATATGGTGTGTTCGTGTTTAGGCGGTCCGGGCCGGTAAACCAGTCTGTAATGTCGGTACAGCCCGACTGTCAGATAGTAGAACAGTTCTGCTCCGCTTAGCAAGGAGAAACCAAGACATAATCCTGCAATACCTCCAAACGCCACTGAAATAAAAGTAAGTATTTAATATGATTTTGTTCAAAGGTGTGGTACAAATCCCTTTACATAATGGATAATTATGTTAAAAAGGGGGAAATAGTGGTCAAAATGCAATAACAGTACTGCCGGGAGAACATTTGCCACTCTCGCAATATCCAGGTCATCTCATGTCATTTCAGTGCCCTCGTATCTCTCTCCCTTCATATGCACATACATGTCGTAACGAGAGACAGCCTTTAGAAAAATTCTTCTTTCAGCTTTTGTATTGATGATGATGAGCCTTTCGATGCATAATGAATGACAATTTATTAAACATTTGAAAACCAACTATTAATGATTCGTAGTACGTGCTTTCATTGTGATTTATTGTTCATTGTATTAATACAAAATCAATCATGCACCTAGGAACAAAACAATGAAGGCTTAGACGGGCGTAGTTAAAACAAGAATGCTGCGTAGACATGGGTGTATACGGTATTTGTAATATTGTTGTGCTGCTTCTTAAACTGGTCTAATGAATACTGAAGACTAAAAACCAACTAGATGCCACTTATTATTTTATTGTACTTCTTATAGGATCAACATGTTTCGGGCACTACTATGCCCATCATAAGGAGCTCGCGACTATAATGTTGATTACCACATTGGTCGTTTCGTTCTTGGTATCCTGTAGGTTGGAGGTTAGGTGCTGGTAGGCTGGAGTAGTGTCCGGACTGCAGGCTGCAGTCCGGACACTACTCCAGGTTACCAGCACCTAACCTCCAACATACAGCCAACCAAGAACGATACGACCAAGGTGGTAATCAACATTATAGTCGCGAGCTCCTTATGATGGGCATAGTAGTGCCCGAAACTTGTTGAGCCTATAAGAAGTACAATAAAATAATAAGTCGCATCTAGTTGGTCTTATTCTTCAGTTATTACAATGATACACGGTCCAACAAACATCAAGACTGGTCTAATGAATGTTGAGCCACAAAGTGCACATAACAAAGGCTAAATATGTTTTAATAATGACAACAGCACACAGTCCTTCTGTTGTTATAAGTGTTTACATATGTTCGAAATTAGTTAACTTTACGAGTAGGAGCAGCATATTGCAGCCATGGAAGCTATAAGGTACTTGAACCCAATATTGCCCGCGACAATCTTTGCCAAATAGAAAGTCCTCCAATAGCAGCATTGCTTAGTGCATACCGATATTCTGCCAAGCTCAGTGTCTTGGTACAAATATAGATGTCATCCCAGTACTTTGCCATTTACTGTGGTTAGGGATTGTTAAGTTGGTTTCGTATAAATTTACAGCTGAAATTTCAACGAGCTTCATGCTAAGTGTGCATAATACGGGATGACAACTGATCTCAAGTTATCTCTACAGTGGCGGAAACAATTTATTTACCTCACGAAGTGAAAGAACCATTTTAGAGTCCGGCAGAAAGAGTATTGCTCCAGAGTTATACCCAGAATATGCGCATCCCAGAGTGGTTTTAATTTTGTGTATCAGCTCGAAGAGTGTATTTTGCTCACCGACCTGCCTGGTCTACTATCAAGGAATTGTTTCTTTTCAGCAACTGTATGTATTTGAATTTCCTGGGAGATGTTTATTTTCCAACCATGTTTTATTGGTTTATGCATTTTCCGTAATAATAGCTGGTATTATACCTGGAATGAGCGTGGAAATAGTTTCCAGTATAGTAGCCACACGTGTCCCTGAAAATGGACTATTGTGAACCAAACCATATCCGAAATGTTCTTGTAAACGAATGAATGATTAATATATCCTCGGGTATACAATGAGATTGTCTTGTTAAACACTGTTTTAAGTTAGCAAGAGGAATAAAATGAACATTTTCAAAAAACCACACTTCGTGATAACTTCGGAAATAACCTGAGCAAACACACAACACGTTCTTCACTCATAAAATAAAAGTCAGTACTGGCCCACTGTGAGCTTCTCTGACAGTGTAAACACATAAACATTTGCATATGCATGGAAGTAGTGATTAAGGTTTCCATCGTACTCCTTGTACGCAGAAGGGTGAACAACATACTAGTGAGGAATGTAGGTGCATACGATCGTCTAGACTTACACCTAGAGGTAATACAAAAAATGAAGTGCCGAAACAGCGCAAATGTTATTCAGTCCGTTCGGAATACCCCTCGCTTATGATGGTATGCTCGCCTGTCCATTTGACACAATTCTGGAATATCAGGGGGTGTTCGTCAGACGGCTTAGAATACTTTCGGAATGTCACAACATGTCCGCCAGTCGTCGTCCACACGAAGAGTATTGTGTGTGTGCGAGTAGAATGTAATCAATTTAAGCACTTTCTTTCTCACCACAATCCATGTTAGTGTGTTAGAAATACAGTTGCTTGTATGATGCTTTATTTTAATTTTGTTACCATGTTCAGCATATCAACGAAGAAACCTGTCGCATTATTTGCGAAATAAATGCATATATTTTGGGGTCTTTATTTTCAACTCTATAAAAAGCAGATTTAATTGTGCTGCAATCCCACAACTTTTTCATACAGTCTCGCCATAACTGAGATATGTGATCATATCTCGGGAGAAGCTGTCGGTTCCTTCTTGACAGAAGCTTATGTCCAGTATTAGCAGCCACCGCGTTACAAATTTTTCCTCCCACCGACTGGAAGACGCCAAGATTTTGCTTCAGCATACGAAACAGCTCATAATCGGCGTCTGATCAGGGCTGTTTTCGTGGTGTTCCAAAGTTCTTTAGTTGTGAAATTATAGGATATGTAAATTTATTTTGTGACCTACTCTAGTATTTAGGGGATAACGTGTATATCCCTGAACCAATACGCAAGTTTGGTCCTTGTCTCTAAAGTACGGACTTTTACTCAATAAGTTGCCGTAAATAAAGCTCTAGAACAATTCGTGAAGTCATGAGAAATTAAGTGGAGGAAAATTAGACATATGGAAAATTTTATGTGTGGACACAAAGTTGTCCAGGTTCATGCTCAATTGCATACTTGCACCTAGCTTCATATCTGCTAGATAATAAGTTGTGTACAATTTAATATTTACCTAGAAGCAGAAGAACGTGATGCCAGGGTAACATATTAATATATTAATATATTAATATTCGGAATTGTCGATTATATACTCCGTTATAACGGAAACAACATGGTAAATATTAATGGTAAACCATACAATACAAATGCATTTTACATTAGCCTATACAAAATAATCTGATAGAAATTAATTTACAGTACATTTCGTGACTACCTGCTACAGCAAGTGCTACTACAAGTGTCAGATATTATAATAACATTTAAATATATATTTGTTTGCCTTCATGACAATTGGGCTTTCAAATTATCTGATTTTTTTTGGTAAAAATGGTTAGAAATAGTAAGTATTATAAGAGTTCAGATAAATGAGGTTCTGCCCGTTTTTACAGCAACATATCAAGCACAGCCACTCACCTAGAAGATCTAGCCAGCTGTATGATATATCCGTCCGGTACCTGATGATTGCTGGATTCTCAAAATGGATATCCATAAATATATTCCTCGATTGTTCTTCCTGAGTTACGTTCCCTTCGCTGTTGGTACGAAATGGAACAGCTTCTGGTTAGATATTTTTATATAATCTAGGCCAGTATCCGGTAATTGCTATGTATTACATTTTTCTAGACAAATTCATATTAGGCACTTTACATGCCGGCAAGACAACAATTGAGGGTTGTTTGACCGTGCATCTTCTTCATGAAATAACTAGAAATGCCAACTCGATGCAATAAGGTAATTTTATTAATATATTCTTAGCTCGATATGTTCCGGGTACATACGCCCATCATCAGGAGCATTGGATGTTGAGTTCTAGTTATTTCAATACAACCATTAATTGTTCAGAATCTTACAGCTCAGACCTATCATGTGCTCAATACTTAACCACATGGCCCCTCACATAACCAAAGGTTTGAACATAATTTTTTTCAACTATGACAATGACTGACCTAAACATTGAAACAAATATGCCTCGCCGTCAGCAATGTGAATTGAAAATTTACCGTCTTTAATACCGTTATAGCAGCCACGTGCACTTCAGACAGAACGATGTTAAAATTTAACTTGCTGTTGTTACGGATCATAAAAATACACATGTGTTTTTTTAATCGTTGTACTGCGCACTTTGATATCTACAAAGTTCATTCAACAACAAATGCACTCTTTGTTAAACTTGACAACGTTTTAAAATTTATTTTAAAAATCGCTCTGACTTGCTCCCACATGTTTCGGTCTATGACCATCGTCAGGGAGCCTTCATTAGAGCCTAGCTAAAGTTATATTTAGGTTAAAATTCGGTAAAAAAAAACATGTCGTTATATGTTATGCGGTGGTGTGGCAGCATGTAATAGGTGTGGTATGTTTACTGTTCGGTGGTGTGGCAGCATGTCATAGGTGTGGTATGTGTACTGTTCGGTGGTGTGGCAGCATGTCATAGGTATGGTGTGTGTACTGTTCGGT
>Ga0123357_10015333_pt1 | contig 10046 bp, 8 predicted proteins | sample TergutEmb28metaG_FD_89873 | JGI IMG/M metagenome (GOLD analysis project Ga0123357, IMG submission 89873) | Embiratermes neotenicus P4 segment gut microbial communities from Petit-Saut dam, French Guiana - Emb289 P4 | ecosystem: Host-associated > Arthropoda: Insects > Digestive system > Gut ... | reverse complement strand
TTACTTACTCACTCCATGGTGCAGAGTCCTTCTTGAGAAGCTAACTGGTTTGCAGCTAGTCAAGAAATTCCCCGCATTTCACGGAACCCGAAGGTTCATTACCGCACTCAGAAGCGTCCGCCATCTGTCTCTATCCTGTGCCAGCCCAGTCCAGATACCCACATCCCATCTCCTGGAGATCCATCCTAATATAATCCACCCATCTACGCCTAGGTCTCCCCAGTGGTCTCCTTCCCTCCGGTTACCCCACCAAGACCCTATACAACCCCCACTCCTCACCCATACGCGCCACATACCCAGCCCATCTCATTCTTCTCGATTTTATCACCCGCACAATATCGGGTGAGGAGTACAAATCATTTAGCTCCTCATTATGCAATCTCCTCCATTCCCCCGTTACCTCGTCACTCCTAGGTCCAAATATTCTCCTCAACAGCATGTTCTCAAACGCCCTCAGCTTCCTTTCCTCCCGCAATGTCAACGATCAAGTTTCACACCCATACAAAAAACAGGCAAAATTATAGTTCTATATATCTTGATCTTTAAATTTTTGGGTAGCAACCTGGAAGACAAAAGATTCTGCACCGAATGATAGCATTTCCTGACCTCAATCTGCTCTTAATTTTTTCCGTCCGGGGTCACTGTTAGCACCATAAATGGTCTCCATTATTCAACGTAACTCTACTTAAAAACGTATCACAAAACTCGTTATCCCTCTTTAGTGGAAGGTGAATAGTGGAGGAATGCCACCCATCTTGTTTTGTCCAAGTCACTTCAAAACGGTCCCTTCGTCTTAACTAACCTGAAATTCTGCACCAATAATGCACACATTTGTACTGCCTCAAATTCAACTGTGTCACCGACCAGACATCGCAAACACCATACACCGTGGAACGCCTTCCCTGGTCCCCTCGGAGCTGTGTTTGGGTGCCCGCAAGAATTATAAAGTACAACCTATTCACAGAAATTTATTAATTATTTACTGATCTAAAACATGCTGTGACTTCCCCTCTACGAACTGCGTGTACAGGCCTATTCCATAAGGTAAAACACGCGATCCCCCATATCCGAGTCTCCTACATCATTTTTACCGCACACACGGGGTCACACTTGTGAGAAACGGTCAATAAAAAATCCCAGCACTTCGGGGAATCACATCGGTGGACCAGAAACTGTCCATCACAAAAAACGGCTTTAGTCCGTTTTGCCCGCGCGCCAAAACAATTTATCTTTTTTGCAAAAAAAAAAAAAAAAGTTTACAGTTAATCGTTTCTTTGTAGGCAGTACTTTACATATGCGGGCCGGGTAGCTCAGTCAGTATAGTGACTACGGGCTGGACGGTCCGGGATCGAATCCCGGTGGGGACGCGATTTTCCGCCCGTCCAGACCGGCCCTGGGGCCCACCCAGCCTACCGTAAAATGGGTACCGGGTCTTTCCCGGGGGTAAAATGCGGCCGGGGCGTGCTGTTGACCACTCACCCCCTTCTAGTGCCGCGGTCATGCAAGACTAGAGCTACGTGTATACCTCTACCCACCCTCTGGGCCACACCGGGCCTGTAACGGGAAAACTTTAATTTACATATCAACCCGGTTCTCATCTAATTTATTCCTTACTGGCAGAGATTCCCCCTCAAGTGTTGTGTTTCCGGTCCCAACTGACCACAGCTGTAGACAGCCTGTACACAAAGCGGCGTTCTTTGTTGAAGCTTACTTGTGGCCTGTTTATCACTTTATAGCTTCATGAAAAGTCACGTTTTTATGAATCTGTACAGCTGAAAATCGAAACTGCCCGATAACTTCGACAGCCTGCAGCATCAAGAGAAGAGCAATCCTTTCAAAGGTTTAGGATCTGATGAAGGGAAACAGGCAGACAAAAGTGACCTCCAAGAAACGCGTTCACTTTGTAAAGAACACCTGTATGACAGCTCAAACCCAGTTGTCTAACATGCCATATTTGAAGCACTTTAACCTTATGACTTATTACAATATAACAACAGCCTACGTCTTTAACACTCACCCAACATAATACACAGGGTTCTTCCTTAGATGTTTATAGTACCTCACAAGCTTATGTACTTGACAAATACTATCACTTTCGTTAGGCATGTAAGCTGCCCCAGAGATACTATATATCAAGATACCACTTCACTTAAGCACCACTTATGTACACAACTATTCTACAAAGAACTGCCTACATTTTACTACTTGACCCTTTTACACCATGCATAAGATATTAATTGATCAGAATGCAGGCAGCAGTCACAATATAAAGATAGACAACAGCTCCTTTGGAAATGTGGAAGAGTTCCAATATTTGGGAACAACCTTAACAAATCAAAATTCTATTCAGGAAGAAATTAAGACCTGAGTGAAATCAGGGAAACCTTGCTATCATTCGGTGCAGAATCTTTTGTCTTCAAGTTTACTATCTAAAAGTATAAAGATAAGATATACAGAACTATAATCCTGCCCGTTGTTTTGCATGAATGTGAAACTTCGTCGCTCACAATGAGGGAGGAATGTAGGTTGAGGGTGTTTGGGAATAGGGTGCTGAGAATATTTGGGCCTAAGAGGGATGAGGCAACAGGGGAGTGGAGAAAACTACACAATGATGAGCTTAATGATCTGTACTCCTCACCCAATATTGTTCGGGTGATCAACTCGAGAAGAATGATATCGGCAGGGCATGTAGCACCTATGGAGTTAGCATTAGTGTATACAGGGTTTTGGTGGGGAAACCTGAGGGAAAGAGACCACTTGGAAGGCCCAGACATAGATGGAAGGATAATATTAAGATGGATCTTCAGTAAGTGTTATGTGAGGGCATGGACTGGATCAATATGGCTCAAGATAGGGACAGGTGACAGGCACTTGTGAATGCAGTAACGAATCTTCAGGTTCCACAAAAGGTGGGGAAATTCTTGACTAGCTGAGAACCAGTTAGCTTCTCAAGAAGAACTCTACTCCATGGAGTAAGAATAAGATGATAATTATGTATAAAAATAACCAATTTAGTTTTGCGCAATATAATTTGATACTTGTTCCTTGATGATGGTGATGATGATGATGATGCCATGAGGACTGCATAATGTTGGATTACCCAGCATTTAATAAAAAACACCTAATGACGAATGTGTGCATTTTGTTGGTTGAGTGTCATGACAACAATGCACAGAACGAATATAAAGTCAATGTCTCCTTACCACTGTGGGATTATTTTGCACGTACGTATGGAAGAGGTAACAGAAGAGTTGTCCTTCTGTTTCAATACCATGCTAACACCCACTGTAACCTCTGAACTACATGGTGGGCAGGCACTGTCCCGCTACAGTTGCCATATTTTGACAAAGGTCCACACAACTCTTTCGATACGAAGGTAGGTAGCCTATGCCCCACAGCCATTCTAAACAAAGTAACATAAAATGAGAGTACTTACTTAACTGAATGTAACTTACATAAAATTGGGGATGAAAGACCTGGTCATTAATAAAACAGGGCCATCTGCTCCTCACAAGTCATGGAAAGTTATACCTGGTCACAAGGTCAAACTCTGTATAAGACTGCACACAAAAGCCACGCAATGAAGAACTCTATGAATATAGGTACGGGGAAACCAGGAACAGGGCTATGACATAACCAAGAGGACCCAGTGTTCATGAAAAGTTGTTATTTATGGGCACATGCCACAGACAAAATAGCCCTATGCATGACCACTGGTTGCTAGTCATCCCTTCCCAAGATCCATGCCACTTATTTTGTTACTCTGAAGATGGAGGCAGTATCAACATCTGAAATTTCAGTACCTAAATAGCAAACTAGATGGTGTCACACCCTGACAACAAGAATCTTAATACCTGCCACCATGAATATTGTAAATCTCGCACAGCTGAGTGCAATTTACGGCAAAACTGCACTCACTCTTCTATACACATATGTACATACAATGAACAAACAAACGAACCAACCAACCATCTGACCTGCCAGCCAGCCAGCCAACCAACCACCTGGCCTGCCAGCCAGCCAACCAACCAAGTGACTGACCAACTAGCCAACCAGCTAACCAACCAACCAACCCCATGAAAACCATAAAAAGCTAACAGTTTCTCAGGAAGACAAGAATTTCCCCACATTTTACCAAACCCATAAGATCACTATGACATTCAAAAAGCCTGCCATTTTTTCATATCCAGTCGATGCTCTTCCACCCTATTCAAGACTGACTTCAGTAACATTTTTACATATACAGTATTTTCAAAAATAAGTTATTATTTTTTGTAGGCAGAAGATGGGACTGCAAGTCTACCACCAAACCTCATCAACTGGCACATACCCAGACCCTCACTCTGGTGTGCAGACTCAAAACATCCTTCCAGCATATCCAGAGTTCAATCCAAACGGCCAGGCCATCAGAACGAAAGAGGCTCAACTTCCTCACAAGCATCCAGCTCAAGCAACACCAGCACACAGGTATAGAACATTTACATACTGCAGTCAGAAAGACATCAATTGCAATGTCCAGTAATTACAAAGTTTAATCAAATACGTACAGGTTCCGTACAAGATTAACCTTTACAGTAGGGCCAGTACCCAAAGACACACATCATTTCCAGTGTGTCAAGCTGATCACATACAACACCTTGGGAGTTTTACAAACTCCAAATGTAACACAAAAGGTATTTAATCTTATCAGTCTAAAAGAAAGAGAATGGTTCAGTGTGTCAGGTCCAAATAAGTATGTGCCTCCCCACCTCTTTTGCCTGTGCACAGAAATACATCCCACTATCAAAAACGGTGTGTTTACTTTTTCCTATTTTTGGTACCATAGACAACATCAAAACACAAAGTAGTCGGAATCCTAATGAACTTAATTAGAAGAGTATGTTTTTCACTAAATGATGATATAAAAGAATGAATTTGAAAAGTAATGGACATAGAGAACAAAATGATTGTTGAAATGGCCAGCACACAATTCACAGTGGAAACGGGGGCTGAAAGGTACATGAAAGGAAATGAAATTAAGGATATTACACAGTTTTTCTAAGATTTGAGATATGTATTAACAAAAATACAAATGAAATTACTGATGTGAGGGCTCTCCCAAAATTCTTGGACTTTAGGAGATGAATTCTGTGGGTATGGATTTCCAGAGATATGAAGATCAGAGTTTTGTTTGTCTGGTATAGCAGCATCAAAACAAAAACCTCCCATCATTTGTCAGGCCTAGCTAAACATTAAACAGACCGTGTATACAGCAATTCATAACCAGAAAGGCAACGTATGTATAATACAACATTGAGATGCATTCGCATAACCACTGCTGTAGTGGAAAAGCTATAGGTATTATATATTCTGAGCCTTAGGCATCCAGCATGCAAAGCATATGTTTTGCTGTATTATATTATCATCTGTGGCCTGTACAGCACATCCACATTTTTCCACACTATCTCACAAAAAGCATGATTTTTGAACGAACTTATTGAATATGAAATGTGTTTTTGATTTTGTATACAACTTTTGTCGGAAACATTTCTCATTACAGGCAGCAATGAGCCAGATACTATCATAAATGTACCATGTAAAGTACCCATAATTCTTCTCAGATTTTAATGAAACTTGAATATTCTTGACAGATCTTCAAAACACACCCAAATATCAAATTTCATGAAAATATGTCCAGCAGGAGCCGAGATGTTCCATGTGGATAGACAGACAGACAAGATAAAGCTAATAGTTGCTTTTTGAAATTTTGCACACAGGCCTAAAAAATGACAGATAAAAATTATACTGTTCTATTTCTTAGACATCAATTCCTTAACTTACAAAATTAATATTAAGCTATCCCCAATTCCGCCAAGTTTGCGTTGTACAGAAAATGTGAACTTCGATTTGTTACATAGCCACGTGATTGAGTGACGTTTCCTTTGTTTTCCTGGGATTCCTTACACTTAGAAGTAACCAAGCTCCACAGTTTCTTTCTTCATTCTACATGGTGTTGGTTACACAGGTATCTTGTTCAGTTTCAACCATCCACTTATGAGTACCTTGTGTTCACAGAAGAAGCATTTCTAGAGAGTAACAATGCCGGGCAGAATACGACACTCTTTACTGTTTCAGAGTGGTGCATCTGGATCCCTTCTGCTCACAGCAGCTAATCTTGCTGCTCTGAGATATGAACCCACAATAAAATCTCCAGAGACACAGTCAATGGCTTCTTCCACCCACTTCACTCTCGTGAATGGTATTACAAGAATAAGAACACAACCATTATCAACATGCTGCTGCCAGTCTCATCAACTGACAACTCTAGTCTTCACTACATCCAGTATTTTTCTTGTAGCAATAATCATGGCTGTTATTTACTTGGAAAGTAAGTACAACAGCATGCATAATGAAGTTCTGTGTAGACAAATGGCAGATGAATTAAATTATGACTGCAAAATCTTGTATAATAATAATAAATAGTAAATGAGAATGTAACAAGGCAAAATTAACAAGAAAAATATGTTCTAAGAGTTGCTGAAGAACCTTCAAAAGATGCACTTACAAGGATAGGATGATAAAAATAGAATGAATTAGGTATGAAACAGGCTACAATTATTTGGAATGAAAAATAATTATTCAATCCATAATGTCTCTGCTGTAATTATGAACAAAACAACGATAGAAACCAAGAGATTTTCTTTGGAAATAGCTTCTCTGAGATATATTCCTTGTCTTTAGTACAGGTATGTGCCACATAATGACATTTCGGTCAACGACAGATGGCATATACGACAATGGTTCCGTAAGATTATAATATTATAATATTACATAGTATTATAATATTATAATACTTGCAATTGTGTTACAATTGCCTACAGTATTTAGTACAGTAACATGCTGTACAGGTTTGTACCCTACGAGCAATAGGCTATACCATATAGCCCAGGTGTGCAGTAGGCTACACTATCTAGGTTATGTGTAAGTACACTCTGTGACATTCGCACCACGACAAAATTGACTAATGATGCGTTTCTCAGAACATATCCCCATCATTAAGTGATGCATATCTGTATCTTCTCAGTAACCCAACCTATCTGCATTTCACAGAAAAATTCAAATATTAAATATATATATATATATATATATATATAAAAACATGATTCATGAAGAAGATCAGGAAATGCTTGTCACCCTTCAATTTAGAATGCTTTGTCTTCCAGTCTGCTATCTAAAACCATAAAGATTACATAAAATATACAAAATACAATTTTGACTGCTGTGTTGCACAGCATAAAACTTGGTCACTCACTCTAAGGGGCAAAAGAAGTGACGGCATGTCAGGCCGCCTGTTCAAGCCCTGTATCAAGTCACTGCTGATGTTACTTAAGAAGAAAACAATAATATGTCCATTACTACTTACATGAACAGACAGCTAATGACTGTGCTTCATTGGTGAATAGACACGTTTTCATGAATTAAATGCAGTGATCAGCATACACTGGCATTAGCATTGACCAGTTTTACAATGAAACTAAATTAAGCATGAAAAGGAAGTTCAGCATTAAGTGTAATTACAGTCTTATTAATTTTTTTACAGTGAGATGGCGAGACATCCACTTATTCAGATGACCAGCATTTCCAAACGCAATCTGATACACAAGCCCACAACACGCAAGGAACAGCAGTCTGGCTGTCTTTAAAATATGTGTTGTGTATTTCGTGTTCAACTGAAAGAATTTCGAGACACATTACAGTGAATGTGATTGTTTCAGACTTCCAAGATAAATGAAATTATGGCTGTGATTTTCTCATACAATATACTACATGTAGTTAACTGTTCATCTCACGATCTAAGAAGGGTACAAAATGACAGCAGCCTGTTGAAATGATTATGCATTTCATGGGCGACTTCATTATGACAGTGTGATGCAAGAGCAGGCTGCCAAACACCCAAAGACACAGACGTGAATGGATAAGTTGAAAATGTACAGACTATCCAGTGTAAAGTACGATAAAAACAAACTAAAAAAGCAAAATATTTCATTCTGAAGGCTTCCAAAAATTAACAGTGACATGAGATAAGTCAGTTACTTCCTTATTTATAAAATGAATACATTCTTGAGCAAACCTGTAATTTCACCAAAAACAGAAAACAAAGTTGTTCACACACTTCTGTAAATCCTTAGTGTGAAATGTTTTGTAAATTATTTACTGTTTAAGTCATCATTATTTAAATAGACTCTAAGACCACTATTTGTGGATGCAAACATTTTTTACCTTTAAAGGTGTAGTAAATTCAATGAAATGACATTTGAAATGACTAGTGGGCTTCAATTCCAAGTTTTCCTTCACAGCCTTGCACAGTAGGATCCTCCTGTAATGAACCCTCAATGGACATGAACATTTTACCATTTCAGGTATTTCTAAATAAACAAATTTCACAGCACATATTTGAGATGTTCATAGCAAGACTATAAAATGTCTACATGTGGTTCCCAAATGAGTGCAGTTGAGGAATTAAGTCAAGTCACTGTGCTATCCATGGGAGAGGAATGTAAAAATGATGATAAAGTAGTCACCTACCTCGATCTCTGATAACGTTTGTGTCCATCTGTAATTGGGAAGGTCACACCCATTTCCAGAATTTGGTTTCAACTTCCCCTTCTCCTTTGGATCCTCCTCTTCATCTGACCCAACTTTTGTTTCATCTTCAGTTTTCTCAGATGAAATAACACTGGATACATTTTCTGAACTTGCAACTTTATCCTGTAGCAAAAATATACTTTCAGTTGACCTCATAGTTCTAGAATTACCAGAACAACAAATATTAAACACATTCAGTGAGACAACTTGTAACTTTATTGCATTCTATAAAGGAGTAATTATATTCAAACTGCAGTGCTTCAAATTAAAAAATGTAGTTCCACTGCATGTAGCAAAAGATATAAACATCACACACACAGAGAAGGAATTACAACAATGCTTTTTGAAACCAACACCTAGAGTAAATTATCAGTTTACATAAAACATACCATAATTAACTGCCCTCATTTCCAGATCATAATTTACTGTGCTCAATACAAAACATGGCAGAAACTTTGTGAATTAATCCAGTATAAGGCCAATACAACAGCCACCACCAGCAGATACAGCACAAATTCAACTTCCAGATTACTTGATAAGAAAATCACATACACCACCAATTCCAGAAAGCATACAAACATCACAATAACTCAAATGTAAGAAGAGGAACGAGGTTATGAAGTTAATGATTTCATGTCACTTCACACCCAGAAATCTTCTCACTTTAATGTTGGAAGGGAAATAGTCAGAAATTGCTCAACATTCAATTCTGAACATTTGAATAGCTAAAAGCCAGGGAATCTGAACGATTCCATTCCCTTCCACTTTAAATATACACACTATAACTGCCATAACCAAGTCTAAGCAAGAACACAATTTACTTCTGCAGACCAATTAACAGCTCTACCACACTTATCTGTGTTACTTACTTTTTGTTTTCCCTATTATTTAGTTTACTTAATGCTACTGTGGCAAAAGAACACTCCACACCCAGCAAAACACTTCCAGAAGATGCCTCATTTCACAGATTCACCATTATGGATACTAACAGGTGTGAATTTTTGACATTTTACTTTCTTCCACAGGCAGCAAAAATATGAAATCAGACCAGAAAATTGGAATTTAATGCAATATGCTTCCAACACCACACAAAAGGTCACGTCCTTTTTGTAGGAGCACTGACAATCTGAATGCGAAAATTGTAATGCCAGGGCTCCTGCAACAGTGTGAAAAGCAGCAATTTAAACTTTTAGCATGACCCAAGTTTTGCCCACACCTAGCTGCAGACATCAAATGAACAGGTCAGAACAGTCAACATATGGTCCATGAGCCATACTGGAATTGCAGAGGGAGTGAATTCTTAATGCCAGCACCCAGTGGCATACCGTGGAGGGGGGGGTAAAAACCCACCCACTAAAATCGTGCCAAACTCAACCCGATTGTGAAAAATGTTAAAAATTGCTGAATTTAGGACACCAACA
>Ga0123357_10015331_pt1 | contig 10046 bp, 5 predicted proteins | sample TergutEmb28metaG_FD_89873 | JGI IMG/M metagenome (GOLD analysis project Ga0123357, IMG submission 89873) | Embiratermes neotenicus P4 segment gut microbial communities from Petit-Saut dam, French Guiana - Emb289 P4 | ecosystem: Host-associated > Arthropoda: Insects > Digestive system > Gut ... | reverse complement strand
TCTATATTATATCTGGAAGAATTATAGTCCAAAAGATATATTCTGGACATACGTACAAAAGTTGAATATTTTGTGGAGGAAATTCCACTACAAAAATGGCTTGTGTTAGGTTTAAGGTTCAATCCGAATTGTACTGGGATGTATTGACATCAGAAAATAATCAGTAAAGTTGAATCAGTTTCAAACCCACCAAGTAATGGTTTATGTGTGGTGAAATAGACCATGTTGTATTCCTTACTAGATGCAACATATGCAACCACTCATACTCCACTAGATAACATCAACAGTTGTTATGTGGTCTGTAAATAACCTGCAATCTTATGTGACTTGATATGAATAAGTTATTGCCTTTATTTAGGAACTGACCCCAGCCATCATATGCTAGGACCGAGAATCTGTCACAGTCATCAGCATAGGCCTTGTAGGTTAGCTTATCAGTATAATGACAGTTGGTGTTTAGTTCACTGATAAATGTATGGTAATTAAGGGCTGCAGCAAAATCTTAGTGCTTAATTTACTGTCAGTTACTTTGCTTGGTACATGAATTCTGTGATGTCTCCTGGCAGTGGTATGCTCACTTGTCACTCTAAGATGTCTTATTATTTATGGTATATTTAGTGATGCTATCATAGATCAGAATTTATGACATAGAATAGTAGGACATCATTGAATAAGCAATAGACAGGTTGTGGTGTAATGTGAGGTACTGTCCCAGCATTTGCCTGGAATTAGTGATGAAAACAGTGGGAAACACAAAGCAGTACAGCTGGTGTCCCATTCGAGAATCACACTGTGCACCTCAAATCCACTGCTTGAGCCAACATACTGAGTACCAAGATTTTAAACTGTGCTTGAATCAACTTGCCCAACACCAAGGTATCAAGTTTGTTTAGTAGCAAGGTATGAAGTTATTGCTAGAGTGAACTTGCTTTTTATGATAACATCATCACCCCAAAAATTTAATATACAAATGTTGACTTTTTGTGTGTATTTTATTTATTAAGGACAATGGTTTATAAGACTATAAAAGTTACTGTATTTTATATCATTTATTTTAAACTATTTGCAACAAATGCATTGTATGCTAAAAAAAAATGCCACCGACATCTCCAGTTGTACTGTACTACCATTTTATGTTCATCATAATTATCTGTATTTATTTCTGGGAACTTTAATAAAATTTTTCATACTTCTAGTTATGTGGTTTTGACACATTGTGGCTGTCATCATTAGACCATTGCTTGAAACAAAGTGAAAGGTATGGGTAGAAGTATATTGTTAAAATCACTAAGAGGGTATTTCAGTTGGCAGAAGTTAATAAAAGATGAGGTGGCTCCATGTTTCAGCTTGCTATCAAAGCCATTAAAAGGCTGAGACATGTAGCCACTTTATCTTTAGTCAGTAAGTTGGCTCAAGTGAAATTCCACTATCGATATTCTGAATTCTGCAAAACAGGATGACCCACCTGAAGGTACTGTTGCTAATAAGAATTTTGTCAGCAAGAGGGTTGTTCTGTCTGTATGTACCACGTGTGAAACTACAAGGAGACTGTACAAAAAAAAATTGTTTCAGTTTTATATGTAAACAATTTTTCAAATTAAAAAAAAAGATTTTTACCTTACAATTTTAGACATGAGTAGTACATATCTTGTAGTATATGATATGTTAAATATACTCTCAAAAATGCCATTTTTGTTAACAACACTTTACTTCTATGTATATTAATACCTGTTTCCAAATTCACTGTGTATACTTGTCTGATTTTCCTGCCCATTATATGTTGAAACTTGTTGTCAGGGCTATGATGAAGTATGTTAATACTCATATAAGTGAATACAGATTCTTATTATGATTATATTAACTCTGTGTTACCTTTGCAGGTTTAGATCTCGAGTTATGGAACAAACTGCAAGATGTACTTCCCATACCATTTGGAGAGTCACAGCAGCAGACAACTACAACTAGAAGCATGGGATCAAAATCCAGTGTATCATTCCGATGTCCACAGTGTGGCAAGAGCTACCAGTACAAGAACTCACTGTCACGGCACATGAGGCTTGAATGCGGCAAGGAACCTCAGTTTCAGTGCCCATTCTGCCCACATTCTGCCAAACATCGAAGTCATTTGCAGACGCATTTGGCTAGCAAGCACAAGGCTTACATATAGCACTGCAGTAGTGACATACACCTCTGATATTAAGTGCAGTGAATTTTAATATTTCTAATGTTCTTGCTAAATGGTGGCATTGTAAGGGACTTACCCTCCTGTTATGATAACTAGTTCAATCTTCTTGGTGATAAAAATGGAGGCAGTAGGTTCGTAGAAACATTGCTTAATAAATACCAGGTTACATGGTATGATGTCCCATATGACAAGAATATTCATGGAATCTCTCTTATTTTGAACATGATCTGAACAAATTGTCTCAGACTGGCAGCTTAGAATTTGTTATTTTTAGAAAAATGTTGTACATTAACTAGATAAACAGTATAATGTAATATTTTAGGGAATTCAAATCAAGCAGGTAGACTCAAAGGTAGTGCTTGTGACCTGTATTTGGAAGGGGCCCAGTTCGATTCTTGGTGTGGACACCAACTGTCCCGACAGATATTTACGTGGTGTTCCATAGTCTGTCCAGGCAGATACCAGAATAGTACATTCAGTGAGGACATGACTTTCTTCAATATCTGTTGCAGTTTATTGTTCACTAATAGTATGATTCAGTGCTGTGTAAACTGAGCTACTGACCACATTAGTAAATAGACCATAAGAAAGAAAATAATAAATACATACTTATGTGAATGAATAAATACATGAACGAATGAGTGAATGAATCGATCAACAAATACATAAATAAATAAATTATTCAAATCACAGTTTTAATCAATTTCCGGCCTGCACAAGAAGTATTGATAAGTTCCCGAGACAGAAAGATTTTAATTCGTTGAGATATTAACGTTTTATTGTGTGTTGACAGACACTGCATATGGAGCAATAGATGGTGGCAATAAAAGATAAGTCAGGACTGTGTAGTCTGAGGTGCCAACCATATTATTAAACACAATGAGTAATGCATTGAGATCAGAGTTTTAATCAGTTACATCCTGCTCAGGAAGCACACACATCTGCAAATTTCTGACATGCCAGGCTTCCAAATGTGATACATTCATGGATCTTTCTGTGTCTTAAAGCATTTCTGCTGATGTACAGGGCTGTACCATAGATGGTGACAATAAATCAAGGAAAAATAATCATTCTTGGATTACAGCTTTTTCGCTTCCATATTCAATTACATCTCAAAATTCTTAGTTCTAAGAGACAGAGATGTATTCTCTGAATGTTTTACCATTATCTTTTTCTCATGTCTGTACCATGGATAAGGTGGTTAGTCACTAGCCACTCATGTTGGACATCAGGGTTCAATCCCACGCTAGTCCAGGTAGGATTTATGGTGGACAGAGGGACACCGGGAAGTTTTTTTCTCGGGTGCTTTGTGTTCCCTTGTATTCATTCTGTCAGTGCTCCATCCACATTCATTCATCTGGCATTGGTGCTGTATAATCGTAGGAACTGACAGTTCCATTGAATATCACATTTGAAATTATTTTATTTCTTGCAGTTGGATTTAATTTTAACATATGAATACTGAATTATAAGTAATGAGTCCTCTTCTTCTGTCTTGATTGCCTGATTTCAGTCAAAGGACAGTGTGCGTGTGGAGTTTTGGCAGATACTGTGCTGTCTAGTACTTCGGGTTTTGTGTCAGTGTTCTGCATTTCACTAACACCACATTTCTGTCTATCACAGCCTTCATTATGTGTGATCCCTCTGCAGCTGCATTGTTATCTCAAACTCGTCCTTCACTCAGGAATTCACCTCTTACCCTGAAATCGGCTGTTCCTGTACATGTAACAAAGCTTGAACATACTCATTCAATTATATTGTTATGAATAAATTGGGCATATTATATGTTCTTTGTGCCTCTTGACTCAGTGGTGTTTATATTACTTCTGAAAATGCTTAATTCACACATATACTGAACATGCCATTCCTAAAACCATCACCCGTTAAACAGTAGATATCAGGGTATTTGCCATAAATGTACAGTGTTCTGCAATATGACATTGTGCAGTCTGTTAAAAATTTATCTACACCTTCATGGATCATGCTACTTCTGTCTTCAGGTTAAATTATGATGGGGGTAGCCTGTCCATCCAAAAAAACCTGTAAATTTCTATCACAGTACACATTTTCACATCCCTGAAGGCAGTACTCCTCATACTCACTGCTGTGAGGATTTTATATCACACATGCTATTTAACTTGTCCGTGGCAATGATGAGCTTGATTTGTGGAAGCCTAAACAGATGATTCACAAGAGTTTGACCTGAATTTTTCATAGTGGCTTCTTAAATGGAATTCAAAGGCCTTGGAATGTGTCACTAAGCAAGATCTCAAGATGTTATGGTGGTTTAAGTTGACATGTGCCTTTCATAACTTGAAGGTAATATATGTTTATGATAAGAGTTTCGTTTCAGTAATTTTTTTGCTGATGTGTAATATAGGCCATTGTATGTATATACTCCTGGTTTAAATGATGATGTATAATGTAGAGAATAATGTTATAACTGTGCTTTAGTAGTAATGTAACTGATATGTGTGCTAACTTGTGTGGATGAGAAAGTATGTTTATTTGATAGAATTCATGCAAACACACATTTTTTTAATTACTTTAGAGCATGGAGTGGATGTCTATGGTTTTAATTTATCTATTTATGTGTGTTTAATGTAGTATACATTAGGTATCATGTAGGTTTGCAGAAGTGTAATCCAGTACTACATGTAGTTCTCTCCTATTTATGAGAAAAGTATGGGGTCATTATTTTGTCTGATAACTGTTATTGACTCAGTTACAGTGTTAGCATATGCCGTTCAGATGACTGTCTGCATACACGCAGCAGAATAGCAGCAAGAAATGACAAATGATGACTTTCAGATAAAATGAGGACTCTGTATGTGGAGGCACTATCACATCACTAACACTTGTGTCTCATCAACATTCCATTGTTACCATTATCTTACATTCTGTAATGGGAAAGTGTATTCATTCCTACTGATATATTTAATGTTGAAAAGCTGGTTATGCTGTCAAAGGGTTTCTTTTATTTTGTTGACTATACATTACACAGACAAATGTTCCAAATAAAAGTTCTCATGCTGAATAAGATCTTTATTTTCTTTAGTGTATTAACTATTTTTGTCTGCTGATCCTTCTTCAGAATTTTTAAATGAGATTTGAGGTTCTTGTGCAATGTTGCTGAGGATTCAGGATCCTTCTGTTATGTTAAGGTGTGCTGTAGGTTGAGTGATTCCTGACATTTCAAAGGAACATAATGACAAGAACTCTTCCAGGACTGCTTGATCCTTGGAGATGAAGACGCTGTGATCGTTCAGAGTGTTGGGACCCACTTACCCAGCAACACATTGTCACAGCCTAGAAGACTCGTATCCTCAAGAATGATGACTTTTGATATGATGCAGAGTAGTGATTGTATTGAGCATGCATGGACCAACATTTAATTTGTCTTACAGCTTTGAGTGTGGACCCTGTCCCTCTTCACCAACACAAAAAAATAATTTGCATTCTTGGGTTACAAGATATGAGGTTTTCACAGTGGTGACAATGAAAAGCTGGTAAATGCTTTTCTGGATAGTGCCTCTATAATGAATTTAGAGTCACAAAGCTATTATAAAGGTTTTGTTAGAATGATCTCATTTTGTTGTGGGACCATGTTTTCTAAATGTTAGGGAATAGCTTTGTCTAATGAAATTGACACATTTCTGTATCTCATAAAGACAGGGGCAAAGCTAGTTTAGAAAGTATTATGCATCTTTTTTATCTAGATGGCTGACATTGGCTGCAGAAACTACTCTCCTGATGTTGAATATCATAGTTCTGGATGGCTTTGATAACTGTGGGTGGTGATGCACAGTTATGTTGCTGGCACCTAACTAGAGATTAGTATATTCCTAGAACTGATAAAATATATTGTTGTTACAGATGAAGTTGGAGGTGGTGACCATTGGCTTCAGAACTACCAAATACCATTGGCTGGTGAGCTGAGTCATTTATTCTCTCAGGAAGTGAAGCAAGAAAAATGGCTTGTTGGATCATATCAAGAATCAAGACATTCCATTGGTTTCCAATGTACTTCATGTGGAAATGGTTACAAGTACAGGCGCAGTTTGTTGAGACACATGAGGCTTGAATGTGGGAAGGAACCGCAGTTTCAGTGTCCAGCTTGCCCTTTGAAATTCAAACACAGGAATCATTTAGTGCGGCATACTAGTACAAAACATCATAAATGAAATTTGTCAGTAAATAAACAAGAAGGCTCAATACTTGAATTCGGGGTGAGATGAATTCGGGGTGAGATGGGTGGGGCCTGTACCGTGCATGGGAAGGAAAAAAAAATGAATGCCAGGGTTTGGTGTGAAAATCTGAAGGAAGGAGAACTCATGGAAGACCAAAGGGTAGATGGGAGGGTAATATTAAAGTTTATCAACAAGAAGTAGGATTGGAGGGTGTGGAGTGGATTTATCTGGCATATGGTATGGACAGGTGATAGGATCTGGTGAACAGAGTGGTGAACCATCAAGTTGCTTACAATGATAAGAATTTTGTGACTAGATAAGGAACTGTTAACTTCACACAAGTGACTCTGTTCTGTAGAGGTATAAATGAATAAATAAATAAGCAAATATCTATGTTCACATGTATGTGTGTATATATACACACAGTTATGTTTCGTTCATATGACACATTTGTTTTGTTAACATGAATTATTTGTAATTTATTTATTTATTTTTATTCATTCTGATGACAGTTGTGTTTCTCTTATTATAGCATATTTTTTTGCTTCATCTTCTTTTAAGCCACTTATCTGCTTACATAAGTGTCCAGGCTGATTTGTTACAGTTTAATAACATTTTGCAAATAGACCACTGTGACCACAATATGAAGCAGAAAGCTGGAAAAAATCAGTAGTTTATATGATAGTGTAATATGTGACATGCATAGTAGAAAACAAGTGTCTGTACATGTTTCATTGAATGTTCCAGTGTCTGAGTCTTCTGGCACATATTGCTGTTTCATTGGGTGACTGGTTCCGACATTTTGAGGAACCATGGTGCTTTCATCATCAAGGGTCAAGCAGTCCAAGACCCCAAAACTTCTTGCACTACTGACCCTTGAAAATGAAGGCTCTGTGTTTCTTTGAAATGTGGGGAACCTCTCACACAGTGACATAATATCACATCCCAGAAGATGTGAATCATTTGCATTCTTTTTGTTTGAAAGATTGCTTTGTACATTTTGCTTTTTGTATTGCACAGCTTAATATAACTGACAGCACAGTGTTATGGTTTCTTGTAGCTGTATTTCTCTGGGTAACCATATTTAATAGCAGTAAAACTGTATCTGTATCAGAGAGAATTACTGCTTGATAAACTTTTGAATTATTAAGTGGCTGCAGAGGTTAATAACTACAGACACAACCTGTAAACTGTTATTTCAGGTGGTGTCAAACTTTGCACCAGAACCGGTGTTTGCCATCCCTATTGTAGTTAGCTGTTTTTACGGTCAGATGATTGGCCGTGTACTTTTATATATATATATGTAGCTATGAGTGAATCTTCCCCCTTTGAGTCGTGAACTGTATTTAACGGATAGTTCCAACTCACACGAAGCACACTTCATGCCTCTGTTACAAAGATGCATCTTGTGAACAAAGTCTAGAATTCTCAGTATTAAAATAGGTGGTGTATATAGTTACCAATCTGCTTTAGAGGAATGCATGACAAGAGTAAATACAGAATTTGTTGGTGTTTGCTGAAGATGGAATTTTTTCTCAAAAGATGTTGTGGTGATAATAACTGAGTGTGTAATGTAGGTACTATATCATCATTACGAAGAGTTCAAATATCAGTACATATTTTACATATTGTTCCAGTGTCCATTGATCTCGTGTGTTTTGTATGATGACTTGTATTCTGATATTAATAAATAGAGAGTACCATTCTATTCTGCTAAACTTTGGACTGTTACAGTATGATCAGTACCTGCAATTTGAGATTCTCATGACAGTAATTATGGACGATGCCATCTTCTGGGATATGTTGCTTTGAGGTCTGGTAGAAAAGTGGTGATATTTTGGAGGAAACTGCTGCCTCTTTCTACAGGATAGGTTGTGGAGGTAGCGGGTTTCCCCAAAACGTCAGTACCTCTCTACAAGACTGAATGGTGTCACAATCTGAGAAGAAAGTCATCTTCAAGATCAGTGTCATTCAAACTCTTTGAACTTCCCCAGAGAATGTTCTGATTTTGTTTTGCTGTCACAGTAAGTTAGCAACATGGTAACATTTCCTGAATCTAAACACATGTCTCCATTTTCTTCCATGAAGGTGAATAATTGCATGTTTTTGCCATAGCAATATTGTTGTTGTTGTTGTTGATGATGATGATGATATGATATGATATGATATGATATGATATGATATGATATGATATGATGAAATACTCAACCAAAAAAACTGAGACAAATGGCAGTAATATTTGGTGGTGCCAGATGGGATTTAAAGTTGGTACTTTTTAATACAAGAAAGTTGCTCTATCATACAACAATTTCCATTTTGAAATGCATTATTTAATTACCTATCTCATGCCATTGGAACACAGTTTTTGGCACAGTTAATATGATAGCTTGCTGCTGGACACAATCTGTCTCTACATTTGACTTCTTTTAGTACAGACATACATTTTGGAGGAACTTTCTGCCGCCATATTTGAACGGAAGTTGAAAGCAGCAGAGGTTTGTAAATACTGGAAATTGCTCACCAATGGCATAAACCACAAGACCACAGTTTTAAGAGGCAGTCCTGTTTCAGTCAACAAGTGCTGTTTAATATAATGTGCGTGAATGTGTGAGCTGACAGACATGATGACATTATGAGATTTAAGATTCTTTTGGCAGTGTTGGTGAAGAACCCAGTCTCCTGGCACTACGCTTGTTCAGAATGTAACTATTTACCATGCAACACAGTGTGCATTCCAGAAGACTTGAATCTTAGTGGTGACATAAGTATGTCTGACTGTGGTTAGATGCTGGCATTGTTTCCATCTACGTGGTCTAGAACAAATGGATTCAGTGCATTGCTTTTCACTTGCCTTATTTTCATGTTCATCTGTGACAATGTAAGAACTGTGTATGTGAGCAATACTATGCCCCACCAATGTCTGGGTCCCACGTGGAGCTCTTGATCCTATTTGTTGCCTGCCATCATCTAGCTGTCATTAGAAGCAACATGGAAATTACATTCTTTGCATCCACAAGGATTATAGCATTCCTACATGTGTATTGGTTGTGCCACTAGTAGCCAAGGTGGACAAAGATCATATTGGGGGCGTCAGTCACAACACATTATGTAATAAACCTGTGTAAATTAATATTCTGTTCATCTGAAGCTGGTGTGTACCATTAAAACAGACTGTAATAATGATCTTACAAGATTTTGAGTTTCTTAAGAGTGAAGATTCATGTGGTGATTTTATACTTTGTGGTAAGTAATCTGTTGGGTGGGTTCCACTGTTGAGGGAGAACATACTGCCTGCATTTTCAGGGTAGAAGTGAGTCAAGTAGTGAAGGTGGCAGGTTGTATTGAAGTTGGAGGGGAAAAATGAATGAAAGACCCAGTGTAGGGAAAAAGAAAAGAGGGTTCCAGGCATGCAGTTGGGAATTATGGACATAGAAAATAGCAAAAACTCCAGCATAGGAGAAAGAGTAACAAAGAACCATTTGCAGGCAAATCCTGGCTGTGATGGGCCATCCTATTCTGTTTTACCTGTTTCTCCTGTCATCCCCCCCCCCCCCCCCCCCCCCCCCCCTCCCTCTCTCCCCCCTACTGAGCGGCTTGCCTGCTTTTTCTTTTTTTTTTTCCCCCCACACTTCTTTTTTTTTCGTGCCGTCGTCCACAACTAAAAATACCAC
>Ga0123357_10015330_pt1 | contig 10046 bp, 8 predicted proteins | sample TergutEmb28metaG_FD_89873 | JGI IMG/M metagenome (GOLD analysis project Ga0123357, IMG submission 89873) | Embiratermes neotenicus P4 segment gut microbial communities from Petit-Saut dam, French Guiana - Emb289 P4 | ecosystem: Host-associated > Arthropoda: Insects > Digestive system > Gut ... | reverse complement strand
GCGCGCGAGATCCTTGACTCGCGCGGCAATCCCACCATTGAAGCCGACGTCATTCTTGAGAGCGGAGTCCGCGGACGGGCCGCCGTTCCCAGCGGAGCGTCCACGGGCGAGCACGAGGCCGTCGAACTGCGCGACGGAGACAAGTCTCACTACATGGGCAAGGGCGTCCTGAACGCAGTTGAGAACGTCGAGTCGATCATCGCGCCCGAGCTGACCGGCATGGATGCCGCCAATCAGCGGCTGATCGACTCCACCATGATCGCCCTCGACGGCACCGAGAACAAGGGCAAGCTGGGAGCCAACGCCATTCTGGCCGTCTCCATGGCCACCGCCCGCGCTACGGCTGAGGCGCTCAAGGTGCCGCTCTACCGCTATCTGGGCGGCGTCAACGCCCATATCCTGCCCACGCCGATGATGAACGTCATCAATGGCGGCGCGCACGCCGACTCCAACGTGGACTTCCAGGAGTTCATGGTCATGCCGGTCGGCGCCGAGTGCTTCTCCGACGCCCTGCGCTGGGGCACGGAGACCTTCCACACCCTGAAGAGCGTGCTCAAGAAGAAGGGCTACAACACCGCCGTCGGCGACGAGGGTGGCTTTGCTCCCAGCCTCAAGTCGAACGTCGAGGCCATCGAGCTTCTGCTGGAAGCGATTGAGGCGGCTGGCTTCAAGCCCGGCGAGGACATCTGCATCGCGCTCGATCCTGCGGCCAGCGAGTTCTACGACAAGGCCAGCGGCAAGTACGTCTTCAAGAAGTCCGATAAGAGCCAGAAGACCTCCGCCGAGATGGTGGACTTCTGGGAGTCGTGGATTCGCCAGTACCCGATCGTCTCGCTTGAGGACGGCCTGGCCGAGGACGACTGGGACGGCTGGAAGCTGCTCACCAAGAAGGTGGGCGACTTTGTGCAGCTCGTCGGCGACGACCTGTTCGTGACCAACACCAAGCGCCTGCAGAAGGGAATCGACGAAAACGCCGGCAACTCGATTCTCATCAAGGTGAACCAGATCGGCTCGGTCTCCGAGACGCTGGACGCCATCGAACTGGCTCGCCGCTACGGTTACACGGCCGTTATGAGCCACCGCTCGGGCGAGACGGAGGATACCTTCATCGCCGACCTCGCCGTGGCGACGGGAGTCGGTCAGATCAAGACCGGTTCGGCCAGCCGCACCGACCGTATCTGCAAGTACAACCAGCTTCTCCGCATCGAAGAAGAGCTAGGCCAGACAGCCGATTTCCTCGGCATCGGCTCGGTCAACTTCGGCGAGTAGGTGTTCAGCCGCAAGACATAGCAAAACAAGGATGCCCCGTATCTCGGTTTTATCGCCGGATACGGGGCATTGCAGTCGCATTTGAAGTTTTTGCTTCTGGGTACGCCAAGCCTTTAGGCTTGGCTTCTCTGCGGAAACGACGAATTGAGCCTTTAGGCTCTGGGGTATGCTCTCTTTCCACGTTGAGAAAAGGCATACCCCAGCGGCTAAAGCCGGTTCCGTTGCGATGTGTGAGAGGGCCAAGCCTAAAGGCTTGGCGTACCCAGAAACAAAAACTTCAACTGTAATTGCCCTGCATTTTCCCCATCCATGACGCAGTTTCATCGCGTCATGGATGGGGCACTCAGCGTATTAGAAAGGCCGGTTATTGTCGTGGTTCTGCTGTACCATCCTGGCTTCCGTAGTAGTAGTAGCCGTAAGCACTGCCAGCTATGAGGGCCATCATATTGTTAGGAGGTGTAATTGCAATGACCCAACTTGTACGTCCAGTGGAGAGGGATACATTTTCGAATGCAAAGAGGTTTCCATTGCCATCCATTACCAGACCTGTCGGAGTATGGTTCCACATCTCACTCGCTGGCATATTTGGTAGAGTGATGTCGTTTACCTTCCAAGTGGAACCAGAAAGCGTGGCCTTATGGATGCCAACCAAATCACCTACATACAAGTTGCCCTTGCTATCGGCAGTGATTCCAAACGACAATCCGTCGAAAACGGCTCCTGCGAGAGTGGAAACCGTCCATGCGGACCCGGATTGGGTAAGTTTCCGAATCGTACCACCGTCATCTGTAATATATAAATTCCCGCTGTTATCGATGGTCATATAACCACCAGAACTATTAGCGGTAAATTTAAATGTAGCTTGATTGCCCGGACCATCCGCAGACCCCTGAACGCCGGAACTTCCAGCGATGGTGCTGACTGTCCAGGAAGAGCCGGATGGTGTCAGCTTACGGATAACACTGTTTCCAGCATCAGCCACATACAGGTTGCCACTCTTGTCGATGGCGATACCGCGAGGAGCATTGAACTGCGCCTGTGCTCCGTCACCATCGGTATAACCATTGACATTACTTTTGCCAGCGATGGTACTAACTGTCCAGGTGGAGCCAGATGGCGTTAGCTTACGAATCGTTCCCGAACTTTCTGTTACATACAAATTGCCATTATTGTCGATAGCTATTCCCGCGGTGTTAAGGAACCCGGCTTGAGTTCCATTGCCATCGGCGTCAGTGCAGCTACCGCCCGAACCAGCAATCGTAGTTACATTCCCCGGAAGATCAACTTTACGAATGGAACACTGGTCGCTTAGGTAGAGATTTCCATTGCTGTCGATGGCCATACCACCCGATGTTGAAAATGTGGAAGATGGCGCAAAGTTTACCATGATCGGAATGCTTGCAGATTTACCATTGAGGCTGGCTGTAACCGTTACTTTGTTGTTGTAAGTTGTGATTGCCGGATCCGGTACGTACGTCGTTGTGGCTCCTGTAGGCGGGCTAAATGTGCCCTCTGTCGCTGACCACACAATCTGAGTTGCATTGCCACTGGTAGTAGTTGCCGTGAGTGCAATGTTGTACTGACTACTGATTGTTCCAAACATAGGCTGTATAGTAATCGGCGATGTCTTACCACCATTGTTGTTATTGCCTGAGTTGTTGCTACTCCCGCCGCCACAACCGGCAGCCAGAACACTGACTGATCCGAGAAGAAGCAGATTGCGAATGATTGCTGCTGTCATTTTCATGGTTTATTTCTCTCCACATGCCATGTCTACGCGCCGCCTGCGCTCCTGAGAGCGCAGACATGCTCTGAACGACTCAACTCCAGGGCGCAAAAAGCCGCACCTCCACAAGCGATTGCCTAAACGTTCTCTGCAGGAGACATTGAGGCCGCCAAAACGGAGGTCTGGTGTTGAGCCATTACAAAGCCCATGCTCGTAGATAGAACTTGCATGTCAAAGCCCTTTCAGGCAGTTTTGGGCGCGTAGAATGGGAAGCAAGGCGGGGAGTACGCGCTGTGTACATCCCCACCCTACTCCGGTCATCGCCACTCGTAATGGCATGGCCGGAGGCCTGAATGCGGCGAGAACCGCAGAAAAGCCTGACTTGATAAAAACCTAATTTTATCCTCACCCCCTTACCGCTTGAGTGTCAAGAGGTTGATGGGGTTCATATGTATGATTTTCCTATGCTCCTCACTCCGAATGACCGCCTGTTCGTCCTCACCGGAGCCGGTATCTCCGCCGAAAGCGGGCTGGCTACCTTTCGCGGTTCGGGCGGTCTCTGGAATGGCTACCGGGTCGAAGAGGTCGCTACGCCGGAGGCATGGCAGCGCGATCCTTTGCTGGTGTGGCGCTTCTACTCGATGCGCCGACGCGACGCGCTGGCTGCGCAACCGAATGCAGCGCATCTGGCGCTCGCCAGATACGAACAGCAAGTGGGCGAGCGTTTTTATCTCTGCACGCAGAACGTGGATGACCTTCATGAACGCGCAGGCTCGGTTCGCGTCCATCACATGCATGGGACTCTGTTCCAGTCCCGCTGCACGCGATGCGAACGTGTCTTTCCTGATAAAACTTTTTACGAATCGGCTACTGAGTTGCCTTCGTGTTCGTCCTGTGGAGCGGCTGTGCGTCCGCATATAGTCTGGTTTGGCGAGATTCCTCTCGACATGGACGCCATCGACCGCCAACTGAATCGCGCTACGGTTCTGCTGGTGGTTGGAACATCAGGTTCGGTTTATCCCGCGGCAGGCTTCGTCCACATAGCCCGGCAGAGAGGCGCGCGTACCATCTATATCGGCCCCGAGGAACCGCTCAATACTGGAGCCTTCGATCAGATTCTTCTTGGCCCAGCCACCGAGGCGCTCGCCGCGTTGCTGTCCGCCTGAGCTGTAACCATCCCGCGGACGGATATCGCAGGCGAATCACGAGCGCTTACAGCGCGAACAGCTTTTCCTGGACGTGACCGTCATGGTTGTCATCGATGGGAGTATCACTATCGTCGGCATCATCGTTGGCCTCGCCAGCGGAGACAGACCGCTGCTTCCACTCTCCCAGGACGCGGCTCAACAGGGCCGAGGCGCAGGCCTCTCCGCACAGAACTATGATGTCGTCCTTTTGAGCCAGCTCCGTGTCCCAGGGGAAGAACCGAATGTCGGACTCCGTTATCCGGGCCAACACCCAGTGGTTACTGACCTTCTTATGAGTTCCGCATAAGCAGGAGTACAGTGGAATCACCGCCATGTCTTGCCGCCTTTCGTTCCTGGCATTCCATGGGGGGATCCTGGTATGGAACTCGACACCCGTTGTTTCACTGCGTAGCCCCGTTCATACATCCATTTAATAATCTATACGGCGGAACTTTGGATTTATACCTTCTTCTCCACCCAAGAGAAGAAATATGTGGAAAATAGGGCATTAACTCCATTTTTTCCCATATAGAAACGGCTTCTCATGCAGAAACATGGCCCTGCGGCTCTTCACGTTTAGGCTACGGCCATCTCGTCGGCGTGGCTGTAGCGTGTCTCGCCGGACGGCGCGGTGGAGCGTTGCTTCCAGTCTCCCAGGGCGCGGCTCAGCAGAGCCGCGGCGCAGGCCTCGCCGCACAGGACAATGATGTCGTCCTGCTGCGCCAGCTTCGAGTCCCAGGGCACGAACTGAACCTTTGCATCCGTCACTCTGGCCAGCACCCAGTGGTTGGTGTTCTTCTTTTGTGTTCCGCACAAGCAGGTAAACAGTGGAGTCATTGCCATGTTCTGCCCCCTTTCGTCCTTGGCAGTTCGCGGAGAGATTTCTATGTATAGGAATTCGGCTGCCGTTGTTCCTCTGCCTCATACAGTCCGGAATGTTTAGATGGAGATTTCTTCAACTCGATTCACGTCCACACCGAATAAATTTGGGCAGATTTCTACCTTCGCTCGTTTAGATGATATGGGCTGCTTTCTGTATGCCTGCGGCTTTCGTTTAAAGTGAATCGATGTGACGAACATGCACAGCGAGGCCAACGATGCAGCGAGGACAGTGAACTGCCGAGCGCGCTGACTTAAAGGCGTGAAGGCCTCCGATACTGTGGAGGCCTTACAGTCAGGTGGGGAGGGGTCTTGCGGATAGGGGAAACCGAAACCGTGGGAACTGCTAGTCTCAGCGTTTGTCTGCTACAAACCAATAAGACGCAGGAATACAGGAAAAGTTGCCTTAAAAACTCTTTCTTTTTGTGCTGTGGGGAAAAAATACTATTCCCCCAATAAGAAACTCTTATTCGTTATTAGATAATTCTGCCCGGAAATTGTGCAATTTTTATCGCGACAGTAAGATTACCCCGACGGCGACGAACAGCGCTGCCAGCCATCTTCTTTGATTAACGTCTTCGCGCAGGAAGGCCCGGGCTGCGGCTGCATTGCCGATGTAGGTCAGCGATGCGGTGGCCGGCGCGACCAGCGACAGGTCGGCAATCGATAGCGCGTAGAGCATGGCGAAAAAATTTACCGCCATGCAAAAGGCTCCGGTCAGAAACAGAGGACTCGACAGCACGGCGCGAATCGCTCCCGGCAGTCCGCTGCGCTCGCGGATTCGATCCAGGTCTCCCAGGCGGCGCATGGCCGCGGCGATCAGACACTCGCCCGTAACCGCGAGCGCGGCCACGAACAGGATCGCGCTCCAGGCGTGAAACAGCGAGACGGAGTGCTCCGCAATCATCAGCGCCCCGCTCCTGAGTCCATCAGGTCAAGCTCATCGGCGGCGCGCTCCGTGCGCGAGGGTCCGTTGGCAACAAACCCCACCGCGCAGACGATCAGTCCGATTCCCGCCAGGCGAGAGATGGAAAGATGCTCACCCAGCCAGAAGTGGCTGAGCAGAGCCACCACGACGTATCCAAACGCCGTCGCGGGCATCACGAAGGTGAGATCGGCCCACGAGAGCGCGGTCATGTAGCTGGCAAAGAATCCGATCAGCAGCACGATCCCCGAAGCCACATAGGGATTGAACAGAGCCAGCCACAGCTTGCCGAGATGATGCAGATCCACGACTCCCATCTGCGCCATGCCGCGTGAGAGCAGCGTGTCGCCAACCGAAGCCGTCAGCATCACCGCGACGAGGATCGCGTACTGCGATGGTCTGAGCGCATGTTTCATCCGTCGGCGAGCCATCAGGCGTTCTGGCTGACGGATTCCTGCTCCGCGTGCTGCGCGGCCTTCTCCGCCGCTGCGGCGTAGCGCTGCTTGCGCAGCTTCATGTAGCTCTTAGCCTCGACATAGAGCCGCGCGATGTCGCGGTTTACGATCGCCTTCCAGACCACGCGGAACGCCGCCTTGGGACGGAAATAATACTCGTCGTAGAAGCGGTGCACCATCTCCATGACGTACTCGGTCGGCAGGCCCGGATACTCGATGTGCGCCATCTGGTGGCCGCCGCCGTCCTCCATCTTGTCGTTGGTGATGAAGTTGTTGCGGCGGGCGTAGTCGTAGAACTCCGTGCCCGGATAGGCGTGCGCCACCGAGACCTGTATGGTCTCGCAGTCTAGCGTCTTGGCGAAGTTGATGGTGTTGCGGATCGACTCCCTGGTCTCGCCGGGCAGGCCCAGAATGAAGTCTCCATGAACAACCAGTCCGAGGTCGTTGCAATCCTTGGCGAAGTCGCGCGCGCGCTCGACCGTCGCGCCCTTCTTGATGTTCTTCAGAATCTGCGGATCGCCCGACTCGAAGCCGACGATCAGCAACCGGCAGCCCGCGTCCTTCATCGCCTTCAGCGTCTCGCGGTCGGTGGTCACGCGCGAGGTGCAGGACCAGGTAAGCCCCAGCGGCTTCAGCTTGGAGCACAACTCAATGGTGCGCGCCTTCTGGATGTTGAAGGTGTCGTCGTCGAAGAAGAACTCCTTTACCTGAGGGAAGTTCTCTTTGGCCCATTTCAACTCGGCGGCGACGTCGTCTGCCGAGCGCTTCCTCCACGCATGCCCCGAGAGCGTCTGCGGCCACAGGCAGAAGGTGCACTGCGCCGGGCATCCGCGGGTGGTGTAAAGCGCAATATATGGATGCAGAAGGAACGGAACGTTGTACTTCGTCACGTCCAGATCGCGCGCGTAAATCTTCGTAGCCCACGGCATCGCGTCCAGGTCTTCGACCTGCGGACGGTCCGGGGTGTGGCGGATCACGCCGTTGGCGTCCTTGTAGCTGATGCCCAGAATCTCGCCGAGCGGCTTGCCATTGGCGTACTCCACCACAGAGAATTCGAACTCGCGGCGGCAGATGAAATCGATGACCTCGCACTCGTTGAGAGCGCGCTCGGGGTCGGTCGTCACCGGAGGCCCGACGAAGGCAATGCGGATGGCCGGATTGGCCTGCTTGATGGCCCGCGCCAGTCCATGATCGCCGCTCCAGGCCACGGTCGAGGTGAACAACACCAGAAACTCGTACCCCTTGGCGATCTCGATGGTCTCCTCGGCGGAGACGTGGTGCGGCGGAGCGTCCAGCAGCCGCGAGCCCTCCAGCATTCCAGCCGGATACGTCAGCCACACCGGGTACCAGTAGGACTCGATCTCGCGCGTCGCGGGCCAGCGGGAACCGGCGCCGCCATCGAAGTTTTCAAAAGAAGGCGGATTTAAAAACAATGTCTTTAAAGGCATGTCAATCCTTCATTTTACCATTTGGATGCCAATGGTCAGCCGTTCGGTTCCCGGCCGGCAGCAGCAGTCCGGGCACCCAAACGGTCGCGACTGGTCAGATGCCGCCGGATGGTTGTACCGGAATTACCGCAGCCCAGTAGCAGAATCGATTCCCCGCCGCTGAATTTGCATCTGTCTTAATGGCATGGATTCTACCCTTTTATAAGGGAATGGAGTCTCAACTTTAGAGTCGACGGCCCACTGGCAGCATCTATTTTTAGGGAATCCAGCTGGTTCCGGTTCCCATTTATCCATTCCAAGGATGGTCGCGCATGAAGATATCGATCGCTCTGGCAACCGCGGTTCTGCTGCTGGCAGGACTGCCGTCCGTGGCGCAGCAGGATGACGAACGCACCGGAGTCTCGCATCCGGACGACTCCGCCATCACCACGGACCAGCCAACTCCGAGCCCGGGACGGCGTCCGCTGGCGAAGCCCAGCCCCGGGACACTGGCTCCGGCGGCTCAGGCCGCGCCTCCAGCCGATGTCGTGTACGGCCCATATGTCCCTTACAAACCAGAGACTTCCGCTCCGAGCAGCCCCGCCACGGCCAGTCCGGCTAAGCCCTTCGATCCCGACGCCGAGATCGTCACCAGCGTGCCCGATGACGAACATGCCTTCAGCGAAGGCACGCTGATCTATGCGCGGGTGCTCAACGACATCTCCAGCAAGACGACCCTGCCCGGAACGCCGTTCTCAGCCGAGCTGACGCAGCCGCTCATGAAGGGGCAGCAGGTCGTCATTCCAGCCGGATCGATTCTCCACGGACGGGTTACGGAGGTCCGCCGCGGACGCCGGTTCACAGGAGGAGCGGCGCTTCATCTGGAGCCGCGCACCATCACACTGCCCGACGGCACCGAGTACCGGCTTCATGCGCAACTGAGCAACATCACCGCCCATGGGGTGAAGCTCGGCAGCGAAGGCACGGTAAAGAAAAGTGACAACACGGTGCAGGATCTTGCCGTGATCTCGCTGGCGACCGGAGGAGGAGCCGTGGCCGGAGCCATGATCGGCGGCGGTGTTGGAGCGGCGGTCGGCGCAGGCGTCGGAGCAGGCGTGAGCACGTACATCTGGCTGAAATCGGATCGCCAGGCTTCGCTGCCAAAGGATATCCAGCTCGTCTTTACGCTGACGGACGCGATGCCGTTGATGCCATCCAATCCGAACGGAGCCAGCCCGGCAGCGGCATCTGACATCCGCCAATAATTCCGCCGTCGTCTAAGCGCCGCAGGCGCTCGGGAAAATCCGTGCAAACATTCACAATTTTTATGCAGCCAACACTATTTTTGTTGACACCCGCATCAACCAGTCATAATCTGAGCATGGCTGCTGGAGACAGCGGCTCGGGTTTAGCAGCCCGTTTTGAATAATAGGCGCACTGCGCCTTCCCAGGCGCATTTTTATTTTGCGCAGCACCTCCACTTACGAGTGGAGCGTGCGGGAGGGCGCAAGCCCTGCCGGTTTCTATTATTCCCGGTCTGCTAACCTGCATCGCTCCGCTCGCCCTTTCAGCAAAGGACGACGAAGTTCTCGCAGTGGCATTTACGCCCGATGTTGCGGCGGACTATGCCACAAGGACCATAACCATCAAGGTCCAGTGAGAGCAGGCCGTGGACTGTACAGAGGTAACGTGCGGTTCAAACACTAACGTTGTTCAACCATACAGCGAGGAGATTGAGTATGAAAAAGACACTTGCACTTATGGCTCTGATTGGGAGTTTTGCGATACCCGCTATGGCATCCCCGGTAGCACCCCCGGTAGTCAGCCCAGTAGCACCCCCGGTAGCCGCCCCAGTGGTACTCCCGGTATCCGTGGCCCATTGGTAGTCTCCGGAATTTTCCGCAACTTTAATCTTCCCTGTTACTCAGGAAGGTTGTCAGGTTGCGGTTGCTTTGCCGCTGGCCCCTCTGTGGAGCCAGCGGCAAAGTGTCTCATTCAATCTCGAACATAGTCTAACGGGCGGTTTTAGAGCTGTTTGACAAATGGTGTAGAACATCGATCCCACCATTGAAATCGTCATCCTGAGCGAAGCGAAGGATCCCTGTATTTTTTTCCTAGCCGAAGAACCATACGGAAAAGCAGAATCGGTTGGACTGTTCATGCTTTCCATGTGAGATC
>Ga0123357_10015329_pt1 | contig 10046 bp, 3 predicted proteins | sample TergutEmb28metaG_FD_89873 | JGI IMG/M metagenome (GOLD analysis project Ga0123357, IMG submission 89873) | Embiratermes neotenicus P4 segment gut microbial communities from Petit-Saut dam, French Guiana - Emb289 P4 | ecosystem: Host-associated > Arthropoda: Insects > Digestive system > Gut ... | reverse complement strand
TATGTATGTATGTGTGTGTGTGTATGTATGTATGTATGTGTGTATGTATGTGTGTATGTGTGTGTATGTATGTGTGTGTGTGTATGTATGTATGTATGTATGTATGTATGTATGTATGTATGTATGTGTGTGTGTGTGTGTATGTATGTATGTATGTATGTGTGTGTGTATGTATGTGTGTGTATGTATGTATGTATGTTCGTATGTATGTATGTATGTATGTATGTGTGTATGTGTGTATGTATGTATGTATATGTGTGTGTATGTATGTATGTATGTATGTATATGTGTTTATGTATGTATGTGTGTATGTATGTATGTATGTATGTATGTATATGTGTATGTATGTATGTGTATGTATGTATGTATGTATGTGTGTATGTATGTATATGTATATTTATATATACGTTCTGCAGCTTGTAGAGACGCACCAAGTCTAATCTTGTGTAGGGGGTCTGATGGCCCTGCTGTTCCCCCCTCGCCCTTCGCAGCATCTCCTACTGGTGATGAGAACCGCTGCACATGGAGATCTTTTCACTCCCTTGCTCTCTCTGCCAGAAATCAAAAGCTGCCCCGGGCTAACTTAATTACAGCCGTGAGGCAAAGCACTGCTACTGTGAAGCAAAAGTGCTACTTTAACTGTGAATACGAAAATGATCTAAGTGGGTCGACTCGGACCCGCCGGTAATTTTTACGAGTCTCTGTTTAGGTCTTGCAGCATGCGACTTCCAAAACTGGCGAGACTTATATATCGACTTGTATATCGAGTTATATATCGACTTCTGTCACTCCTTCAACTCGATCAGACCGACTCTGGCGCACAGTCAGCCGCTACCCAATGGATACTGATTTTTGGGGGAGGCGGGAAATAGGAGCCCTTTCTTCAGAACTTCCGCGACTAGAGTGAAATGCTCGCCAAGAATTTGCCTATATTTCAGGAGCATGTTAAAAGGAAAAACCGCAACTTCGTGTCTTATTACAGGAATGCAGTACAGGGTCGCAATGAAACATGATAAATACGTCCTTAGAACTGTGAGGAATTCCAAATATTTGGGAACACAGTGGCACATCAGTATTGGCTTTACGAAGAAGTTCAAAGCAGATCAGTCTTGAGATATGCTGGTAAAATATTTAGGTCAAAATTTTTGGTCTTCCTGTCCCCTGTTCATAAATTTAACATTTAAAGTGTGATTACGACAATTTTAAGCCAGTTGAACTAATGTCTTACACAGCTGATCGTCACAGACTGATGGCAGGCTGTACAGGAAGAAATGCTGAGAACCGTAGCCTAAGTTTGTTCGGCGATAGGCCAACATTTTATCTGATAGTTTTTTTTTGTTTTCAAATGGAAGATCAAGCAAAAGAATATAAGATAGACGGAACACGTAGCACGTATGGGAGATGAGCAATGCGGATCAAATTATAATCTGGAAGCCTGAACGGAAGTTGACACTTCGGAAATCTAGGAGCCTGTGGAAGGCCAGTAGATCTCAAGAAATTGATTATAAGGATGTGGAATGATTTAAACTGGCCGACGATATGGACGATTTGTTGGCTTTTGTCAATATGGCAACTGATTGGGGTGCCATAAAGTGCAGGGAGTTTCTTAGCCAGCAGATTGACCCAAGACGTTCTGTGCTTCTCTGAGTTAGAAATGTATGGCAAGAAGTTCCGTATTGAAGTTATTCTTAATTAGGCCCTAATTGTGAATGAAGAGAAAAGGTTTCCAGAAATGATTAAACAGCGGTGACCGTGTGGTCAAAGAAAACTTATGTTTCTGAGACTTCTTCTTCTTCTTCTTCTTCTTCCTCTTCTTCTTCTTCTTCTCCTCCTCCTCTTCTCTTCTTCTTCTTCCTCTCCTTCTTCTTCTCCTCATCCTCTTCTCTTTTCTTTCTATTTTTCTTCTTCTTCTTCTTCTCCTCCTCCTCCTCCTATTCTCTTCTTCTTCCTCCTCCTCTTCTTCTCCTCCTCCTCATCCTTTTTCTTCCCCTCCTTTTCTCTTCTTCTTCTTTTTTTCTCCTCCTTTTCTCTTCTTCTTCTTTTTCTTCTCCTCCTTTTCGCTTCTTCTTCTTCTTCTTCTTCTTTTTGGATGACACTACAGTACAATGCGAACCTTCGCCTAATTAATGGAATTCTACCAGTCAACTCTGTTTTTTGACCTCTCTTTCCAATTTTTATTTTTGCATCTATTAATATCTGTTGTATGACCCTTCATCTGGAAGTGAAACAAGTATAATTTCAGCCACAAATACGTTGGCCTTCGGTCTAGTAGCTGAAGAAAGTTGTACAGGTTTTGAGACATTTTTCTCCGACCACATAGGTTTTCACCGGCCACTGTCATTACACCAATATACTACAATACCATGCCCGTTCATTCGTCACCGACTCTATATAGCCTTAGAAATGTAGAGAATCACTAAATAAAGCATTAAAAGTGAAACACTTTGTGAAATAGTTAGTCCGTTGTGCTGATATCTAAAATCTACATTTAAAGCTGAGAGAAGGGGTGGAAACAATTTGAATAACTTAAGACTGTCGCGTTGTATTCCTTAATAAGGACGACGAAAGACGCCTTTCGAGAAATCCCCCACTGTCGCGAATTCCGTAACTCGATTCGTGTTTTACAAGAAGGCCGTTTTTAATTGTTACGAGATTTACCAGCTCTGTTCCTTTAGCTCCGAAATTTCTGCTACACTTAAAATGTGCAGAAAATGGAAATAACAGATATGTCGAAACAAGAACCAGCGTGAATGTCAGTGTGTTAGTTCCAAATGAATCCAGTCAGCGCCGATGTATACATCATAATGAGTATTCAAGGCATTAATTAAACAACTCATGTAACACCAACCAATGCACTATTCTACAATTTTTGCATGCAATATTTACAAAAATCCTACTTGTTTTGGCGCTATTATCTCGCCCACTTCAGGGAACTGACACCAAAATTTATTTAAAACACACAGCAATAAATTAGGTCAAATAAATAAATAAAAATATATATACATATTTACTACAACATACGTATTTTTATTGTTATCTATTTTATTGTTGTGTATTTTAAAGTAATTTTGTGTCAGCTCCCTGAAGGTGGCGAGATAATAATGAGCTATTTACCTCATAATAACAAACGGAATAAACAATGTAAAAATTCAGGGCATTATTTATCGCTTAGTTATTTAAGTGCACGACTTTCTATATATTTCCATACGGACCAAGTTGAAATCTTATTTACTTAGTTTGGCACCACCAGGTAGTGACAATATGCGTCGAATTATTGCGAGCTTTACTTGGTACTTTTGTGTTGCATCTAGATTACACATCAACACTGAATAATCTTTCAAACTGTCTTTATATTAGGCGTATTTGAAGGAGGTATTATCCAGTATTTTACACATTTATTGCGCATTTAGACAAAAAAAATATATAAAATTTAGTGGTACGTTAAACAGCTGTTTGTTTGCCCAAGCGAAGTACTTCTAGAACGTTAATTTGGTTATTTCTTTAATGTAGCTTTCTGCAAATTTTCAGTTTCACAGCTCTCATATTTATTGGCTTCAGGCCATCAAATTGTGCTTCAAAGATTATCTAACATGCATAAGAGTGGGTTAATGGCAGGGCTTTGTGTGGAAACTGTGGTTGGGTGTAGGAGCGAACGACCTGGTCTATCCACGCATATTCCATCAGTACATGCTTTGTCTATATGGTGTGAGCCAGACGAGCGTGGTGCGATTCCCGGGATGTGTACTTCGCTGCCACTGTGTCCCGGTCAGTTCTTGGACCACCCTGTCCTCCTGCCACGCGAGAATCAGTGATCTCTCCCCACGTGTCAAGCGGCGGGTGTGTCTAATGGCGGTGTGATGAGGGAGTAGAAGCGATCATGGTTTATTTTAAGTAGCAGTATTTGCGTGGATGGGTGAAAGAAGGTCGTAAAACACCTAGGATGGATAGCGTTTCCCAGTCGAGGGTGAAACCCGGGACAGTTCTATTTGGAAGCAGCGACTTTTGTTTGGATAATGAACATACGGCCCTTGCATGTTATTGTGGGACTGGACTGATTGTTGCGTGCCGCCAGCCAATCCCATTGTTACACGCAGCTGCTAACGCCCTCTTCTTTCTGATGTCGCGTTACCCAACGTCATTCCTTATTTAGTGTGTGCATGAAGGGCGCAATGAGCACCAGCTGCACTGCGACGGTCAGCATGATTTAATGAAGTAGGTTAGGGGTTCAGACCCCACCACTGCAAAAGCGGGGATGGTGCGAGTGAGTGGTGAGGAAATGCCTAACATTCGCTTGGAGCTGTCAACTGTTTGTGGAGATATATAGTTAAGATACTGTTAACATACGTTCACAGTCCAGGCATTTTATCTCATACACCTACCGAAAATTCCCTATGTAGCATCTCTTCACCCTTCGTGACACTATTCACCCTCTTTGTTCTGTTTTTCCATTCTAACCTTTGGCTATCTGATTCAAGCCTTTCTATTTACAAAAAGTTTCCTCCCTGCTGTTAATTTGTCCTTAAATTCTTTTCCAATTCTACTTCCGGTATAATTTTAAATATGTTAGTGACGGTCAATTTTATGTTATTCTGATGCTGGTATGTTACAGGGGACAGTCAGAAAGTAATGCTTCTCATCTTCAGGGGCTTTCGCAAAATTGCGAAAAACGACTATTAGCGTCGCCATGTCTGTCCGTCTGTCCGCATGGAACAACTCGACTCCCACTTGATGGAATTTAATGAAATTTTATATTTGACTATTTTTCAAAAAAAAGTCGAGACACTTCAAAATTCATTAAAATCGGGCAAGAATAACAGGCACTTTACATGAAATCTAATATATATTTTTTATCACATCTCGGTCATTTATCCTTAGAATGAAAAATGTTTCCGATAAAAGTTGTAGAAAAAATCGAAACACACATTTTTTGTTCAATAACTGTTTTTTTTATCGTGCCTTTGTGAGATAATGTGGAAAAATACCGCAGAACGGAGCAGGCCATACATGACAATAAGGCGCATCCGCTGTGCATGCTGGATAGCTAACCATACAAACACACTCTCATAATATGCAATAATTATCGACTTTCCACTGCAACAATGGGTGCACGAACGCGCCTCAATGTTACATTATAAGTACTGTACATTGCCTGCATTGTTTATTTCCTGTCACTGACAAGTTGGACACATCAACATTTCACAGAAACTCACTATAACATTGCTGAAGGCACAGCTATTTTTCAACGCAGTCTCTATCATTGTCAATGGCCTTCTGCCACCCGTCAACAAGAGCATGTATTCTTTCCCAGCAAGTTCTCTCCCGCCTGTGCAGTCACTGGCTCACGGTATTCCGCAGTGCATCGTCACTAGTGTCAAGCGTCCTCGCAGGCGATTTTTGATAGACCCAACAGGCAACAACCTGATGGTGCGAGGTCAGAACTGTAAGGTGGATGCGGCAGCACTGTCCATAACGCCCTCTGTGGTGCGCACTGTTGTGTGCAGCCTTGCCTTTTCATGGAGGAACTACTTTCCGATGTCTTTCTTCTGCGACAAACTCTACGTCAGCGACATTCAGAATTCTTAGTGTTTCAACATAGCACCTTCATCTGTTCTTCAACTAGACGATGTTGTGAATCATCCATTCAGCGCAAGCGCGACCACTCAACTGCTTTGCACGCACAGCTGTTGCCGACGCCTGTTACCCATCGTCGAAGAGTGCCGAACTTCCAGGGTAACTTCGTCGTACACTTCGCACACACGACCACTTGATTTCGGCACTTTGTCCATCGCTTCGTGTTCCAAAATGTGAAACATTGTCCCTCGTTCGGACACTGGGTCTGTTGCCGTCTTCAGGTGAAATGGAGTGAGTGTTTTACACCGTTAGACTGCGGGTGTGCGTCCTGTACTTTGCTGCAGCAAAGCACAGGACGCACACCCGCAGTCTGGCACTCTTAGCAACATACTCTTACACAAAAAGACATGCTGACACAGAACCAGGATTATGTAACGAAAGCAATCAGTGACTAGTTTTTAAAAGTGGCTTTAGCAAGGAAAGTGTAGCTCCCTGAGGATGATCCTTGGATCGAAACATGTCGGAGCAATTTTAGTGTTTTAATCTGAAAAAGTTTTATGTCTGTACATCAGTTGGTGTACTATTAAATAATTAGACGATATGCACGGTGCAGCAACATGAATAATATGGGCCCGTTTAACTAAAACGTAACGCCTAATTTACAAGACGTTCGAAAAGACTTTTATTATGCATTTTCACAGTCAGCTTATCTTGTAAAATTTAAACATAAGTCAAACTAAGGCGAACTTTTAAGCTCTGCGGAGTGAAAAGCGGCTTATTCATTAAACATAGCGTGTTTCTATGTGATCTCACCTTCCTGTCTACAAATCGGAGATCTTGTAGAAAATAAAATTTATTGGCCCCTAGTCTATTCCTTCCCATGTACTGGAAATAAATATTAATAACCTTGCTCTTACAGCTTAGACAGCTGTTGACCCTGGTGCGTACAAAAGCTGCTAGAGAATTGCAATGCGAACTTGTGTCTAGTAATTTGCACGCAGATGCATTGTATATGAGAGGACTCACATTTAATTATTATAATATGATTTGTGATGCCAATCTTATCAATATTTAACACTTTGAAGTATGAAAGGCCTATATATAATATATAAAAACTAGGTTCTTATGAATTAGAAATACTTTATCTCCATCACGAAGAATGATCCGTTATTATTACGTAGGAAATAATGGTGTTTATTCGGAAAACCATAGGAATCACATTACTCTATACTGGGGATGTAATGTAGATTGTCTGTAAACCATAAAGCGGCTGGTAAATATTGTAGCCAGTATGTTTTAAAGTGTTAAAGGAAAAGAAAGAAATTTAAATTATAAATTATTTCCTGCACTTCTTTTATCTCTCTGTTTTCAAAATGTTTCTTTTTGTTTTATTTCCGTACGAAATTCCCTGTCGTCTGAAGGATTTCAGTTTGGACAGCTGTAAATTTAACTGTATTTCTGATCTAACTTGTCAGGTTTCCTGGCCACCGTGGAGGGATTGTTGGAAGATATTACATATTATAAATTCTTAGTATTCAAAATGCGGTAAAACTGCTTCTTAGAACATATTTTTCGAAAAAATTCCTCTTTATGGCTGTGTATGACGTCACTGTCCGGGGGACGACCAGAACACGTTGAACCATGAATCAGATCGTGATACGATCCACTGCTGCCCACTGGGGTTTTTTGCTACATTACGCTGAAGTATAAACATTTTGTGTTTGAGTTCGCCTGTCAAAGGAACAGTACGTGTTGGAGCCCGTTGACAGTGTATGGTCTTTTGCTGGGAGACAAGAATCGAAATTTGCTTGACATACTTGCGTTTCGCCCTGCTTTATCGTGTAATGTAATAAATCTTACGATGTGCTGGTAAACCGTATGTAACTACTGCGAGCACAAAATGGCTGTCACATTCTTTCGGTAGCTTTTTATACAATGCAAAAATACGGTTTGCTTTGCGTCGTTAAATAAAGTGACACGTGATTAAGTTGTGGAGAATTACAGGATTAGTAAGGATAAACATCAAGTTTACAACACAAACATGAGAGTCTAGCCTTCTCTGTGCTTTATCATTTCGATTTTTTATCGTACTTATTAGGTTCTGACTTCGATTCCGGCCTGAAGAATCTCTGACGTTACTGACGTCACAGTACTTGTAATTTCCCTCAAATTCCGGGATAAAATGACTCAAAAGCACTTATTTTACAACCCTTCAATTCGTCATTCACTATCTTTTTGTTACATGATATGATACGGTGAAAGCATCTCGGAGTGTCTTTCAGTAATTTAAAAACTGTATCATATGACATCATTTTCATTACTTGGTTTATAGTTTTGTCTTGAATATTCTTTTCTTTGCCTTCTGCTTTATTCAACGATGATGTTTTAACTGAAGGCTTCATTTAGTGTTGAATGCAGTGGTTAGATGATTATGAATGGCACTGGTTTAGTAGAACTTGTGGTCAGTATGAAGGTTGCTGTACTGCCCCGATAATTGCTTGCAAAGGCAGAAGAAAATGAAGAAAAGCCACCAAGGTATCGGTAAATTGGCCGAAATTCGATCTGATGTCTTCCGACGCAATGACGTCACAACATCCTCGCAAAATTCTCCGTGGTAAGCAACTTAAATTTAGTGAATGCCTGCTACCATTAATTACAAATATTTTATCATACTGTATCGTATTTAGTTGCGTAAAGATTAAATATCCAGACAACTAAATTTATCTGTAATCTTGCTTGAGTGTGAAGAATGGTCTTCCAATATAACGGACTAACAGATATCGAGGTTATTTTGTACAGGATGCTTAGGAATGTATGAACGCCCAAATACAGGGTGCTGACCTAGGAGAGGAAAGCAGATCCATATGCTGGAACAGGCACCATACATTAATGCAGGTATGCATAATAATCTAATCAAGCAAAAAGTAAAGGCGAGCTGTATACTCGTAGAACATGAACAAGATGGACAACGTATCATTGTTGCACACTCACGTAAACATTTTATAAAAGAAAAACAACAATGTGTTCAGTGCATATTGTTGAGCTAAATGTGACTGTCAACAATATAAAGATGTCGAATGTTTCACAACAATGCTTTGATGGCGAATTTACGTCGCCAGCACGAAAAAAAGATCGTACTCATGTCTTGGTGTAAGTGTCCAATATTTTTATCCGATTTCAACCAATTTTCGAAATTCTGGACACGTTTGTATAAGTCACCAATATCAAATTTCACGGAAATCCGTCCAACGGTAGCCGCGTCCATACTTGCAGGCAGACGGACGGACATGACGAAGTTAATAGTGGCATTTTTTCCGACTGTGTGACCTCGCCTAAAAGTATCTAAAAATGTTTAGCCTAGACACTAGTGTCAAGACACCTTTGGAGAGAGCAGGAAGTAGATGGTAGGCTAATATTAAGATTAATAAGCAGTCAAATGCCATCTGACACGACAAGGTAAGACGGCATTTCACTGTTTATTTACCGGATATTACGAGCACAAAGAATGTCCTTCATCCAGTTAATATTAATAAAATCTTCAAGAAAGAAAATGGAGTGAGGGTGTTGGTTGGATTCAGCCGGCTTAATATAGAGCTCTTGTGAATTCTGAGATGTAACGTAGGTCTAATATTCCATAACGTTCGTGGTAGTTCTTGACAAGGAGACCCTCAGGATCGGCCTCTCAGGAGGGACTCGCGAATGTCAGTCACATGCTTCAAGACAGCTCGCGTCGCAGACCATCCCAAAGGGAGGCTTCATTTAGGGTTGCCGGAGGCTAGCTTCGTTTTAATGGCTTCACATCTAGAACGGCCGGGGTGGTGATCCTATTAGACCTTCCGCATCGTTCCTGTTCACTGACTTCATTGATTACAGAACCTTTGTGCACGCTCTGCAGCAGGGGTCGACAGTAACCATGTGTGGCCGAGTGTAAAGGCGGCCGGAACGTGAGGGTGAATGCAGAGATCGAGAGATTCTTGTCGGCATAAACACTGTATTTGATTGTCTGAAAGGATGGACGCTGATCGACGCTGTTCCTGTTACAGCTGTTTTGGTTTATTGGGCATCGTCTTTGTAAGAGCAGACATCGAAAGCGTATTTTGGCTCATTTTGTTGCTGTAAATGAAGTCATAAGAGTTATTACTACTACTACTACTACTACTACTACTACTACTACTACTACTATTACTATTACTATCCAGTTTTTGTCAATTTCAATTTACGTACAGCAGCAGCAGCAGTTATGCCAACGAGGGTAGTAGTGGTGGTGGTGGTAGTGGTAGTAGTAGTAGTAGTAGTAGTAGTAGTAGTAGCAGTAGTGTCAACGAGGGTGGTGGTGGTAGTAGTAGTAGTAATGGTGGTGGTGGTAGTGTAGCAGTGGCGTAGTAGCAGTAGTGTCAACGAGGGTGGTGGTGGTGGTAGTAGTAGTAGTAGTAGTGGTGGTGGTGGTAGTAGTAGTAGTAGTAGTAGTAGTAGTG
>Ga0123357_10015328_pt1 | contig 10047 bp, 6 predicted proteins | sample TergutEmb28metaG_FD_89873 | JGI IMG/M metagenome (GOLD analysis project Ga0123357, IMG submission 89873) | Embiratermes neotenicus P4 segment gut microbial communities from Petit-Saut dam, French Guiana - Emb289 P4 | ecosystem: Host-associated > Arthropoda: Insects > Digestive system > Gut ... | reverse complement strand
TAGCTGTAATGTTGTGAATTCTTAACTTTGTTTCTTTGTTCATTTGTTTTCCAAAATGTCTCCGTATAGCTCCGTTTATTTTGTTATATGTTTGCAATTTATCTTCTAAATCACTTCCGTATTATGATATGCGATACCCCAAGTATTTAAAATCTATTACTTTTTCAATAATGTTGTCGTTTATCACAACGTTTACCCTCCGTATGTGGTTCCCCCACATTGCCATTGATTTTGTATACTCATAAGGTGTTAATTTTATTTTCGAAAAGTCTTTATTGGTGGGTTGGAAAATTATTAATACTGTCAAGAAATTAGGTTTTATTATACTAACCATAGCAATACTATCAGAAAACACTTCTATTCGATTATTGTTCTCAGCTGAATTTTTTCATATATTTTATATGCAAAGAAATTTTGTAATTTTACTACTTCGTTTATTGTGATATGTGCCTCAGGAATAACACTACCAACATCAGAATATACGTTCACCAGGTCGCAGAGCAAGTTTTATCTCAAGTAACAGTGCCATAAATTTATGAATAGCTACACATATACGTGCAGAGAGAAACGGTATGTTCATTCACCAAATTTATAATTCCCAAAACCAACGAAATATAAAGTCCTTGTTTGGTTTCAGTTTCAATGATACCTACGTTCTACTGAGCTTGTATTATCGAATTTCATAACGCTTTGCTTCTGCTCTCGTATATACTCGTACAATTATATCAGAAATCGAAACAAACGGCTTTGTGAGACGGCGTATTTTGAGTGTGACGAAGTGGATTTACATTGCAACGTCTGGTCCGGAGCATAACATGAAATCTGTACTGACTGACAGTGTAATAAATAAAATGGATGGTATTAAATCTCTGATATGAAATCACATAAAACGAAGAGTTCGGATTCGAAAAAATACAAGTAGCCTACTAAAGAGAAATAAAGTTACTTTCTACATATTTTTAAAATCTGTTCTAAGCTTGGAATTTTAAATTTGAGATTTTACAAACCGGTTCTATTATGTGGACAAAATTCGTTGATACGATATCGTATGTGGGTGGAAATCTTTATGTAAAACACTGAAATGACATAAGAGAGTTTATTTAGTGAATTAATTTTACTTATTCGATTAATATCTGTAAGCATCAGATTAATTTATATGCTTTATAAAACTAAACTTTACCTTACAGTAAACACAGTACATATCCAGTACGTTAGAACAACAGGGTTAATGTTTCGTAGGGAAAGTATCGCTGTTGATTCCTGCGTTCATACGAGGTTCATACATTTCTTTCAGCAGTTGAAATTTTAAACCAAGCGGAATTGAATATTTGTACTTCCAAACACAAAGAACCTTGGGGAAATGATAATCCTTCTGATAGATCTAAAACATTATAACAGTATTTCAAACGTAAAAAGTAAAATGACCTTCTACACGTCTTCATGTTTTCACATTCTGTCTTACCAATTTCCCACTTTTTCTTGTTTTATTTTTTCAAGTAATGATTAGCTGTGTGGCTCTCAGTTGTGCCTTGTCGATAGTAACTGCGTAGCGCTGAAAGGGAAAAACGAAGAAAAGATCTTTTGATGGTTTTAAAGTTGTACTTTACCTTTTCATTTCACGTGTCTACTCTGGGAAATGCCCTATAAACTGAGATAGAATTATTCATTTGTAGGACATTTGCTAAAATGAAGACAATACACACAGACTCTTATGTTTATTGGACCGTGCATGTTTGCAATAATTGAAAAATAAAAGACCAATTTGATGTCACTTGCTATTTAATTTCACTTCTTATGTGCTCAACATGTTTCGGACATTAATATGTCCATCATCAGGAGCTTGAGACTGTGCTGTGGAACTACCACATCGGTCGTTTTTTTCTCGGTTCGTTGTGTGTTGGAGATTTGGTGCGGTTGGCTTCAGCCTGCAACACGGACACCACTCAAACCCAGCCGCACCGAAACTCCAACACATAACGACCCGAGAACAAAACGACCGATGTGATAATTCAACAGATTAGTCGCAAGCTCCTGTTGATGGATATATTAATGTCCGAAACATGTTGGGCACATAAGACGTGAAATTAAGTGGTAAGTGACATCAAGTTGGTCTTTTATTCTTAAAATAATACACACAGACTCTGTAATAAAACAAGACACGTGCTACGTATGTGATATGTACATAACATCAACGTGTCTCGTAAAAATGCTTAAATATTTGTAGGTATATTGATTTTTAGGTCAGGAAAAGAAATTTTGTATTATTCGAGGAATTCGAGCAAATGTGTTACTTATGTTTCTTCTTAGAATAAGAAATGTTTCAGACAAACGTTGCAGAGACAATCAAAACAAGAACTTTTTCTTTTTAATAACGTTACTTCCGAAAATCATGTCCTTTATTATATAATGTGGAAAAGTATTGTAGAGCTGGGCAGAGCACAGATGGCAGTATGGCGCATGCGCTCCCATGCTGGATATCTAAGGCTAAAAACACACACTCAAAATATGTAATATGTATTGATTTTCCACTGCAACAATGGTTGCAGGAACGCGCCTCAGTGTTACGTTATACGTATATTACCTCATTTGTTACTCTTGGTTTTATTTATTGTTCTCCATTTCGCAGCAAATTTATATTTCAAATTTCGGCAGTGGTGACTGGTGCAAGTCAGAATGCAATAATTTATATGTAGTTAGTGAATGCTTAAGTTGTATAAAGACAGTCCCACTGTGATTTCACGTAAAATATAGAGACAATGCTTTTTTATATTTTTAATGTTTATATTGACTGTCATCCTGAATCACATGAATCGCAGAAATCAGCACTCTTCCAGCTACAATAAACTGAGACTGCTTATGCCATAAGTTTAATTTTCCAGATTCAAGGATTTTATTTTAAAGTAAAGACATTTTCTTCCTAAATTCATGTAGACAATTAAGCGACAAAGTCCTAAAACTCAACTCTTTATTTAACAAATTACATTGTAACCATACAATTGGCAGCCGCATGTTTTGACTTCATTTCTTTGATATGTTAAAGTAATAATTAGCTATATACAGGGGAAAATCTTGTATTGCTACATGGCAATAGAGATTTTAAAAATTAAATGAGACACCATTGCAAACTTCAATGTAAAATATTTATTTCAGCGAACATCACTATTTCTCAACGTATTGTTCCTGTTCTTGCACCATTAAATTCTACTCGGACACTTTTGTTTATGCACAGTTCCAATGGACAATTAAAATGCAGCGAATAAACCTCGAATTGTGAGTATTCGGTTTTCCAAATTTGGATCCTCCAATATGTCTGCATTTAAATCTGTCCTTGATTTCTACCTAAATATTATTGATATCATTTGGAACAATTTCATACTTCTTGCACCATTTTGTTACATGGGGCTTTTTATTACGTCATCAGCGTGCACTTTCTCTAAAAAAATCTGGAAATCACAAAGAACTTCCTCGTGAGAAGAAGTTTACAACGTGGTCATGCGTACCAAATTATCCCATAAGTGGCATCTGACCAACTGATTGATTGACTGACTCCTGCATTAACTTTACCATGCCGCCCCTCTTACATGTATTAATTCTACTTAAAAATAAAGTGTCTGAATAATTCAAAAGTTAAAGGCTACGGATCGTATTTATTGAACATTCATTTTATGACTAAGTCCTGACTCAGAACTTTCCTCCAAGTTTTTTACGTTCCTGTTATTAAGGATACGCAGTGATTTAGAGCCATCAATGGACAGTGGCCTCGAAATTTCTATCATATTCGCACTGAGACATCGAAATGCTTTGCTCTTGTGTGATGACGAGGTTTGCAGCAGATTGAACTATGTTGACTGTGTGTGACGTTACTGGATGTCGTGAGAAAAATACACAGAAAACATATGGGAAGAAAAATACGAGTAAATAAAACAAAATAAGAACAGAGCGGGAGAAAGGAACGGTGTGCAGCAAAGTAAAAGAATAGAAAGAGACAGAGAAAAATGGGGAAAATAAAAGAAGAAAATATTGAAGTGTATTTAGGTGTGTATGTGCTACAGCGTCTCTGATTGGATGATTTACTTAGCGTCATTCCACGCCTCTGTTTAAATCAGGTTTTTTTATACAACGTAACCTGCAATGTAGTGTTATATTTTGCTTCGTTTCCGTCGTACAGCTGTGTTGCATAATCGGAAATAAAATACACTCTAATTACTTAACATGTTTCGATTATTGGTGTTGTGTACAGAAGCGAGTAGAGTAGAAATGAAGTGCTGTTACATGGGCCTACATAATGCTAATTCGGTTTTCGTGGGAGTTTGAGAATGTAGTTTGTAACAGTCTCATCATACGCTGTACAAGTATGTCAGTGTATGTACGTATTTTTCTTTTTATCTGAAAATAAAAGAGAAATGAAATAATATTTAAGTATAAAAACAATAAAATGGAATTCTTAAATGACCTTTATCTTCTTTAATTATAGGAACAGAGACAAAGCTAAGTTTTCTTCATAAACACTGTATTTTTGTCACTCTTGTGTGTGTTGTGCTATATTTGAAAATGTTTGTTGTTCGGAATTAAATTTTTCAGTGTTGTTAATGAGAATGTAGGCTATAGCAACTTGGCATATATGTTTCCTGTCGTCTTTTTTCTTCATTTTAGCAAACTATTCCGTGCCACTTTTCCACCGCACTGAACACAACTTCTACAGCCCCTTGATTTTAATTTCACGCGGCCTCTTATGGCAAAATACGCCGTTACACAAAGTGACTAGATGTTGGCCAGTTCTGAAAAAATGTCGGTATTCTTGACCTCACAAGTATAGTTGCCTCCGCACATCCAGTTACATTTATCGCGAACAATTTTTGGTTGGGTGCGAAAATTCAGGTATTCGGCCATTTTCAAGAAATGTTTATATTGAGGAAGATTTTAAGGGGATATCTCTTTATTTAGGGGGAGTAATGAACCTTCTGTTCTAAAAGTACGACTTGACAACATGGTCATATGGCGCAAGTAGACAGTTCGATGGAAAAGAAGTGACTGCTGAATAAGTTTGTCCATATCCAAGGGCTGCACCCAACCTAAGCATAAGTGGCAGACAGCTGAAGGAAAAATTAAGAATTCTGACTCTGATACCTTAGAAGGAAGATGTGAAGGACTTAGCTGCCAAGAGAAGATCAAGTGAGACTCCCAATCCCGACCTCAGGAGGGAAGTCAAAATGTGTGTTACAAAACTGTATAAAACAGACGCCGACATTTCGGATTCAGATTTTAGCACCCACGAAAATGGTGACTTTACCGAGGAAGTAGACTGAGAAAATGATCTGGACTGTGCTACCCAGCCACTTGTGCCACAAGATTTTGTACTGCTAAAATTTTCATCAAAGAAGACAGTGAATTATTTTACTGATCTGATCCAAGATATGGATATTGGTAGTTATAACACCATATCTCTAAATAAGCGACTCAGTTGTTGGATATTTTGTCTCCCAAAATTTGAAGACACTGCAATGCTAGATCTCACGGACATCGTTTCCAAATTACCACACCCCATGGTTTTAGAAAGCTGTGGTAGAATAGTCACCTTGATTGTTGGCATGAACCGGTCACGCTGTAATATTAACTAAGAATGATGTCTCTGAATTTGTGTGTGAACTTTGTTGCCATTTGCTGTGAACTGTCAAACATTTCTTTATACTGTCGTAACTTGAAATGTGCTTGTCGCACATATATTTCCCCTTAATAACATGCTTTTCTTCTCATGACACTAACACATTTTATTGTGTAACAGTATTTTTCTGTTGAAAATTTTGAACGTTCAAATATGCCCCTTAGTGGTTCATATGTGCCTCTTAGTGGGACAGCTTTAAACAAACTACAGGTGTTAATAAGACGGGTTCTGTACACAAAATAATCAGATGTGGGGAGTTCGCATACTATTTGGCAATTAGAGGAAAACTCATAGTGTTGCTTTTTGTTGCAATCGTCTGTTCCTCTCAGTTTATTTACAATATAAGGATTTAAGAAAATGTTCGAACTTGCCTCCCTCTTCCCTATATGCCTTTTTTGAAGAAACTGGAATTTTTCGTGCTAGGTAAAATGTGGACATATCTTGACGAAATGAGGGATTGTCAGTCTCACAACTAATTCATTTACCACGTACGCACTCTCAGAGGTCCTAGAATTTTTTTCGTTCGCTTTGCCTCATGGCTGCACGTAATTTCAGCTATTGTGTTACAGTAAATTGGTTCCTAAAATACTTCCGATGTAACACTACAACCAGGTATTCGTGGTCAATATATAAGATAACCTTTCATAATTAAACACAAAGTATCATACAATATTTTGCTCTTTTGATGTAGATCGTGACCAGATGTCGAAAACCTGTAGCCTAAATAATGTCTGTGCGTTTATTGCCATGATTTTATTTAGTGTTCATTTTATTATAGAAAACGTCAAGACAAGTAAAGGTCACGAATCAGGGCTAGGGAATGGAACTTCTGTTTCATGGTCAAGCAGCCTTGTGTTCTATTAGCGCACTGATCGCCAGCAATCCTGACTGAAGTATATCGCGATTTTACTCAGTACGTGCAGGAAAATGATGGGAGTAGACTCACGGTCATTTCCTCCATATTCTTGTCTTCTTGCTTAACAACCACTTTTGTGTACGAATACAAGGATTGGAAGTTTATTAAATCGTATTGTTTATGATGTATATTATACTGTTGGTAAATGCACATTAATTACAAAGCTAAGTGTGAAATTGTGCCACGTTAGAGGGCTGGGAACAGTATTAGTGTCGAAACAATGTCACTGCGACGTCATGAAAGAACAAAGAAAACAAACCTCTTGACTCTGGCAACCACCGCTGTTGAAGACAAGAAGTTTGTTTTTGTAGGAATGTCCCTTGCTGTTTGAACTGGTCACATGAACAGCAAATCAAACACCGAGACCTCGCACTCTGACCACTCTTGACAAAGTGGAAATATAATGCATCCGTCAATACTACATTCGATCTCTTTGGTTGCGGGTTAATACAGACGCTTTCTGCAAAAAACAGAATACCATTATTTTATTTTCAGTAGATATGACGTTAAAATTGGGAGTTTCATGATTTTACTCCCACTTAACACTCTTTATTTTTTTTAACCTATTGTTTGAAAATTGTCCATCGTCTGATTGTATGGAGGGGTAGATGGGTGGGATTAAAGACACTATAAATAGGATCCCTCTTCCTATGTTTCACCAGACGAGAAAAACAGACCCAGTTTTCGCACCGCTGTGGGTTTAATGAACCCCAAAATTTGGATTGTATGTTGTTTAACGACGCTTTACATTGTTGAGATTATTCGGGGTCGGTGATGAATGAATGAAAATATAACATTGATGGCTTAATACTGACAGGGAAAAGCAAAGTACTCGGTAAAAACCCTGTTGGAGTGACACCGCAACCACCAGAAATCCCACAGACATTAGCCTGGGAGTGAATCTAGGCCTCCAGTTTGAGAGGCCGGCGTCAAAACCTCCTGAACCACTGCACGACACCCAAGTAAAGGTCGCCCTGTAACACGCATCAGCACATGGCGCTTCAACACACAAATTGCAAGCTTAATGCATTCCAGTATTAATTAATTAATGTCAATTTTTGAATGTTTATTTATTCTTCCCTTTTTTATTTATCGGCCATTTCTTAAATTGCATAATTACGGGATTTTTGTAGCAGAGGTTTATAACCTCAAGGGGTTACTTTTGTTTCCAGATTTGATTTCGCGACCTGCTCATGTATTTTGACTTACGTTTATCTCTATTTATGACGAAGTTTACAATAAATGTCGTATAGCCTGACACTTTCAAGTACGACACACAATGTTTTCCAGCAAATTACCTTTTTCAACGTATTCAAATATGCGACCTCATAAGTTTTAACTTCGGTGTAATCCGTGATTCCAGTCTTCTAGGACGTGATGCTGTTTTGTCGAGTAAGCAGGTTTCCGAGTTCTCGGGGGAAAATATCTTCTTCTTTTACAATATTTATTAAAACCAAATTATATACACTATATTTCCTACATTAGAATAATGAGATGGGCTGGGCATGTGGTGCGTATGGGTGAGGAGAGGGGGGTATATAGGGTATTGGTGGGGAAACCGGAAGGAAAGAGACCACTGGGGAGACCTAGGCGTAAATGGGTGAATAAGATGGATCTCCAAGAGGTGGGATGTGGGTATATGGACTGGATTGGGCTGACCCAGAATAGAGACAAGTAGCGGATGCTTGTGAGTGCGGTAATGAACTTTCGGATTCCGTGAAATGCGGGGAATTTCTTGACTAGCTGCAAACCAATTAGCTTCTCAAGAAGGACTCTGCACCATGGAGTAAGTAAGTAAGTATATTTTCTACATTATTTCATATATTAATTTTCACTCCGACACGTTTCGGCATCCATTGATTCCATATTTAAGGATTGCAGTCATATTGTAGTTTCTTCCCAACACATCCGAATTATGATTTCATGTAACATAATAAATAGTAGTTGTCGCCTTCATATTCAATGTTGCAAGATCTATTCAGAACGTTCTTTACCCAGCAACACAGCGTCCCACAACACCGAAATCTCCTATATTCAAATATACAATTTATGGCACTTAATTTTTTAACTCCATATTCGTCCTGAAATTCTACTTAAAGAACCTTACAAAAATACTTACTTAACGTTTGAAAAAATGTTTTTTAATGGAAATATAATGTGATTGTGGTGTTACTGAGTGCAACATTTAAAAGTATAATTTCCACTAAAATATTAAATTTGAAATGTCCACATGGAAATTATCTGTCACGTAGTTTCGTGCAATATTAAACATGGATGATGTCAGCACGACTTAATGACAGAGCCCGTTGTATAGGCACAGGTACGGCATATTTAGCATCAATTAATCCCTCTATTTAATCAATTATATTTCGCTGTGATACATTAATTCGACAGGATGAATTTTATCACACAAAATACGAAGATTAGCACGAGTGATTACTATGGTAAATGCCAACAACACTGCTAATTGTTTTGTGTGAAGCAGTCAAATTCAACTTTATGCTTTGGTGTCTCTATGATGTGCTTTCGTATGGAAACGGCTTTTTGATTCCAGTTGACATCATTATTGTTATGCATTTTATCGTCATTATTCAAAATTTTTCCATCGTAATTACTCACTTTAGGTTCTCTGACATCTTTGCCGCAAAACATCAAGAAAACCACTGAAAACAGGATGTTGAATATTGGGACCTAAAACGAAGAAGTTTGTAGGACAGAGCACATTGGATATTGAGGAAGTTCGCAATATCTGCTGTTCAAAAGACACAATTACGGTGACCAGCGAAGCAGCAAGGGTCTGTAACACTCAGAAGATGGCCTAGGTTTCAGTGACAGAATCATGATCTTGTAAGACATGGGGAGTGTAGACTGACTTTAGTTTACTCAGAAGGGGGGCTTATGTTGCACTGTTACGAACACGATGTCGATTTCAATAAGAGTAAAGGAGAGTTTAATGACTAGCTGAGCGACTATTAGTTTATAAATAAATAATTGACCCTTGAAGATATCCGTAATGTCGAAACTGTACCGTTCACAGTTGAACCAATCGGGAAAATGATCACTTATCATCAGTTATGGTACCTGAATTCAGCTACGTTACTGGGTTATCATGCATGTCTTTGCAGGTTCCGGAAATCCGAACCGACGGTTTTCTGTTCCGTAAGTAATATCACCTAATGAAGCACATCTGCAAGAAATTCGGTACTGACAGCTTTAAAATATCTTGTAGAGTTATTCATTCGTGCAGTTCGGTATATTTTTATGGTTTAAGGTTACTCTAGTCTGCAGTGAGACGCCGTTTAGCCTTTTATAAGTGCACTGGTGTTTCGAAAATCGATGTTCCATATTTGAAAGTGGGAAGCCATATCGTTGCGAAAAGTACAGCGAGAAAATATCTAGCCAATATCGAGTTGATGACCAGTGAAACTTTGCATCATCATATTTCAATGTCCCCTGAATAATCACTGTC
>Ga0123357_10015327_pt1 | contig 10047 bp, 6 predicted proteins | sample TergutEmb28metaG_FD_89873 | JGI IMG/M metagenome (GOLD analysis project Ga0123357, IMG submission 89873) | Embiratermes neotenicus P4 segment gut microbial communities from Petit-Saut dam, French Guiana - Emb289 P4 | ecosystem: Host-associated > Arthropoda: Insects > Digestive system > Gut ... | reverse complement strand
TTCAGTGCTCTAGGAAGACTATTAAAAACTTTTACACCCGAACAATAAACTCCCTTCTGGTACATAGTCAATGTTGCCTGGGGTACATGTAAATCATTTCTATGTCTGGTGTTGTTATCATAAATTACACTGTTTGAGGTAAAGTAGTTCCTATTTTTAACCACAAACAACAATAAGGAAAATATATATTGTGATGCAAGTGGCAATATTTTCAGTTCTACGAACAACTTTCTGCAAGACTCTCTATATCCACATCCCATCATTGTTCTAATTGCTCGTTTTTGCATTTTAAAAATTATAGTCCTATGCGGCGAGTTTCCCAAAAAAATGATGATTTATTATTATTTATTAACTGTTTTGTTTGGTGGAATCTGGATCTGTAAGAAAAGTGACACAGGGCGTTAAGGAGACAGCTCTTCCTTAATGGTGCCTCAGTTAAGAATACTAGGACCTTTACACCACAAAGTGAAAACCCGACAGTGCATTACTTATATAAAATGCTCTCATGTGACAGAGGGTTCTGTGCACACTGATCTTTACATTTTATCTCCAAAACTTTTGAGCACATTTCAGTTAAATTTGGTAATGGCTGTCCACACTGAATGTGGTTAACTGAAACTTCTGACTTTCCCTTAAGAGCTCATTGTGAAAACAATTTGTGCATAGAATGAAATATATATACCTCGTTAATAGCTAGAAACTGCGTTTGGAACATTTTTCCATCTGGTGAATATTTAATGAAATAAAAGTAAAAATTATTTCAGAATCCTGTTAATGTGAACAGCTTTGCAATAATAAACTTGTAAGTGCAGTGCTACAGAACTGATAATCCTTATCTGTTAATGAATAAAATACATAGTTTAATATATCACAACACTACACTATTCACACTTCATTATATTTAATCCTATTTCTTTTCAACATATGCATTTTGACTTTTTTAAGCTACCTTTACTGTACATTTTCTCTATATGTAACTATCATTCAACCTTATTTTGCCAAACTTAAATCAAAATCAACACTGGTAACGACATAAAAGGCTGTAATTTATCATCTGAGAAATTAAAATAAATGTAATAGTGTGGATAGTATTGTATTGTGATAAAACAAACTATTCAGAAACCATAAAAAACATTTCAGTTAAGACATAAGTACATATTTAATTATTAACAGAATTTCAGAAACTGCAAAGGTAATATGATTCCATATGTAATATTCTGTCAGTATTTAAATATTACACCATGGGAGCCAGAAGGTACATAAAGATATCACTAAAGTGACAGAGTCCAGTCTGTTTCATAGAGTTGTACAAAAGGCATACAATTGTTACATTATTCATTTAATATATCTGTAGAAAATTTGGTGCCCACTGCCCTGCTGTCAGATTCATATAAACCTTATGGTTTATACGAATCTGACAGCAGAAGTACACAATACATAAAATCACAAAGAAAAACACATTTTGAAAATATGTCAACATATTTCAAACTTTACAATTTGAGTAGCATGGTGTAATTCCCAAAGTTGTCATTGTTGTACATTGTGCTTTTTACAACGTACATTGCTGATACATTCACTTATCATGCCCACATTTCAGACAGCATTCTTGGAAGATATGAAGGCATATGTATGGTTACTTTGTCAAACTATTATACTGTGTGTATATACAATCATTATTACAACAAGTGTGTTACAAATAAAACAGAGAACAAAAAAAAAGGACACTAAGATTGTTGTTTGTGCTAACATCTCAACTCTTAGTTCCAAAATGTACAGTCTTCCCAGTGTAAGGACACACAATTATATATTGTTCTAATATTCTATTATACAGCAGGTGATAGACTTAGAAGCATGTGTATAAATACAAGCCAAGGACACACAGGATGACTGTAAAGTAAATGTTGCAAGATACAATGAATAGCAATAATTCTGTGTTATCCATTTCTCAGTGGGACAGTTTTGCAAGATTAGATTAATGCAAGATGGAGCACGACCACATTTTGTGCCTACTGTTCATGCAGGGCATTATAACCATTTTCCTGATCAGTGTATTGGGTATCAAGAACCAATAAAATGGCCTCCACAAAGTCTTGTTTTATGCCATGCATTTTTTTTTTGGTGCAGATGACCCAAAGAGAAAATCTACCAATCACAACCCAAAACACTTGATGAACTGGAACAAGTCATTCAAGATATAATTGCCACTCTTCCTGTTGACTTCTTAAGCAAAAATGTTGAGTTTGTGTCTTCTAGATTGCTTAGTGTTTGCAAAATACTGGGGCCTATGTTGTGTAATGTAAGGGGTTTAAAATGGTTCAAAAATTGTAACAATATAGCACTCTGTTTGGGAGACACAGATACTTAACAAACTAAATGGTAGTGCGTGGACTTTAGAATTCTGCATAAATTGTAGCAATATATTTGGAGGGTATAGCCATTTGACATTTTGTACTTAATGTTCAGTTGTGCTGTAGGTGGACAGTTTAGAAGATGGCTCTGAAGTCAGAATAGACAAGAGCCAAAGCTGTGAAACACATAAGATGAAAACTGGTCAGCTAATGATTCACTGCATTAATAATATGGGGAAGAAGTATACTACTACTTACCTCTGGTAGAGACCGAGCCCATCACTGGACATGGTCAGGAGCTGGTTCATTTCAGTCCTCTTCCTGTTTCCCAAATATTCATTTATGACTTCCTGTCACCTTCTCAGTCTTCAGGCTGGAAATTTTGCAAGAGATTTCCCCACTTCAGTTCCACATGAATTTCTAGTCCTCACTTATCAGTCCTAAAGCATGTCCTTACATGGTTCAAAAGCAAGTGATGTCCAAATTAGCATGTACAAAACCCCATTCATTGAATGCTGCCTGCTTTCTTTTACTGCCCTACCACTAGACAAAGCTGTATAAATTACAACTCTATCCCCACATCCAGCATGTCTTTCTTTGGTTTAAATATTTATTCAGGAAGTTATTTTCAACTATAAAACTTACATAATAGCCTGAAGACTCTTTCAAACCACTTTGTTTTCCATTGTTCAGGTTATATGAAACCCAGGTGAAGAAAGTCGTAAAGGTGCAATCAATGATGCGTGCATTCTTGGTGAAGCGGAGCATTGCTGCCAATATGCACAAACTCCGCAAGAATTCTGGTAAATGAGATTCTACTACTGCAGAAGTCAGCAGCAATAGTTAAGCATTACATAACACTGCTAGTATTATCACAGTTAACTCTATTGCTGTTCATTATGCTAAAAGAATATAACATTACTGACTGTAGCTTTACTGCTTGATACACAGATTGTATATAGTAGCAGATGCCATACAGGATACATTTGGTTCCTTGAACAGGATCAAACAAAATGTTGTTGCTTTAATAAGGACATTATTGTACCAAAAAGATCAGTTTCTTCACTGAAACACAATTCAAGAAAATGTGAAAAAGGGACAAATGGAAGGTACCCAAATTTATGATACTTATATGCGCATAGATGTGAGTATAACATTATAATTGATCTGTAAAAAATAGGATGGGAGTGTAGGGAATGAATTTATTTGTCACAGCATAGAGACCAGTGTTTGGATTGTGTGAACACAATAATATACCTTCAAGTTCCACAAGTTTTGTAGAATCTTTCCATTAGCTGGGCAGCTAATAGCTTCCATAAAGGGACTCTGCTTAATGGAGTTAGTTGGTTAAAATATAAATATAGGTAAATACAATAACAAGCGAATAAAAACGGAATATTCACTTATTTGCATAAGGTAACATAAACTTAAACTAAATTACATTAAATAAACCATCACTTAAAGTGTGAAATATCCACCTGTGCTGTGGGTGCATCCTCACAGTTAGGCTCATGGCTTGGCATACATGGTTGTTGGAAGGATGGGTGAATGCACTGCTAGCTGCCTTCCACCATAAAGTGGGTTGCTGTTAGCCAACAGAGGCAGTTGTGGTTTTTTAAATTTATTCCAAGACAGCAATGAAAAATGGATGGCCCACAGTCTGAGCATTAATTTTCATGCTGCATTTACCCAGTGCATAGAAAATATCCAGATTAAAATAACCTGAATATTTTTACATCACTTTACCATGAATGAGCATTGGCCAGGGGCACACTAATTCAAGGTCACCTATATATTATAATTACCATGCAGTATATTTTGTCTTGCATTCTTATTATTTGGTTGATTTCCAGAAAGATATTGTTAGAGCACTAATCTTGTGATATGTTTTAATTGTACTGAAATGCAAAAGTAGATCACTGTATTCCATCTGTTACTGGTGATGGAATTATTAACTGTATGTAAAAAGTCCATTTCTGGTTTAATAAAATGGCATTACATAGTCACATTTTATGTCATTATTTCTGACTGCAAATGTTTTGGAAATCATCCACAGAACTGCCTTTTCAGTAACCTCCACCTCTGCTAATCATAATTACTGTTTCCAGCAAATCCACATGCTAGATTACAAAATTGTACTCTTTTTTAACACAAGGCACTGAAACATGTGATTCACTCACATGAAAAGAATTTTTAAACTGATATCTCTAAAGCTTACAATGAAGGAACTGAAATATAAATAATAATAATAATAATAATAATAATAAAGGTAAAGTAAAGTGCAGTAAAGATGTCCCTTGCATGCCATAAAGACAATGAGGGGGAGCAGAGATATGGCTCCACTTGGCATTGGATGGAGATAAGTGGTCAGCTTTATGCATTGGCTGCCTTACCTCTGTGGAAAGAACTCCCATTACGTATTCACAAGGAAAGTGAGTGGGCCCCAAGGCTGGTCTGCATGTTTTATAGACGAAAATAATAATAAAACCACACAGAATTTTATATACTTCTTGTAAAGACAGAATATGGTATATTTACTTCTGACCTGACAGTAACTTTCACACTGGCAAGTCCCTGGCCAAATGCAATATTTCATATGGATTTGTCCTAGCTTAAAAGAAATTCCCATAACACATTATACTAACGTGCTGTCAATAGTTAAAGTCCAAATAGTTAAACATGACTGTGTTACAAGTATACTACAGACGACCACAAAAAATTAACTTGGTATGGTTCCTTGTACATTGGTCATGACCTGTACAAACAGAATACTTCTACTGACATTTCATTTGACTTCAGTTATTTTCTACACTAAATATCTTTAATGAAATATGAACTGAGTCCAAATTTCACTGTTCCATTTGCAAGTGAACTCTTGTGATTTTGCTGGGAACAGGTGGATGAAGTGAGATATTTTCTAGCCATAGTGTTGGCTGGGATTACACGTGGCAGGCTTCAAGTTTGACTTTCAACTTCATGTCCCAAAATGTAATTCAGCCAGGAAAAGCCAGCTTCATTTCCCCAGAAGGCCAACAGTATCTCATCTAAAATGAACACTGTGCACTAAATTTGTTGCGAAGTATTGATAGGATATATGTATTCCCCCCTCACCCCAGCCACATTACCTCAAATGCGTTTATAACCAACACGTCGTTTCACTGTAATTAAAATATTCTAAAATACAGTGCAGGAACTCATCAATCTGAAATGTAGCAACACAACATTTTTTTTTAACCCTGTTACATTAATAACTGTTACAAAATCATCCTTTCCTCCAGCTGCTTGGAATAAAAGGTGTAGTAATTGGTATTTTTAACACTTCAAAGCCCAAAATTTGTCTAAACAGTATTTACAAATTCAGTTCCTTTTTGTAGAAAACATTGTCCCTATCACAAACACAAACTGGTTAATACTGTTGATGGATATAATCATTGTTTATTGTGAGAAACATACAAAACTCATAATTACATGATGTGTGCAGAATTCAAGAGTTTTTAGGTTCATTCACGTCATAGAAGGCAACTATCAGCTTTGTCATGTCTGTCCACCTGTCCACAAGGAACGACTCGGCTCCCTATGGACGGATTTTCATGAAATTTCATATTTCTATATATATTTTTTTTTAATCTGTGGGGAAAATTCAAGTTTTATTAAAATCTAACGAGAATAAAGGGTACTTTACTTGAAGACCAATACACATTTTAATCATATCTCACTCAAATTTTCTTAGAATGAAAAATGTTTCAGGCAAAAGTTGTAGAGAAAATCAAAACACACATTCTGTGCTCAATAACATTTTTTTTTTTTAATTGTGCCATTTATGAGATAATATTTTAGAATGGGGCAGACCACAGATGACAATATGTCACATGTACATTGCATGCTGGATACCTAGGGCTACAAAAACACACTCAGGTTGTGTAATACTTATACTGCAACAGTGGTTGCACGAATGTCCCTCAATGTTACATTATACATACATTGCCTCTATTGCCTTAATGTTAGCGCAGGTGTAGCAAGTCATCATTCTTCTTTTCATCCATTTTACACTGGTATGCATACTGGAAAACTGGAAACCCTGTTTTAGGGAAAAAGTGTTGCATATAGTAAGCATTGTAATTTTGAAGTCAACTATTCAGTAGACCTAGCCAATAACTAAGTAACCAGGTATCTGGGCCACAAATCACAAGAAGGCACAAAAGTTACATAAAATGATTTTATTTTGTAACTACACAAATCAGCATCAATTTGTTGTTCTATTCAGTGTATGAAGGTAGTTCAACCCGTTCTGGTACCAACTCTTTGACCATGTTCATCTTGAAAGACCTAAAATAATTAAATCGCCCATCTTCTATATCACATATCCGCAATACACTCCGACTTAATTCTCATTACTGTGTGTACATTATACACTAAAACTTGGTGCACTGCAAGATACAAGCACTGAAATTTCTGACTGGGTCTCCTGGACTGTAACAAGGTGAAGATGTGAACAGCCTATATGGATAATCACTTCCATCAAACCTAAAAATTTCAGAACAATGAATCATTCTTATACATCACTAAGTTTTGTTTTTAAAAGCAAATTGATGTGCCATAATCTTTTCTGTTATTTCCTGCTATGGCATTGTTTTTGTACTTCACAAAACTGCTGACTTAATGGCATGTATAAGTACATACAGTATTAATGTTTTTTTTATTGTGGTAAGTGCGGCTGGCTTTCTCATATGTGCAACAGGCATATTATGCTTGAAAAAACAATGGTACAAATTGAGAAGCAGTGGAAACTATAATGCTTTTGTTACCTCCCTTCACAGCACTCAACACTCCTACTGTTAAGTCGTGACAGGTAACAGGCACCACTTCTAGTTACATAAATTAGCTCTTCCTTCCTCCAATTTATTTACTAGACACCATAATGCACATTTTATACATAATAAGGAATACAATAGTTCAAATTACATTCAAAAAGTACTGGCTAAGGTATTAGTTTTGTTATTCTTAAAATTATGGACACTGGCCAGTGAACAATAAAACTTTTCTTCTGAAAAATCTTTGTTCTGATAGTCATGTTCATTTTTAATTGTTTTCAGACAGCATATTTTAAATGTTAACTGACATAATTGTTTACTTACATCATAAGACTTCTACCCAGTCCCTCTTAAAAAATACACATAATAAAACTTGTACTAAATAATATTAATCATTACTGGTAGTAGAATTAGGTATTTTTACAAGATACAAAAGATCCCTCATAAATAAATCAAATTGTTGTACTTAAAAAATAATTTACTTATGCATTAATACAAAAAAAGAAAAGAAAATGCTATTCATATTTGTTAACTTCAACAAATTTAGATTCACCATTTACAAAGCATCGCCATTATTTTAATTTATTTTGTTACATTGCTATGCTGTAGTGGTTTGTGCCCTAAAGGAGTGCCTGTCCACTCCAACATCATCACAGTACTGATTATATTCATGTACAATATTAATTGTATTGGCAGGTGACTGTATAACAAAGAAAGAGGTTAAAAACAAACAGAAGATTTCAAAGACCAGTTCATATATGACTGTGGAATCAGCTTCTATCATCATCCAGAAACGTAAGAATTGGTTTTGTGTGTTACGTATAATTTTCTTTTTTTAACCTTTTGTCATATCTGCATTCACTGTGTGTTGACAATACTAGACCAATCAATCTGAATGTCCTTTATAACAATGTAATTCAATATGTTAAACATGACAAGAAATTGTAATTTTATTGTGTTTGACTATGCCATGTGGCAAAAAGTTAATTGTATTAATTGTGTACAGTATTCATAGTGCTCACGTCAGTCCAACAATTTAATTTTCATAATATTACCAACAGTTTACATACTATTGCATTTTAACATCACCAGACACATAGTGGCTCCACATGCCATCATCAGTGGTGTCAATAATTTCTACTCCAACAAAATGTAAAAAGCCTGTTGCAAACTACAGAAAAATTATTTTTAAAATCCTAAAGCATTTCCAGACTGAGGAAATTTAAAAAAGTATAATTCAACAAATAAATGTTTAATTATAAAACTCTCCAAAACATTTCTGTCCTTTACTAACTCTAAAAGTGAGCTAATTTAAAAGATAATAATCTTCAATCAAAACACAACATATCGCTCATTTATGACAAAAGTGTCACAACTCAAAATTTGGCATTTTTGAGTTATTGGTGTAGAAAGAAACGTTTGAAGATGCACTTTTTAACAGGTATAGTGTCATAACGCAGTTTGCAAAACTCGCCGCTGAAGAGCAGTTGTGTCATCATTGCACTCGTACAAAATTATAGGAATTCAAAACCCTTAAAAGTTTTTCGTGAAAAATCACAAATTTTGAGTTGTGTCACTCTTGTCGCAAATGAGCGATATATTTTCTTACTCTACATAGGCACCTGTTTCAAAATGAATAATCCGTCATCAGGCTGACACAAGGCTTAACTGCAAATGAACTAGCCAATACACATGGGCCAAAGACTGTACTGTTTGCTGATGATACAAATACACAAATAAATATTTGTCATGTGAATATTTATCACAAAAAATGTAAATGTATATGATGACTTATTGTAAAGAATTGGAAACTGTGTATATCTACAGAACATGTAACTTCGTATGGAATATGTTGGTGACAAGTAGGATTATTCATATAGCAATTGTTGGTGTGTCCTATACCATTTTTGTCAAAAAGGGTTAATAAAAATCTAATGTAATGTATGCCTAGAATTTTTCCTTGTTCTGCTTAGAAGTGAAAGAGAAAAAAGTGAGTTACAAAAAAACTCCACAGAGAAGAGTCCTTCTTGACAATCTTATAGATGTTTAGCTGGTCAAATAAGGGCCAATTTTTACAGAACCAGAATTTTATTACCATGTTTACAAGAGCCCTATTCTTAATCTCAAACCCATTTTCTTTAAGATCAAGTTTCATACCACCCTTCCCTCTGTACCTAGATCTTCTTTAGTGGTCGCTTCCATTCAGGCTTTCCGACCAAAGTTCTGTATGAATTTCTTACTGACCGCAGCATGTCACATGTCCTGGCCATCTTATTCTCTCAAAATTATTACAACAGCCATACATATCTTACTCAGTTTAAAATGTCAAGAGACACAAAACCCAACAGACATCTATAATTACAGGAATAAAAATCTGAAAATTCCTGTCTCTTTCAGAATACCGTAGATATCGTGCAAGGAAAGAGCTTGGGATAACGACAAAGCGTAAGATACATTGTTGTTGTTGTTGTTGTTGGGGGTTGTGGTTGTAGTGGTAGTAGTAGTAGTAGTAGTAGCAGTAGCAGTAGCAGTAATAAAAATAACCATACTATGTGTAAGATAGTACAAATGGGAAGATAAGTACAAAGTAGGATATTGGTATGACTATGTATTGCAGGGAGTGAGATAAAGCTTCTGAATGTTTTCACATCATGTCATATTTTATGGTGTGTGTGTGTATGTGTGTGTATGTGTGTGTATATGTGTATGTGTGTGTATGTGTGTGTGTATGTGTGTATGTGTGTATGTGTGTGTGTAGTATGTGTGTATATGTGTGTGTATGTGTGTATGTGTGTGTATGTGTGTGTATGTGTGTATGTGTGTGTATGTGTGTATGTGTGTGTGTATGTGTGTGTATGTGTGTGTGTGTGTGTGTGTGTGTGTGTGTG
>Ga0123357_10015326_pt1 | contig 10047 bp, 7 predicted proteins | sample TergutEmb28metaG_FD_89873 | JGI IMG/M metagenome (GOLD analysis project Ga0123357, IMG submission 89873) | Embiratermes neotenicus P4 segment gut microbial communities from Petit-Saut dam, French Guiana - Emb289 P4 | ecosystem: Host-associated > Arthropoda: Insects > Digestive system > Gut ... | reverse complement strand
ACCCGCAGCCTCCGGTACAGGTCATACTACTTGTACCGGAGGCTGCGGGTACAGTTTTTAATATTCCTGATGATGGGTGCTGTGACACCCGAAACATGTAGAGTAGCTTTGCAGTAAATAAATATCTGCATACTGTTACGTCTGTTGGATTTTTATTCACATTGAAAGTTTAATTTATTTTTCGACGTTTTCAGGAAATCAGGTATGTGTAACATTATCTTAAAAATGAATCATACAAACACATGAGGTGTTACTTGTGTAAAAGTCCCAAATTTTGTCTGAAACATGGCGGGCTGAATAATAAACTAGACACATGTCAACGTTCTTTTGAACCTAACCACAAAAGTGCCTCTCTTAATTAGGCAGCATGCTTCTGTAGCACTAATGTCGAATTTAATATGGATTTTTTTTAGTGTTTTGTTGACCGTGCATTATTGTATGATCTTGTAAATAAAGTCAACATGGTGCACAATTTTTCTTAGTATGTTTATTTCTTTTCTCTACACGTTTCGGGTGACTATATGCCCATCATCAGGAGAAACAACTATATTTATGCGACACTCGGTATACAAGGTGCATACCAGACAGTCATCCATACAGAATAACAAGTACCAAGTGTCGCATAAATACAGTTGTTTCTCCTGGTGATGTGCACATAGTCAACCGAAACGTGTAGAGAAAAGAAATAAACATACTAAGCAAAATTGTGCATCATGTTGACTTTATTTACAAGATTAATACGGATACTGTGCCCCAAAAGTTGATTAGAATTCGTCCACTTCAGTACGTTTGTTATAACATTAACGGGTAAATTGACTCGATGTGAAGTGCAAACAGTCTTTGAAGATATCGCTCTTGATGCAGCAATTTGTCGTAGCCCACCCATATTCATTTTTTACAGGAGACAGAAATCTTGACCGACCCTCAACAGAACAACTCTTAAGCATGTTAGGTTTTTACTAAAATATAAGGACAAACCCTTATTTTTTAAAAGAACATTTTGACAGGATGTGTTTTTGTAACCCAGCTGTTTAGTAATACGGGAATCTCAGTTTGACGAATTGTGTGGGTTACGACAAATTGTCTTTTCATGAGCTATATTCTGTTAAGCTTAAATAAACTAGCTGACTATAAGCAGTCGTTTTTAAACACATACTTGGGACATGAAAGTTTCAATCTCAGTATTTTCCGTTCAACATTGCTCTCAGAGTAAAAAAGGAAGAGGCACATGGCCTAATTGCACTTTGTCAAGGGCTGTATGCTCTAATTTTTATGTTGGTTTGTTTACGTTTGATCACGTGATCGGACCTGCGGGGAGTAAAGCAAACCTGTACATATTATTGTACATACTATACGTTACTGAACCTGGATCTCTTTAATGTAACAAATTCATTCCATAATTCTCACTTTTGTGGTAAGCTGGACCGTAATATGATATGTTTGGCCAGGGCTCCTTTTAAGAAATGTCATTGAAGTGATATTCATAAACCACGTGTTAATGCGAAAACGCCGTACAGACGTGTAGTTTGTTGATTTATATAGTGTTTGTTATTTGACGATATTTTCTATTTCTCTGATCTTTCGGCGAATTTATCTACCGTCTAGGCTTCGTATTGTCTGAATAGGATTTATAAATAGGGTGGTGGTTGTGGTGGTGGTGGTGGTGGTGGTGGTGGTACTAGTAGTAGTAGTAGTAGTAGTGGCGGCGGCGGCAGCGGCGACGGTAGCACCATCAGTACATAGCATTATAATAATAATTGTAACTGGCCGATATTTTTGTTGCGAATGACTTGCCTCCCCATTCGGTGTATGGTGTGTAACTAACCATCTTATTCGAGACCTCGCTTTCGTTTGTGATGCGTGCAAGTTACATTCTGTTATTCTTGTTAGTAGCGTTTTGCTTCCTAAACCATCTCCCCTTGGATTTCACGGATTTATGAGTTGATGTTCGGTAATTTCAACAGTGAATCAATATGTGGCACAAGCGTGTAAATGTTATTGAAAGAATACGAGTAGAAGAAATATTTACATTGCCTGCTGTTTGCATGCTGAGCAGGATGTTTTTGGTTCTGCAATCTTTTGTTTACTCAAAATAAACATGGCTTTGTCTCCATTGACAGGCAATATGGTATAGAGGCAGGGTATTCTGTCTTTAGAACACGAAAGTTAAATATTTGTGTGTTCGTTGAGGATATTCTACAATTAGCCAGGCTGTGATTGTCATGAGCTGGAGGTGAATGGGCGCCAGAATGCCCCGTGTTTCCATCCCGTTTTCTAAATAAATGATACCCTCACGTTAATCAGAGATGGTACTGTACGTGAACTGAAAAGCAGTCAACTGAATCGACTACACATTCGTGCACTTACTTTTTCAGTTTGTGAAGTTAATTTAAAAATGTATATCCTTGCGTTTACAGTAATTCTTCGTGGTTGACAATACTAAGGTTTTATGAGAAATTGGAGGTTACAAGAACCGCGAATGGTTAGAAAATGACGCATCGCAATAGTAATCCAGTAGCTGAAAAATTATTTTCATGTCAAGATAAGAAATGAGAATTTTTTTGTTCTGAGGCCACCGATGTTTCCTGTGCCCACAAATTCTCCACTCCACCGTATGCCTTCACAGCGTGTACAAGTACAACATTAGGGCTGTTCACAAAACTGGATGCAGGTGGAATACTGCGAGTACTTTAAATCCGGAGGGACTGCTGCACGATGCAGTGCAACATATTCCTTCAATTGTAATAAATGTCGGAAATCGTGTTGGTTTTAGAAATGATAAAAAATTCACTTTGTTTCTTGGTTTATTTAACGATGATGTGTTACGACTATTGTTTGTGTAATGTAAAGTTAGAAGACGTTGATTATGACGCCAGTTGTTCGAGGATGGAGGAAATGACTGTGCTACGTTTGAAGAGTAGTTCCAGAATTCGTCTGGAGGTACCGAGGAAATATGCTAAAAACATCAGTCAGGATGAGAGATATTCCAGTTGAAAGTCGAATACGAAGCTGAAGTGCTAACCGATGCATGGCAGAATTCAGTGTTTTCTTTCTGGAATGAGGACCTTAGGGCTTTATAATTGCCCACACAATCACAGACATTTGCAGAAATATGCACTTACACCGTACGGACGAATTTCACTTCCCGAAACTGTTTAAAGAAGTGCTGTCAAATGGTCTTAAAGAACGCACAAATTAAGGCTAATTTTTTTAGGTTATATACCGACGCTGCACTAGATTCGGACGTTATTTAGCGTCGAAGAAGCTGATAGAACGACGTACTGTAAGGCAGAAATATCTGAGGAGGAAGTGGTTATGCCATATTCGAAAATACTCTCTATGTATGTCTGTAGGTAATGAGGCCGATGTTCCCTCCGAGACTGTGCCCAGCGTTAAGCCTACATTTTGAGATAAGCTGATAATTTCATAAATAATGTAATTTTAAAGCATGCAGACAGTTCACCTTGAAAAGATTTTCGAAATTTTATTTGGTAGTATTTGTTATCGGTGCTGATGTTCATTTTATAAAGATAAAAATGTTTTGCTGAAACCTTGAGGTAATAATTACAGTCACTACCGCCACAAATTCTAATGCCAAATTGGAAAACATACGGCAGATATCGTACATTTTATTAATTTCTTATTCGTTGCCTGTATTGAAGTTTAAAAGTCGTAAGTAAAAGTTGTAAACTCGAGTGAGAGCTATCCATAATGTCGTATTGTGTTATTTGCAGTTCTTTGAGAAATCTCATTAACCTTTTGGCGCCGGAATTATTTTTTAATTTTAGCACATTCTGTATATAAAATGTGAATAATACTGGAACCAAATGCGTTAGAATTATGAAACAAACTGCATTTTGAAGAGGAAGAAACGGAGAGTATATACCATGTTTAAAATATTCAGTACCTATATTTGTTGATTAAATATATAAAGTGCAAAATTCAGAGGTTAGCGGTGCGGTACGACCACTATAGTCGTCGTTAGGCGTCAAAAGGTTAAGCTGTTTTAGCCCCGTGTAAAATAGTTCGTCTCTACAAACTAAGTTTCAATAGTCCCATTCGCGAACTTGCTTCTTTTCAGGGACGTGGTGGCATGTGGATGACAGAGATATATGCGGACGTTTCTGAATAACCTGCTGCCTCCTTCAGCTTGGTAAAAGTGTTTGTAGTAAGCGGCGTAATATACCAGAAGACATATTCATAGTCGCCGCCGTTAGATCCTCAGTTCTCACTCCGAATGTCGTATAGTGTAGACTCGTATGTTGTAATCTACAATGAATATCGCTTAATTGCTTTGGGAGTTGAGCCATGCGTGATTTCTCTATTATGTGTTCTCTTTGGGCGTTTAGTATAAAATTTGAAATACTGTGACCAATACCTCCAAGTCAGTTCGTTGTTGGTGTCCACCTGCCAACGTTGTCGCGGATCTGGCGTAAAGAAGGTGAATCTTGTATAAAAACGAAGGTTGTCTTCGATCAGTCAGCACTATGTTGTTTCCTGTTATTTGGTCTTCCTTTTGTTTTAACATTGCTTCTTCATGATTTTGGCAAACACAAGATTAGTGTTAGTAATACCAATATAAAAGAAGTACGGCAGTTAACACTTTGTACACAGAGGAAAAAAAAGTCGTTTACACTTCAACCCGTAAACTTGTTGGGATCCTATTTAAGTTCGTTTTACTAGCTCAAAGGTGCCGACCGCATGGGGGAACAAGGTATCCAACCAACCAGACGACACAGAACATGCTGTATGCTCAAGATCTTATACAGTATTCAAGTCCTGAGTCTATGAGCACAGTCTTTCCATTAAATATGGATGGATTTACGTATGTAGTCGGAACCTTTAGCGCGGAAGTTCTTATTCTTCTTATCTTGTTTGCGTGTGTCGCGTCTAAGGGCACAAGAAAACAAAACTGGCTTCTGCTAATGCTGTTCAGTGCCCCTCAGCGGTATCTTTAAAGAGCAGATAGCACTAATGTTAGCAAATTTAGCGGAATTAAGTTTTTAATGTGATACAATTTGTGATTGTTGTCTACTTCAGAGAAAATCCCTACAGTCTAAGTTCCGTTTCAAAATCTGAAGATAAGAAAACGTCAGACTTGTTTATATATCTACCCATACTCATCAGTGTGATTACTGTATATTGCAACTGCATTTTCCCAGTTGTTAGTTTTGCGCTCCGGGAAACGGGGAAAATGAATAGGCAACAGACTGTACTTATTACAGTCAAAGAAACTGCTGATTAGGGACAGACCCACATCTCAGTATGTCTTATAAATACCTGTGCTTCTTCTGCGACCGTATTTTGAATGAGTTACGTTATAGATTTAAATATTGCCTAAGCAAACTTTCCTTTCTCACGAATAAAAATATTTAATACATATACTTTTAAAAAGTATGTTTGAAAACCGCATGGTCCATCCAGTGCTTGTCTTATTTTTACCCCGGTTACCGGTAATGAAGTGCAATAATTTCTATGCTGTTAACATTCTAGGTTCCTCCAAATAAGACTGTAATGTACAATTAATAACACGATGATGATTTATGGGGAAAATACGAATAATGTTTCTTCTGTTTATTTATTGCCCTTTGGCCACCAATTTTGATATTTGTAATAGAGATTGAGTAATAGTTTAAAGATTAACCTTCTGCGCCAAATATTCAACACTGTAAAATTATGCAGTATATCACGAATAATAAGCCCACAATCGGCCTGTTTTTATTGTTATTGACCTACATTGGTTTGTCGCGTTTTGAGTCTTTATGGGATTATTAGTTTCACAGTAAAACAACCATAATGTTTACTAGCATTGAAGGATGTATGTGAAACGGACAAGACATTTGTTTACGTGGAGGTAAGAACCACATTTTTATATATTATTTCCGTGAGTTGTTTTCTTTAAAGGTCCTTGACTTACCCGGTATTTTTAAATAATAATTATAATAACAACTTCAATGCAATTCAGTTCTTGTTTATTAATATTCTGAGTCAACAACCAGAAGGCCCGTAACAGAAACAACACAGCATATAAACACATATAACAAAGGTAAATAAACAGGACACGTGTGAACAAACACAAGGAAAACAAACAGAAAAATACTTCACTAATACATTAGGACATCATATCATAAGAAAATCGCAATAATATTAAGGCGTTCGATAAGCTGCTTTCTGAAAACATAAAAATCACTAACAACTGAATTTGCCGCAATGACACATCTGGTAGAGGGACAGTTTTTTAAAAGATGGACTGACGTGAAACAGAGAAATTCTGGGAGGTTCCGAGTGAATACTAGAACACCAGTAATTTCCATGGAAGGTGGACAAGATTTCGAACCCCTTTCCAAAAATAAGAACATCATGTACAGTACAATTATTCCATCAAATTATTGTTGTCTCTCATGTAAAGTGCGTAAATTAAGAAACCGAGGAGCATTAGCGTAATCATAATCATTACTGTCTGGGGAAAAGAATCGCTTATAGCAAAGAATACTGAGAGTCACAAAATTAGGACACCAACCTTATATTGAATCGATATCTAATTGTAACTGAGAGTAATAATTGAATGGCTCTACTGTACGAAAAATATTTATATCATCAGCAGAGTGAAGAAACTCGGAATGTGTTATTACATTACATATATTATCAATATAGACATTGAAGGCCGACGACCAAGTACAGAGCCTTAAAGAACAGCGAAAAGAACTAAAAAAAATGACGCCGAAAAAATACCAGAAATTTTAACATACAAAGATGTTGCAGTTTGATGGCTTAGGTACCAACTAACATAAGTACCCTTAAGACGAATGGAACTAAGTTTACGTAAAGGCAAGGTATGTGACAAGAGGTCCAAAACTACTAGTCAGAATACGCGTCATCAACTTGATGCTGGGACCTAACTAAAGGGTTTATGTATCAAGATTAAGTTACCAATTTAGAGGTGGTGGAGCTGTGGTTTATAAAACCATGTTGACAGTAGTTAAGTCTGACCTGAAAACAGAGTGAAACGTGATCATGAATCACAAATTCATATGCTTTAGAGGAATGATTAAGGATCAAAATAGGGCGATAAGTAACAAATAAGAAATTGTTGTATTTTCTAAAAATAGGCACAATAGTAGCTTGCTTCTAAGAAGATGGAAACAGCTGCTGACAGACTAAGATTAAAAATATACTTAAATAAAGGTACATAAATATCAATTCGGTACTTAATAATAGAGCCTGGAATACCACCAAGTCCCAACAGCTTTGGATTTCCTTGAGCCGGTTTACGTACATCCCCTCTGTGACAGGAAATAAGGGTAAATTATGTAACGAAGGAGCGTCAAAAGAAGGTAATAGGAATTGAAGGAAGCTCAGAACCTGTTTTATTGTACACCGATTAAAAATGTTTTGGCAAGGCTTGAGTTTGCTGGCTGCGAGAGCTTTGCTTCGCCCTCCTCTGTGTGCACTTTTGGGAAGTATTATCAGCCTGTCAATTGAAATCGTTTCACTCGCCCGCGGCCTACGATAAGAGATGTTTAATGATAATGCAGGGTGGCGCACGATACGATACTGATTGAAAGCGAGAATAACATTTTTAATATTCATACAATGAAGGTTACTGTTATTTGTGTGGGTGCAACAGGTCATGGAGATATGTTAGATGGCACATGTGATGTGTGCTGAAACGCGAGAAATAGCGAGTGTTTTCCCTTCAATGTACTGTACGAGAGACGGTAGGCATTCAGGGGAAGGCTTAAGGTGCAGCAGATATCACAAACCATGCTGTTTTTGCCGAAAGTATAGTGGAAACTCAGAGACGGTTTCATGTTCGTCTTGGTACGCGGTAGACCATTTTCCATTATCTATTCGCGCAGTTCAGCAGTTTGAACACGGTGGCACAGTTTTGGAAAACAGCTGTAGACGTGGTGCGCATGTGCGTAACCCTCAGAATATCTACGCTGTGGAGTAGCTATGCAAATAAACCCGAGGAAACAAATTTTAAAGATTTTATTTAAGCTTTCAGTCGAGTATCATTTCGTGCGCCACTCCGTACATTAGGCATTCTCTAAAACCTCTTAACATCGACATATCCTCGATAGAAATTGGTATTTTTGTGTCAGTCTAAAGTAGGCCTAGGTTTTCTGGATAAAACTTGTGTGCCTTTCGCGGCAAGGACATATTTTTCCATTTAGTTAGTGCCCTGGTATTCTTACACATGCTAAGGATACAAGTCTCACCTTCTGTAGGCTCTAAAGCTTAATCATTAGCTTGCGTAGCGTCTGATTATGAAATCCCTGTAGAAACGGACAAAACAAATATCGGTCTATTACAATGTGTGCTTGTATATGTATCTATTCTGACTGAGCACAATCAGATCAGAGCATTTTGACGTGAATTTTCATGATTCTTACGTTCTTCTGCGCGAAAGTGAATCTGTTGAAATCGATCCTAAGTATGATTAGAGAGTAAAAACCATCCCGAAGAGAATAAGACTTTGATGGTGACTGTCATCCCCTTCTACGCAAAAGCCTTGCGGTATCGTCTGTCTCCAATACGAACTGCTCGGCTAATGGCTTACGCCGGTTTTCCTTTACCTCCGTCAGTAGGTTCAAGAATGTTGTCCATTTCATACCCACAGCACTTTCGATTTCAAGACAGCGGTCCATGAAAGGCAACTCCTATGCCTTCACTCCTCGTGCGAATAAAAAAAAACACTCTTTGCACTTATGGACCTGGATCATGACAATAATCTGTGCTAATTGTATCGCATTCAGGAATAAAGAACAGAAGTGCTTGATCTCCATAAATCGAAGAATCAGTTCTGGACTTCGGTTGTGTTTCCCTTAGAATCGTTTCAGATGATGATGATGATGATGATGATAACAAGAAGTCCCTGTACCTACGTCGATCAAATGCCACCATGCGATGGTTGGTTAGCTTCCTCTTTCGTATTTGGGAGGCCGAATCTCATATTAAAGTCGGGCAGGTTTCTGTGAGTTCTGAGTGTGTCCAAGAAAACGGTGGAACTGTACTTTAAAATATACCACTACTGTTATTACACGGTTTGTACATATGCAGTCTAGCAACATGGACTTACCTCAGTGCACACGATGAGATTAGATGCATACTGGGTTGCCGCCATCACTAATCGAATTGCCGAAGTCAATTTGGATGGTGGATGCAATAACGGAAGATCAACATGTAGTCCTATATTCGGGCTGAAAGTACAGTTTTGTTTGTTTAAAGAAGATTTTAGTGACAAGAGAAACAGTCCACCTGCAGGTGTTATCTTGTGGCACATTCTTTGCAGCGCACCCAGATAAAGAGGCTGAAGATACAAACCGAATCATTCGTCCTCTGGCCACAACGTTAAGATTCATCCTCTAATTTGAATTCTGGTCACATGCCCAGTACACGTGACATCACTTGGAGGAACGCAGTCGTAGGAAACAACTTTTTATTGCTGTAACGAAGTGTGCCAGCTGCACTCACCATCTACCATGAAATCAGAATACTAGTAAATATGCATACAAAGTGTACACGAAACTTCCACGTCTGTTTTTCTTTCTGAAGGACTTAGCTGTAGTTGAATCATCTAGTTCTCATTTGTACTTCTTATCCGAATTTATTAATTAGGTTCATCGTAGTTTATTTTAATTACTGGGATCTGATCATGCCTTTCTGTGGTGCCAGTGGCATTGGCACTGGTAGCTTGTACTGTACAGCGGTTTCCGTAGAAGTTAGAATCGCCTTGAGGCAAGGGTATTGTTTCTCAAATTAATTTGGGGTACTAAATATGCCATCTATCTTTGTAACTGTTCGTATTTGGCTTCTTGTCTGTTTTTAGACTGACAAAATTTGCGGTGTCGTATTGAGAATAATGTTAGGCATTGTGCAGTTTGCAATGAATTACAATTTAATTCTTTACGGTTTATTCATGTCACTGTCCCGAAGTTTGCCAGTTTTTTTTTGGAGGGGGGGGGTGGGGGGGCGGCGGGCGTGCTTTTTTTTTCTGCCTTTATTATCTTTTTTTTTTTTTTTTTTTTTTTTTTCTTTTTTTTT
>Ga0123357_10015325_pt1 | contig 10048 bp, 2 predicted proteins | sample TergutEmb28metaG_FD_89873 | JGI IMG/M metagenome (GOLD analysis project Ga0123357, IMG submission 89873) | Embiratermes neotenicus P4 segment gut microbial communities from Petit-Saut dam, French Guiana - Emb289 P4 | ecosystem: Host-associated > Arthropoda: Insects > Digestive system > Gut ... | reverse complement strand
GAGCCACTCTCGGGGGAGAAGGGGCGCGGGGGTAAAAAACGCCCCCCGCCCCCCCCCTGGCCCCGGGGTTAAAAAAAATTAAAACCCCCCCCCCCCCCCCCCCCCCCCTAAACACATGTCTTCAAGGCATGCAACGGGACAAATCTACCTTCGTTACTTACTAATTTCAAGTGTTCAGTTTCTCTCCAATTTCGCACCACACCTTCTTACTCAAGTCACGCTCTCACTATGTTGAGAATTTTTGTATCCCACAGAGCTTTCTCTCGAAAAACACTCCCTATTATATGACTTCAGATGAGAAAGGAATTCAGTTTAATCGTCTAAGGCCGCTCAGCGACATTAGCGAAAAATATTCTCCATGACTCAAACGCTTATGCATCTAATAAACGCTAAGGTTAATTCGGGGCATTTTTGGCGTATTCAGGCGAATTTTAACTGTGCGCGCAAACGCTGGCCTTGTAACTGTAGCCTACATGTTAACAGGCTACTGCTCGGCTAATAATAGCAATTCTGCAGAATTTTTATAATATTATCAGCTTACTCTCCACATTATTTATCCCTTTAAGGGACATTTTCGTCCTATGCTCGTCCCCTTCGTATCCCTCGTATTTAAACAAATGAAGAAATTCCGTTGTCATACATACTAGTTCTATTTCCATCTGATGCACAAAGCTCAGTTTTTGCGCTCCTACATGTTCTGGCCATATATTGTGGCCATCATAAGCGAGTTACATAAACAGCGTAACATACGTCAGTGAATGGTAAACATATGTGCATCAATGTCATACAACAGTCAATCGATGCACATTATTACCAGAAAATATTCAGGTAAAAAAGCAAGTGAACTATTAAAACGTAAATTTCAGAATGTATGAAGCTGTTTTTTGGGTGACATCGACCCGCTGTGTTACTTATCAATACAGTGTTAATTATCTGACCAAACACAACCATACAGATCTAGCACATCAATATTTTATAATACACTATACAATAAAGACTGATATAATAGATCTGTATAGTTCTGTTTGGTCGGATAATTGACACCTTATTTAAACAGCTGTTTCCAAATATCTTGCAGTGTTAGATATCCAAGGTTTCGGCACACGATGGCTACAATAGGTGGCCGAAACACGCAAGGCCGCAAAAATTAAGCTGTGTGCAGTAGCCGGAAATAAAACTAGCGTGTAGGAGCGGCATATGTTAACATTAAACCTGCTGCCGTAAATACTAAGTAATTTTAAATTATTTATTCGCTATAAATATACGATGTAATTTATTTTAAACCAGATCTTTAATCCGAACACTCAAATTGCCTAAAATAATGAGGTAGGTGCCTTCTTGCACATCACAGAGGGGCAAAAATTTACATGCCACTATGAATCATTGCAGTTTCCAGACACCGAATAGTCATCAGCCTGCTGACCTGCCTCTTCTGTTGTTAGGACAATGACACTGAGTTTTTCCTGCTGTGTCCTGTTTAATTTTACGTTGCAGTAAATATTTAGTGACGATATTTCCGGTATTCTACGAATCACGCTTTGTTTTTGAACACAATTACAGCGGGTTTCTGCAACATTACATAATGCAATATTAATACTACTCGATTCAACAGTTAGCAACGATGAATTTTCCGGTTAATTTCTCCTCATTTTTGACAGTCCAAATGTCTGTTTTCAGTTTATCCATTTGAAATATCACGCAAGTATTAATAAGCTGCCACAGGGCCATCCAAATTCAACCATCAAACCACTGAGAGAAGGCATCTTGTCTTCAGGCATAACGGGCCTACTGCGAACCGCATTAGAAGAAAACATTTTTAAGTACATTCTAAACAAGTGTGCTGCAAATACAACCTCTATGAAGCACACGCACACGAATAAGAACTCGGTGTTTAATGTTTACTAACGTTTCATTAAATTAAGTGTATTTTAATATTACATACCAAAGTTAGAAAATTCAATGATTTTTTTCGTGGCACAGCAGACATAAGATCCCTCTACACTGATATCAAAGTGAGTAATGTTGATGCACGTACTCCTTTACCACTGTAGACGCATCTACACCGAATCGACGGTAGCAGGTCCACGCAGATGGGAAACAGACTCGGCTGTTAGAAAACAAATATACCGAAATTTATTTCAGGACGGCGGTGCTTAGAAACTTTCAGCTACACGAGGTCGAAATCGCATAGAACTAGTGTCGTACGAACTCCGAATGTTTCTAAGTTACTTAGCCAATGAACTTAAAATTTACTCGGAGTGTTCAGTTAACACGTTTAGTAACGCTATTCTGGTGGCAGTTAACCCTGTTTTTTAAAGGTAAGAAAGCATCAAAAGTATTTTACAAGATGGACGGATATAATCACAGGCCCAATACCAGCAACCAGTGGGCTGCGGACCGCTAGCTGAACAGTCCTGAGCTATAAGGCGTTTGCCTAAACATAATAGAAAATTCCAAAACTTTAGCCCTGAAACTTTGCCACTCATTTTACTGTCCCTACCTAAGTAAATTTCTGTTTGTCCTGTAACAGATTCATTTTATTTTGACGTTTCGCTGACCGTGCATCTCAGTATATTTATATTAGTAATTAACCAACTTGATGCATAAAATTTTGTTTTACAATAAGTTTTATTTCATACCTCTACGTGTTTAGAGCACCATGTGCTCATCATCAGGAGGTCAAAATTGTATTATACAGCCTCTGGTATCAACACACCTATAGGTGGCCGTCCCGTGCACAGGTTGAGAGAGGACTGGTTCAGTCCTCTCTCAACCTGTGCACGGGACGGCCACATACAGGTGTGATGATACCAGAGGCTGTATGATACAATTTTGACCTCCTGATGATGAGCACATGGTGCTCGAAACACGTAGAGGCATGAAATAAAACTTATTGTAAAACAAAATTTTATGCATCAAGTTGTTGAATTACTAAGATAAATACTGATATTGATATTGATTAGCAGAAAATAATCGTGTGGCAATGTACCTTTCTGAAGTTAGTACTGCGTTTACACATACGGCTATGGTAATTAATTTCAGATCCTTAAATTACAGTGATGTGGAAAAGTGAATGAGTTATTGCCCTAGTATTCGCCAGTCACCATAAAAATTCTGAAAGGCTAAACTTTTGTTCCCTTCTACGGAAATTTTTAGTAAAAGGCGGAAGATGTATGTGTATTGAAGGGAAACCAAAGTGCCTATCATACCTTAACAGACACATCATACTTTATTATTATCCATTGGATATAGCGATATATAACATGGAAAAGATAAAAAAGAAAATTACTTTTCAGTGGCAATTGTAATAGAATAACTGTAACTGCAATAATTATTTACAGATTTTAAAGAAACTTTGTTGATAGTCAATTTCTAAAACAGGCTGGAAACAGCAATAAACCTTTATTTCAAGACTCGTCACTTGTTTCTATCCATGGAAATCTTAACAAAAGGCGAAGGATTCAGGCGCGTCATTAGGAGACTAGTAAATATGATGTGTATTCTCGAAGTCTCGAAATCGAATCTCAGCCAGTAGGCTTACTACTCTATACATCAAGGATATTTTCTTAACACTTTCTTTAGACATACCATTACCACTTTCTCATTCACAATCACGCTCCAATTCAGTATTATATCTCTACATATCGTATAAGGCTGAGAAAGCTTAAGGAAAAGTAGTCTCTGTCATTGACACGAAGGCATACATGGGAGCAGAGTTGTAGCGCCACTCACTCTTAACCTAGGCACTAGATGGAGATGAGTGGTCAACCCCGGTCGCTATAGTTCCAGAGAACGATCCACAGGTAAAGACCGAACAGGCGGATGAGTAGGCCCGAAAGCGGTTCTGGACGTTGTGGAGGAGAGAAATATTTTTGCCCCCGCCAGGATCCGAATTTTGGAACCTCCAGCCCATGGCCCAGTCACTACCTACGCTAGCAGAGTTCCCATCTTTTCTTCAAAATCAATATATAGTACATTCATGAAAACTTGGTACAACAGTTTACACAAACATAACTTAAGCTGTCATGCGGACTTACAAAAACAGTTTACAGTGGTTTAAAAAAAAACATAAACGGTGAAAAGACAGTGTCGTTACTTCGGATCGGGCGGAGCCAATATGAACTGCAAGACACTCCAGTCATCTGACGCAAGCATGAGAATTTTAGGCCTAAGGCCTTTTCCAACGGAAAAGTACTTGTTATTCTGTACTAAAGGCATGCATTCTGTTGTTACCTGCGGTAAAAATGTGACGAATTTGCAGCCTTTATCAATAGGCATTACAATTCGCAGCATGTGACATGTACGTAACTGAGACGTCACGAGGAAAGCTAATGCTAATAATAATGTCAGTCTGGTAGAACGAATTTAAACTCTGGGTCTGAAGCCAACCTCTAGGCAATCTTCCTCTCGGGTTTGGCAGACTCTTCGTACAACGCCGCCTACTCTGTTTCCTAATTCTTATCGCAGTAAGGAAAGATATATATATATATATATATATCTTTCTCCTGATAATCTGGTGGCACTCTCCCACCTTTGAAGCCTATCCCAAAATTTTAATTCCCGTACTCGTAATGCCTGTCGATGTAAAAAGTACCAATAAATTTCGAAAACACCAGACACAACAACAAAATACAAGCCGTTCAACTCCACACGTCAAGTTACCCTACTAAAAATAGATTACTGTGTAATTTACAGGCCGTAATTCAAAATGTTGGTTTCAAGAAACACGACCCGTTGACACACAATAAGCCTGCTTTAAGATCAAAAGATACAGTTTAAATAACTCAAAATAAAACGTACGGAATGGTGTAGTAATATGCTTACGACAGTTCGGTTCTTTCAGACCGAGAGCGCTCAGATTTGCAGTTATTTCTTTGCCCCGTTTCCCGCATTGGCGATTATCAAGTTTAGTGCTATTCTGCCATAATAATGTTAATAAATCGGAGAAAGAAAAGGCAAAAATTAATAAATGCTTTATTATTCTTTACGTGATAATCATAGTTAGGGGACAGTGTCCTAGGCAACACAAAATCCTGGAAAAAGAAATGCCTGAAAATAACAGGGTTATGAAGAAATCAATCTTTCAAACAGGAATCCTCTCTGGCGCAACTTATACTTTAATCCAAATTTAAAAACTTGGAATAAACCTAAAGACTTTTACTTGGAATTCCAACAGAGATCTTGGCTCAGTGTAATCATTTTAAAAGTAAACATCTAAATAATCTTACACGTAACATAGCTCAATACCATTCTGCAGTATTACTTTTAATTTGAATTCTTAACCGTTAGGTGTATTTATATAAATATATATTTCTAGATCTAGTGACAGATTCCACTACCAGTTGGTCTTTAAATTTTGTAATGTTATTTATTATATTATATTTGTTGGATGTTGTTTTGTAATATATAAATTGTAATCTGTAACTGAGGTGTCCAATGTTACATGTGTGACTGAATGGATTTACAAATAAACCAAACCAAACCAAACCAAACCAGACAGGACAAATCAGCCGGCTTTAAAAACTGTTCTGAGAGAAGCAACGGTAGGCCTAGTATTTCCTAGTTTCCAAATTTTTAATGACATATTCTTAAATACATATGTTATTCAGTAGTGGGTGGCAAAATGTTTAGAACGACGTGTTGAGAGGGATGTGCAGGAAAGTGGTAGTGGCTCATTTCTTGGTAGATTATACAATTTGCCTTGACAGATTGAGACGAAACTAAATGTGAGAAAGATTTCGAGGGAGGATTTCCTGCGCAATAATCGACGTTAACCTTGAGGCTCGTTACGTAAGCTGGCAGGAAATGTAAATGGTGAGAGTCAGACAAGAGCAGACCGGCTACAAACACCAAATGCCCAGTACACTGCGATGCAACACACCAATCAGTGCAAAGCAAGTAGTTAGGTGATTGTAAATGATGTACCTGCAAATGCTGAAGCCAGCGAGAACTTCACTTTAACAAGTACATCACAATTCATACAATAACATCAACAAATGCACTAATGTTAAAATTATATTTTTACACACACTATCAGAACTCCGACGTGTTGCGATCTATTTTGGTCAACTTCAGGACGTTACTTAACATCAATAAAGCATATATAATGACATCATCAATATAGATCGAAATATTTAGGAGTTCTGATGGATTGTGTATAAAAATATAAATTTGATATTAGTCTATTTGTTGGTGTTATTATATGAACTGTTTATTAATGTAGGACATGAATAACATTACGTACACCGCAATTTAGTGAACTATTTCAGTGCTTAATATTCAGTTGTACCTAGGTATATGCCCATTTCATCACACAGGTCCGATATATGTACATACTTTATATAAAAATTTCGTGGACATAACACGCCACAGCTGTATTGTCTGACACCAAAAGTTCCACAGACGACTCGTAAGCACACTTATGATGCATCTCCCCAATTCCCATGATTAATAAATTAAACCATCAAGACAAAATCTGATAGAGCTTTATTGTTGGCACTGTGTTATTTCATATTTTACAAAACTTACGTACTTGCTCCGTGGAGCAGAGTCCTTCTTGAGAAGCTAACCTATTCTCAGGTAGTCAAGAAATTCCCCGCAATATATGTACCCGAATGTTCAATCCCGCTTTTACAAGAACCCGCAACCTGTACTTAACCTGAGCCAGAAGAATCCAGTCCATACCCATCCCACTTCCTGAAAATCAATATTAATATTACCCTCCCATCTACGCCTCGGTCTTCCAAGTGGCCTCTTTCCTTCAGGTTCCCCACCAAAACCCTGTATGCACCTCTCCTCTCTCTCCATAGATGCAACGTGCCCCGCCCGTATCATTCTTCTCGATTTGATCAACCGAATAATATTTGGGGAGCGGTACACGTCATTAAGCTCCTCATTATGCAGTTTTCTCCACTCCCCTGTTACGTCGTCCCTCTTAGGCCTAAATATTGTCTTTAGTACCCTCTTCTCAAATACCCTCAGCCTACGTTCCACCTCCAATGTGAGCGACCAAGTTTCACACCCATACAAAACAACAGACAAAATTATTATAATTATAATTATTATTATTATTAGTAGTAGTAGTAGTAGTAGTAGTAGTAGTAGTAGTAGTAATAGTAGTAGTAGTAGTAGTAGTAGTAGTAGTATACAAACCACATACTTATATGTTCCACATTTTTCGAAAATATGCTACCAAACAAAATTTCAGAATCCTATACCCAGCCGTGAAACTGTCACTCCTAATTCACCAGTTGCCACAGCTGTGTTAAGTGGCAGGATGATGTTCATACCGATTTTTAATGAAAATTCGTGTATGATGTCAGTTCAGAGGTTATTGGGGTGGGATAGAGTTCCGATCAATAGCGACCAAAGTGAAACTGAAGGGTGGTTTGCGGAAAAATATGAGAAATATAATCAAATGTGAGGAAGTTACTAACAAGTACCTTTAACACGACGCCATGTAATCCGGGGCAAAGAAAGCGTTTTAGTAGAGTAACAGTTGTGGGAGGACGTTTAATTCTATTCTGATAATTACACAGTACTACTGCTGCACTGGATCTCATGACAAGAAAGGGACTGGCACTGAACAGTTACGTTCACAGAAAATCTACGCCGCTACCTAGACTTCGAATCTAAACATCCAGCCCACGTTAAAAGCGGAGCTGTTCAGAGCCTACACGACAAACCACTGTCATATGCCAATAACGGAAAACGCTGAGCAATAAAATTGATCCCTTAGACGTACTTTTTAGCTAAGTTGCTGTCCGCACGTCTTTATCTATCCAGTTCCTAACGAATCTACGGGAAGAATGAAGTGAAGTTTCTTGGTTCATTGTTTGTATCCTATACAGTATTATGGACACTTCTGAGAAGTCCCAATATATTGGGAATAAAACACATTAGGATACTTTTAACGAGACATGCAATGTACTTATAAACGTAGCATTCAGTCACGTTCGCGTAACCATCGTTGCAGGGAAAAACCGTAAGTATTATAAGTGTGTGTCTGCAGCCTTAATTATTCAGCATGAATGCACATGCGCTGTACTATATTGTCATCTGTGACCTGTCTGGTTCCACATTCTCTCATAAACGGTACGATTTGGGGGAAAAAGTTGTCACATATAAATTGTATTTTGCGATTTTCTCTACAACTTTTGTTTGAAACATTTCTCATTCTAAGAAGAATTCAGCGAGCTGTCTTAATATGCATAGGTCTTCAACTAAAGTACCCGTTATTCTTGGCTGATTTTAATGGAAGCTGAATTTTATCAACAAAGTTTAGAAAAAAATACTCATATACCAAATTTCATGAAAATCCGTCCAGTGGGAGCCGAGCTGTTCCATGAGGGCGGACGGACGGACAGACAGACATGACGAAGCTATTGAACCCATAAACGAAACACATCCTTAAGATTTCGCTCACGAGGCACGGACTGGAAATGGATGCATAACACGAAGGCACATTGTGTGTACAGAATTCCAAGTTCATATGACAAAAAGTACATTGATGAAACAAGCAGACAGTCAGCTGTTGTCTTCTGGGACAAGGGCAGAATCTGCATCAGGACTGTTAGAAAATAGTAAACTGGCCCAATATGCTTAGGAGTATGAGGTAACTTGCTAGGCTGAACTACAGCGAGAGTTTTACAAACTGAAACTTAGGAGTAGGTATGGGAAGCACAAGGAATTGGTTCACGCGACATGTAGGCAAATTCCATCAGTCGACACCCATTATTTGAAAATTCCTACCACATACACATATATTTCTCTGATCAGCAGAGAGATTAGCAAGCAACAGGGAAATTCAGCAGTAGGCCCATCTGGTAGAATCTCCATGGTTAGCTCTCTGAATTTCGCTTGTATGTTCCATTTTTCTTCGAGAGATAGCTATTGCTTAGGTGGGTACAAGTATATTTATATATAGGGTAAACTGCTGCAATAATGTTACTACATTTTTAGAAATTATTTTTAAAGTTACGTCGTATAAATTTATAAAAATTAATATTTATTTCAATTCCTTACAGTTATTAAGTTCTCTACATATATAATTACGAACACTTATCTCCTTCCAAATACTAGTTAAAATATGGCGTTGTAAAGTGATCAATGGCGTTATTGTATCCGAATAGGATATCATACAGCCACCTTCAGAAAATGTGTTATAATCAGAAAACCTGCACAAGCTTAACTGGAAAAGTTTTTGTTTTTATTAAATTATAAAAAATGCCAACACCTATATCGTCCTGAGCCCCTGTGTACTATCAAAATAAGTACAAATGTCACATATTTTTGTGTCAGCTGCGTTTCTGTCCATTTCCCTCTTATCTTACATGTTTTGTATCGACCCATGAGCCCCGAAATGTTGTAAATTTCGTTTACCTATTTCTTAATTTCACATTGCTGGTGCCACAAAACTGGTAGACAGAGTATATATTTTATTTGGTACACCACGAATTTTTTATTACCCTACGATTACACAAGATTTAACACATTGCAGGAAACAGGCAAGTGCAAAAGTTCCATTGCTACATGCTGAGAAGGAGCACTGTAGAAGATAACCTACCGCTCACAAATGTGAAATCTGAAGTTGAAATAGCACTAAGAAAGCCACAATTTCACAGTTGTTACAAAGACCTGTACTCACTGTTTGGAAAGTCGAGCGGACAGTGTTCACTCACAAGACCGTTAGCAGGAACAACAAAGCCGACTGCTCCAAAAGTTATTACGCTACAGAAACTTCTGTAGTGTAAATGTTTGAAAACTTTTGCGCCAACTGTTTCTGCTCTAAACACAACGACTTACTGGCAGGAGAAAAATAACTGGCGTTCTTGTAGCCGTTTACCTTACATAAGTACATCATGTTTATTTGCAACGTAAGGTTTGTTGGTGTTAATTTTGACTTATCTTTCTTAGTTTATGTTTGTGGTTCCGTGCATCGCTGATCTATATTAATAATTGTCCAACGAGATGCAACACAAAGCAGTCTATTTATTATTCTGCAAGTTCACTCTACATGTTTCGGGTGTCAACCACACCCATCATCAGG
>Ga0123357_10015324_pt1 | contig 10048 bp, 9 predicted proteins | sample TergutEmb28metaG_FD_89873 | JGI IMG/M metagenome (GOLD analysis project Ga0123357, IMG submission 89873) | Embiratermes neotenicus P4 segment gut microbial communities from Petit-Saut dam, French Guiana - Emb289 P4 | ecosystem: Host-associated > Arthropoda: Insects > Digestive system > Gut ... | reverse complement strand
TTTGGTAACCAAAAAAAACGTTCTTTAATAAAAAAGGTATTGGAAGGCCCTTTGCCCCCCTCTTTCATTCCCCCCCCCCCCCAAGTTACGCCTATACGTACTTTTGATTGTACTAAATTTTCTTTTATGTGCACCTAAATCCGAGGTTTCGTACCGTTTTTATTCTAAACACGAAAAGTGTTTTCGTACAAATTTTGTAGCCATATTTATGCTCTGCCGCTATAAAAATGCCCATGCCCTAACGACCATGATGATAGCCACCAAAGGAAAATCTAACTATAAATATTGCACGGCAACTATATAGGATTTTATTGTAGGAAATAATAGTGTGGAAATATCTGCATTATTTTCGTTTACGCACAAAGTTTCGGAATTCGGCAATAACAGTTGTTCACTTGGGTAGCGTCGCTCCCACCTTAGGAGTTGGCACTGCTGCCGTTTCAGCAGTATTAACCGCAGGAAATGAAAAAGCAAAACCACAGATGTGTTATAGCCTTCTCACCATTCAAACTGACAGCATTTTCATGACGTTTCTATGGTTTGCTATACGACCATATCTATTGGCATCAGAGGGTAGGGTGGCTCAAGAGTGTTTAAAGAATTTAAGGACGCGGTTATAGTGTAATTCAGGTAATATCCCGATATTTTCCTGGATAGTCTGAGAACAAATAAGAATACCTAAAAGAATAATAGGTGCTTCGGCATATAACCATTTCGGGTGCCTCGAGAATATGAGTCTAGAATATGGGTATCCAACCTTTTCGGAGAGGACCACAACCGGTACTATATGCCGCATATGTACAAATCACATAAGTGGTAAACCTATTCTGCTAAATTATTGTGCAGTTTTTGAGGTATATATATATACATACATGTACACACACAATTATAAATTATATATATACATGATTTACAAATGTGGCCTCCGGCCGCACAGCACAACCTGCCTGGCCGCCTGACGGAGATCCATTTCTAGAGTGTTTCCCGTTCCAGCAGTGTGCGTGGCATGATGTAGGGTACTTTGGAAGTCATTAGGATGAGCCAAACACGTTGATGTCTTTTTTTAAATCTTAAAAATATTGCTTCAATACAGAACATCTCTCATCCGTAAATTGTGACTAATCTAGTTAGTTTTGTGCAAATATCATTCGTCCTGTATTCCAGTGTTATAAGGAAATACGTCTAGCAGGATTATCATGTCTTTCTCCCACAATAATTTGATAATGTTATTACTCTTTATATATATATATATATACGTGTGCCTACATATTTTATTGAAACTCAAGAAGCAATGAGATTGGATATATTTGTTAACACGTATCATACAGATGTAAAATGTAAAGAATCTGAATTCAAGTGCCTCAAAGAAAGGGACGATTTAAAGCAGATAGAGTAGTTGGGGAACATGCTAAAGTGATTCATAGGAAAATAGAATTTTAGAAACAAGAGGTCTGGGAAAACTTCGAGGGTGAAGCTTTTATGAACTCGGTAATGAATGGTGTTTTGTAACAGCTGATAACATCATAATAATCTGAGGTAATACCGCCTTTTCAAAGGAAAATGGCATGTCCTGTTTTTACCTAGCAATTAGAAGAGTGAAGAGCTTCCACTAATTTTGCTCTCTTGATCCAAAAACTCCGTTATGTTAACTCGAGAATCATGATATAGAGTAAGCCAAAAGTCACTGTGCACCTACCGTGGATGATGAGCGTATTCAGAGGGCCCCTGAACGTTAATTCGAAAACATTGCTCGTATTTAATTAAGTTACAAATGTTTTAATACAAGTATGTGTAAGAAAAATCACGTAGTGGCTAATTTCGTACTAAAAGGAGGCAGTTTTATCGCTTGTAGTGTAGGCGCACAGTGTCTTTGCTTCACTGTGTACAACAAAAGCGATAACGGCACACTCCAGTCAGGACACATGTTTTTAAGGTTACAATGGATATTCGGAAAACAAGGAGAAGGTATACGCTGGAATAGTCAGGAACCTGAATCGCATCCCCAATAAAATAACAGTATTCTACAGATCATGTGTTAATAAGATTGAACAGTTTTCTTCTGTCATCAAGTGGCCTCTGATGCGATATTTTACCTTACCTTACCTTACCTTATCTGGCAAATATCATTTGTTACTTAACGAGCGGAAATGTAGAAGCAATCGATAGGTGTCAGATAAAACAATGAACTTTTCGTTTTGAATGTGCATGCCCAACCGGAGGGCGAAAGGGCGGCTACAGAGCTCTGCGTGTTCTTTCCCTGAGGTAAAGCATTTGGTGCATGAAGTTGCCGTCTAACCCCATCTAAATCCGAAGTTACGAGTCTGTGAATCTGTACCTCTGATCTTGTCACTCCCCTTCATGGTGTGCACAGAGACAGCTTTAAAGTTGTGGAATTAATTTTGTAAGTAAAGCAGAGTAACCCTCAACCGACACGACTTTGTCTTGCGCGATTCTGATTAGGCCTATATGATAAGAAATATACGAGAAAGGATTGCAGAAATAAAAAAAACGCGGATAAATGCGGACGGAAAATCATTCAAGAGGTGCAGAGACTGAGAGCAACAGCTAATCAAGCAATGTGTAAATGTTTAATGATCAAAAGTGTAGAAATTTTCAGTCTTCCATAGCGAATTAAAAACAACCTAATAGGGGTGAGGACGAAAGTGCTACAGATGGAGAGATAGAGATACAAAAAGACAGCCAGACAGACAGGCTGAGAGGGACACTGGCAGACGTAATCCAATATTGTTTATAAAGAAGGTGTAAATTTTACAAATTTTAATTTGATCTATGCGTGGCTAATAAAACAGAATTTCCCCAGAACTGCAACCGAAATTTGTCGAAGAGTTCATTTCAGTTGTGCTTGTATCTGAGGTTTCTTATAAAAGGCAAGTATAAAAACAATTCTTGCGCGACATAAATTCTCAGAGATCCTAGTTAGATTGGCAGGAAATACGTACTGTGTGCCATTTTGTATGGAAATAAAACTGGTTGTTTCCGACTGTTATTGATTACTGTTATTAATTTTTTATGGCGTGAGCTCGGCGGAAGAACGCTGCATTCGCTCACCAACAGTCTATTTTTTCAGTACACGTTCGCTATCACTTCCACAAACAATGCTGATCTGTGAGGCGGAACTGAATGTTGTTTTATTATTTTAAAAGCATTCAACATTATTGCTCTCAGGAACACACTTAAATGATACAGATCCGTACTACCGAACAAACACTGTTACTGCCAGGGCCCTGTGAATATGAACACACACCGACTGGCAGAATTTTTGAACCCGCGAGTGTTTTCCTTCCTTTATTGTTAAACATTAAAATCGCAGTGGTTATTTCATGTACAAACTACACGAAAGTACAAGAACTATATTTTACCCACAGAGGGCATTGATGTGTACCGCATCATACACTAAACGAACAGCCTTCGTTTCTCTAAACTTTTTTTTTGCAATGATGAAAAACTGTGTTAAGTATGACGTACGAAATGAATGTTGTATATTATTTAGATGAATTTTATTATTCAAAGGCCGCGTCATGACAGTGGCTCTTATTTGCTGATAGTTTCTTACAGCGGTGGTGCGGCTTGGATCCCAAACCTCTCCACTTGAGGTTTATGGTGGACGAAGTGGTACTGAGAACTTTCTGTGAATATTTGTGTCTTTCCCCTGCCATTGGCAGTCTGCGAGTGTTCAATACTCATCCTTATTTGTACTGCTGTTATCAGAAGCACAAGTGGACAGAGCTTGTGTACCTTTAAACAAAGCAATGCCGTTTATTAAACCAGCAAAATACACATGATGTTACGAATTCTGTTGCCTGTATCGTACTGTTTCCTGCAATCTTCGGTTCGTTACAACTATCCGCAGACATTCATAAAACGGAATATGTAATTATAAATCTTATTAAATATCGCTACTCGCGCGTGTCTTTATGCACATAGTATAGCAACTTTAAAATACAGCTTTTTCCAACATTAATATAAATATTAAAAATAGACGCATATAGAAGTACAAAATGTATTTTAAAAACTTTTTGATAAAAGTAAGCTTGCTTTATAATGTCAGTTCTTCTATATGATAGTTATAAATATCTCTAAGGTAATTTATTTTACATCCCAACATCAGTACAAGTTTTCATTTGTGATCTAACATCCGCGTCCCGTGATGGTTGAATGTGAGGCATATTATCGGAGTGAACATACGTTCAAAAAGGTAAAGGTTACCCCGTAACGCCTGATAGTGGCACAGAGGAGAAGTGGAGGGATAGCCCTATTCAATTGTAACCTCGATCCTAGATGGGGGTGGGTGTTCAGCGTAAAGGCATGGCCGATTTGACCCCGGGAGCGGGCCTCGGTTCTCATTTTAGAGGAGGATGAATATTTCCCAGTGTCAGTTGAGATGGGAATGGAGAATAGAAAATCTGTTGCCCCCAACGGGGATCAAGCTATGGACCGGCCAGATTGTAACAATTCTCTATGCAGACAATTATATCCGTGTCACGTAACAGATGTAACCTTTATGCATTTTGCGGTTACATGTAGCATTTACACTTGGATAAACATTGTAAAAGCTGCATGATCTTCATATTTCTCTATGTTAAATTTATCAGGATGGTTTAAGTTTCTGTACCGTAATAAGAAAAGGGAGGGGTTGAAATGTGCATCCGGTTCAACTGCGTGTAGATGAAACGGCTTCTGATGAAAATATACAAGTTGTTATAAAACCCCATAAGCATGAGTGGAAATGTTCGCTGGGCCTTCAAAACTAGGGGCGTTGGCTTGGTAATTAATTGCGCTACAATAGTACAATGAGTTGCCAAAGTAGGCTGCTCCAGAGAGGAAGCTAATAAGAACAATTCGTTTTAATTAAGTCTTTCATTATATCCTTCCGACGACGTAATTACCGCGGGAGCTCACTTCTCTGAGTTTTACAGTAAAAAAGTTACCTCGGATGAAGAAGTGTTCATATACACAGTAGTTCCACGCACCGTATCGTATCATTAGTTGTGAAATATTCAGTCGTCTTGCGTTTAACTAAAGAAGGCAGAAAAGGCGAGAAATTTCCGAGGAATAATATTCCATAATAAGTTACTTTGTCTGTAGGCGGCACCAAAAAAAACTGTCTCAACCCAACCTTATTTTAAAGCCAATTGTTTTGCTACACCTAATACCACGGTGTTTTCTGTAGCCCTTTTCGCCTGCGGAAAGGACTTCAGACTCTTTTCGTACAGCCATCTTCATTCACTCGCACCAAACGACGGAGTTCGCGCAGTTAATCTAGCGGTCATTCAGCCTGTGAAAAAATTAGTTGTTTTGTGCAGTAATATCAAATTCATTGGCATATTGACAACAGTATGCTACTAGGCCCTATTCTGAACGAGATGAACCCAACGTCATTTAATTTAAGTTTTCAGACTAAATTTTTGTCTATAAGTATTTCTGATCTCGCCGTGCTCCTCTTAGTCATATATTTTAATTTTATGTATTTAATAATATTCGGTGAAGATTAGGCCTACAAAGCATCAAGCTTCTCATTGCTTTGTGTCTTACACAAGTACATTTCTGTAGGAATGAGATTTTCTCTGAGGCGTCTAAGTTCTCCGAGCTCCAAACCTGCTTGAGAATTTAAGCTGATACAGTTCTGTAATTTACACTTCGTTTATCTCGTTTAAACTGGCTCTATTTCAGATATCTGTGTTTCTCGTTTACCTACTGACAGGCTGTCCCTCATTTCTGTTAACACCAGACAGTGACTGGTATCACAGTCAGCACCCCTAATGTATGGAGTATCAGGTATAATTTAATGCCAGCTCTTCCATATGAAAATGTAGATTAATGCCCTCATTAAATTTTACTCTTTGAAGGACAAAATTGATATACATTTTTAGTTACTAATTTGGTTCCTAATCTACGGACCTGTGTTCATTAATAAACAGTGGCGAAACAGGTATAATCACAAAATTTTTAAACTGTAAAACGAATTGGAGCTAATCAGGAATATCAGAGTGAGAAGACTCCAGTGGGTGGGTCATGTGACGAGGATGAAGGATGAAAGGGTACCAAAGAAAACCCTGAAAGGATATATAGAAGGGAGAAGACCAGTTGGAAGGCTCAGAGGGAGATGGTTAGATAAAGTGGACAGGGAGGCTTAGGGGGTGTAGAGATGCAGGACCCGGAGAAAATCGGCAGAGGGTACAGATGCCTGGAGGCAGAGGATTGAAGAGTCCAAGGCCCAAGTTGGGCCATAGACCATATTATAGTAGTAGTAATAGTAATAATAATAATAATAATAATAATAATAATAATTTGGTTCCTGCCTCTCAATAAAGAAATATTGTCTCATACAAGATTTGAAGTTCCCACAACAGTAGTTCTAAGGACTCAAATTTTTCTGCAATTTGACTCTGTGTTGTGAGTGTTTGTGCACGATTGGAGGGCGTAAGTTACTTTGAATCGTAGCGAAACACTCAAAAATGACACAGCATCACATTTCAATTCTGTTAAAACTGTATGTCCATTATAAAGGCCGAAGAGTTGATCGTGTACAAAAAATTGCTATTCATTCTGAGGATCGTTTGAAACACATCTGTACCTTTTTTAAAAGTTAATCCAAAGCTGTCCATTCCTTGCGTTTCTTATATCAGCCTACACAATTTGTTTACCAATTAATTGCACATACTTACTTAGTACAAACACTAAAAGAGATTCTCCAACATGTTTCGGCAATGTAAAACCCATATGCTAGAGTTTGTTTTTAGCATTGTGTTCTCCCTGAAGACGATACTCTTGTTCCGAGACATGTTGGAGAATAAATGTATCCAAAGGAGTTCCGTCTTGCACAACACAGTGTATTACAAACGTGACTAATGGCGGCCCGTTTTTCGGGCACAACGAGGATGTGTCAGCTAAAGACATATTGGAGAATTTCATTTAATATTTGTACTAATTAAGAATGTGCATTTAATAGGTAAATAAATGGTGTACGCTAACACACCTGTACACTTTACGAAAAAGATGCCAGGTTTTTTAAATATTGAACATGGTGGTACATATAGTCACTACTCGGGTTTAAATGTTTAACAACAAACGTCTACCAGGTTTCTTGCGTTTTCATTCCAATTATTTGGGTCGTCCGTCAACTTGATTTAAAAACGCCTAAAGCGCGGTCACTTGGCAATATCATGAGACGCGGCATGTCCTCCTTTCGCCAGGAATTTCGTGCCACTGCAGTTCCCGAGCCCTCCCTCCAACTTGCCTGTCATTATGACTGTTGACGCCCCCTCCGAAGCGGTAACTACCCGCTTGGAGACGCGATCAACTGTGAGTGATTCCATTAACGTGTGCGATATAGTACTGATGAATCACTAATTAAATCTTCCCTCGGATTCCTCCCTCAACAGCAATACTTGTACCACCTTTCCTCCCATGCGACATAGCCATGGTATTGTAATGCAATTTGTCAGTTCTGTTCTATACCTCAAATAGACGCACCTGTCAGTAGTCCCGACTACAAAGTGTTCGACGTGTCTTAACATTTATGGAATAGCAACAACATGTGGGAAGAACTTGCACCCTGTAATTCCACTCAAGTGCTTCTTTCTGCTGCAGAATGTGTTGTTATCAGCGAATTAATACTTATGCTTTCAGTTACACATTTCTGTGCTTAAATATATTTTATACCTTCCGACCACGATAAATTATTAGAATATGAAACCAAAGTTACTAAGATTCGCATTACTTGTAGCTGATAACCTATGCCTGTATTCTTGGCATCTGCATCTACACAAATAAGCTATACTTTTCTTGACAGAATTTCTTTGTAATTTTTAACCTATATCTATCTATAAGTGGGTCCCTGCCATCACGGCACGGGGCTTCCTCTGATTGTGGATGGAGGAACGGCATCCCATACGAAGCGCAGCTGTGATTACATGTAATGAGCAGTCGCGGACGGACGACAAGGGGTGGTCGTCCAGCTTGGAAGTTTCGGGAGGTGCTAACAAATGCTCAGAGTAAAAACTGGACTTATTACGAAACGGATACGTGCTCCTCGGTCCTAGACTGATCTTTCTGCTCACGGTAGATAAAGTGGCTGGCTGTTTTAAATGCGGTAATAATCATTTGGTTTCCATAAAATGCGGGCAGTTTGTTGACTGGCTGAGAACGGTTTAGCTTCTCAAAAAGGACTCCGCATTCGTATCCACCAAAGGAATTATAACCCAACGTAATGACTGGTTGTACAATACACGGAGAAGAGGATGTAAATAATAATAATAATAATAATAATAATAATGTTACATGTACCATGTTTTGTCACCGCAGAATAGCTGCAACATGATATAACATAGAAACATGTTTTTTTTTCAGATCCATAACTTTAAATACTCTGTACAAAGGTGATAACAAATAATAATAATAATAATAATAATAATAATAATAAGTTAGTTCAACGTCTATGTGTAGACTATCTTGGAGTTAGTATTTGTGAGAGTTCATGACCTTTGCTTCATAAAGGTACCAGGCGAGAATACTGAAGAATGTGTATACATTACCGACATTCAAGACCTGTGATCACAGGAGACATTTTGTATCGTGAATTACGTAGTGATAAAGGTCGCTCCCATCTGAGAATCTGAAACCGCCATCAGTTTGATATCAATGGCAGGAAAGTAATGTGGTCTTACGTAACTGAAGTTACTTCTGTTTTCACGTCTTTAGGCACGTTAGCAAAATTGCGGAAAAAAGACTACCGGCTTCGTTATATCTGTCTGTCCGTGTGTCTGTCCGCCCGCACAGAACAACTCGGCTCCCACTAGACGTTTTCATGAAATTTGATATTGAGTATTTTTCGAAAATCTGTCGAGAAATTTCAAGTTTCGTTATAACCAGGCAGGAGTAGCAGGTACCTTACATGAAGACATACGCACATTTATGATAATATTTCGCTCCATTCTTCTTAGAGTGAGAAATATTTTAGGTAAAACTGTAGAAAGAATGGAAACACTTTTTTTAAGTTCAATAATTTTTTTTCTCCAAAAATCATGGCTTTTATGAGACAATATAGAGGATTATGATAGATTAGGACAGGCCACAGATGACAACACAATATTCGCATGCAATATACATGCTGGATGACTCAAATTACAGTCACACACTCATAACATGTAATATTTATTGCTTTTCCATGGCGAATATAGAAGTATTTCAGCGGACGCCCCTCGCTATTACGTTATACGCGCTTTGCCTCTCGTGTTCACACCCACATCATCAAAGGCAGTTGATTCGTTCACACGTTGTTGGAAAAGTGCGACATATTTTCACTTTCATTTTTAATCCACTTTTGTTAATTCCCTTGTTTTTTCCTCGTTTCGTCGCTGTCAGCTCTTGTGCGGTAAGAATAACATTACATGCATATACTTTAGCACTCTGCTTTCCATTAAATCCTTTTTCATTCCCGTTTCCACGGTATACTAGTTTCACTCAATGAAGATAACACGAAGGGACTGTCACTATACATTCATGCAAATCTTATATATCTTCATGCATGAGAGTTTAAAGCCGATATCATAAATTTATGAGGAATTACCTCTGTTACACTGTACTGAGTGGCTTACTGGGAAATTAAGGAGAATGATGGCGAAGAGTGGGTGGAACGGCATTTTGTGTTACGTCCTCGACTAATAAGAAAATTGTGCGCTGTCAGGACTCAATATGACGTCAGTCAAATGCGTGCACACTTCTTTGGTTTCGAAATAGGACAAACAGTGTTGATACGTGTCAACGAGTTTTCCCCTGAACGTTTTAAGTCATATTTTATTAAGATTCCGTGACAGTAATTATGAAACCATACAACGTTGAATTCCGAACTCTTTCCCGCGTCACTGTTTAACCTTTTAAAGCCCACTGGTTACGTGATGCAACAACAGATTTAACATTCAACAACTGTACGCTCTGCCCACACTGTATTTATGTGTTTTGTATTTACCTGAGAACAAACAGCGACTTGTGCCACTTACAGCATAAACTGATTGGTTTTTATAACCGA
>Ga0123357_10015323_pt1 | contig 10048 bp, 10 predicted proteins | sample TergutEmb28metaG_FD_89873 | JGI IMG/M metagenome (GOLD analysis project Ga0123357, IMG submission 89873) | Embiratermes neotenicus P4 segment gut microbial communities from Petit-Saut dam, French Guiana - Emb289 P4 | ecosystem: Host-associated > Arthropoda: Insects > Digestive system > Gut ... | reverse complement strand
CACCACCGGAAGAAAAATAGTAGCAACTTCATTACAGGAATTTTTATACTCCCTGAGGATGGTCAAGTTTTGACCGAAACATGTAGGAGTTTTAGCAAATTTTAAAATAAGTCTTATGTTTTATAGTATTATATGTAAATAAATATTTTAATAACATAAAACAGTGCAAGTAGTTGGCCCATATTTACAATCATAAACTATTGCACGGAACAAAAATGAAAATAACTAATTTTTATTCGGCTTAAGCAATATGACCAATTCTTTCGCATCAGACAAGTTTCCGTTTAACACGCGTCGTTGCTTGTAAATGATATCACAGAATAGTCTTTTTCAAAAAGTTTAAATCGCTGAACTTTTGAAAAGTTTTCTATTCTTCACACATTCTTAAGAGTCTGGGGTGGTAACAAGTTTGAAGCTTCTAAGGAGCTTGCAACGATGACCAGGTAACCACAAGACACGGAAATCATAGTACCGTAACTAAACCGAAGCAATGGTCCGATTAGGAGAACTTTGGGAAAGAGGATTGGGAGCATCACCCTTCAAGAATAAATGAGTACTGGGAAGTGTGCGGAACGCATCTACTGTGAGGACGCGTATCGGACGTACAGCCGTGCGAAGGGTTGAGTGGGATGCACGCGTTATACAGAATGGGCTGGTGAGGAGTGCGCTGATCTTGAAGAATAAATTCTGTGCTGAATTTACGGAAAGACACATGAGGTCCTCACAAATAATTCTAGCATTTGAGATAGATCCTGTGCGAATAATCTTAAAAATAACAAATTTCGTCAAATGTTATAGTATATAAGTACCGGTGCCGCAAATTCCTTCTTGTAATGAATGTCTCTTTGTTAAACGAAAGAGATACGTCTCCATACAATATTTTGTTCACACTCTCGGGGGCCACTTTACTCACCCCTAGACTGGGCACAGAAAACTATTTAAATGCAATATTCAGAAGAAAGACAATAACGTCATGTTCACAAAATTTGGGACATCAAGTAATCGTAACAGAGCTGCGGTGCACCAATTTTTCTTTACGGCGGAGAGTGGAGCAGGGTTGCCCCAAACGCTTCAAGCACAATTCTAGAGTATTTCTGAGAAACTGACAAGCACAGGGAAGACCATGTGTTTGAAGTATAGTGGTCCCTCCGTGATTCGAATCACTGAGTGACCCGGAAAATTCTGGGCAACTACAGCCCAGTATTTTGCACTTAATTTATTATTACGTTATTACTTACAATATTATTGTTGTGTGTATTTACATAATTTTTGTGTTTTGTATTTTTGTTTTAGTTTTTTAATTGGAATTTGTGCTGTTGATCCTGACGTCAATAAATACATATTATTATTATCATCATCATCATCCTTGTCATCACCTGTGTGCAGGATATTTACAATTATATACACGAAACAAACCATGTTTCTAGGGCGTATAGTGTTGCAGCTGTTTTGTATTTACAATTTGTGCTACACGTAATATTATTTCGCCCGTAAAATATTATCATTATCATTATACTGTTCCTTACTGTATACATTATTTCCGCTTTAATGGTTTATACTTTAGCTCTAAAAGAAGTTTTTTTGTATGATGTCTATACTACAGTGTTTACCCTCGGTGATCCAGATTCCCGGTTAAACCGGACCACCTCTCCCCCAGTACAGTCAGAATGACCGAAATACTACTGTATATACAGGTTATTAAAGTGTTACTGCCATGCTGAAACAGAACTGTACAAAACTGAATATCAATTTGGTAAACTTTACCATGCATCAAAGCACCATGTTTACAAGTCTATGGTGAATAGGAAATTTATATCCGTTCTTAATATCGACCCTGTATGGAAGTGAGAAGTTAAATTTAGCCCCGGCCGCTTTACCCCCTAACTCACAGGATAGGAGGGTGGTAGGGTCAGACAGGAGGGTTGGACGAGATGGTGAGTAGAATAGCCTGTGCCTCTGTTGGCAAACCAAACCCAATTTCCAGTAGGCTCTTAATACCTATAGGCTACAGACTAATATTCTGCAGCTCATGAAAAAACACAACTACAATTCCATATTTCGGACATGATCTTATTTAACACAGATCACAGGCTTAAAAGAAATATTATTAAATTATGAAAACTAACTACATTACTTTTTTAAATGTTGTTGACCTCGTTTACCAACAACACTATTTTAAAATCTAGTAGTTTTTACTGTCGAGCAGTATATATCAACGATAAGGATTGCCTCGTTCTTCCTATTTTCCTACTACTTCAAATTTACGGACTACGGATTCTGGCCAATGTTAACAAGAATTCTACAGAATTCTACAGAATAAGGTCTGACGACATAGCAGCCACTCTGATTTAGAGACTAAGATTTCACTTAACATTACTTCCAGTCTAAACGTAATGTATTATCCGCAGGGCATTAATATATACGTATTTGTGACAAGCTCACCGAAACAGACGCCCCCAGGTTTGAATTACCTTGTCAAACAAGCAATAACAAAGTTACTCTATATTGGAGCAATCATTCCCTGTCGTGATTCTAATTTAATCGTCTCAATTAAAGGTTACTTAGCGCCTCAACAGTAAACACCAGTAACAAATATGATATGGTAATAAAATACATGAACAAACATTCAGAAATAAACCCATTTTAGCAAGAGCTACCAATTAATCAACAGGATATGATGTATAACGTATTGATTCACTTATGAATAAATTCTAACTCTTAGTACTAGAAAGTAGGTACAGTAAAACTATCTTGTGAAGGCCATGATGGCATAAGAAGAAAAGGAGATACACACACATACTCACACAAACACACACTTACACTCACACACAAACACTCACACACACACACTCTCATCCTAATGTGGTACGGACGGACGAATGTTGTCAGCTTCAAAAGCTCCGACAGAACTCTCGATAAAACACAGATGAAGTGATTGTTAAACTGTACAGATGTAACGTTAAACTGTACAGATGTAACGTTAAACTGTGCAGATGTAACGTTAAACTGTACAGATGTAACGTTAAACTGTAAAGATATAACGTTAAACTGTGCAGATGTAACGTTAAACTGTACAGATGTAACGTTAAACTGTGCAGATGTAACGTTAAACTGTGCAGATGTAACGTTAAACTGTACAGATGTAACGTTAAACTGTACAGATGTAACGTTAAACCGTGCAGATGTAACGTTAAACTGTACAGATGTAACGTTAACCCTTGGACGCCTAACGACCCCTGTAGTGGTCGTACCGCACCGCAAATCTCTAAACGTTGAATTTTATATATTTATTCAACAAATACAGGTACTAAATATTTTAAACATGGTATACACTCTCTGTTTTTTTTTCTTCAAAATGCAGTTTGTTTCATAATACTAACGTATTTGGTTCCTGTTTTATTCACATTTTATATACAGTGTGTGCTAAAATTTAAAAAAAAAATAATTCCGGCGCCAAAAGGTTAAACTGTGCAGATGTAATGTTAAAGTTATTATCGTAACAATATTTGTAATTTCTGAAGTATGAAAATGACCATCTAAGTATTTATGGGCTTATTGAGCGTTTACATGCACACAAAGCGCAAGTATCAAAAGGAATTTATGTATTTGCACAGGCTGCGGTAACGATGGGAAACCTAGTATTCGCCACACACAAAATTTATATGATTTTTACGACTCCTACAACAAACACCTCAAAGAGTATTAAATGTCTGCTTCACGTAATGCAGACTGTGTTCTCTAAAATCAAGGTTTCGAAGTTACAATTACAGTTTAAAAGAACCAACTTCATGAAAGGTTTCATTGAATCTAACGTACAAACTACAGGCATAGATTTTTGGCGGCCATTATTATTTTATATTACATAAAAATCTGCTTTATCCAAGGTTTTAATTTTCCATTAGAATAATAAAACTCTAAAGCAAAAACGGCATGTCGCTTTAACTGTTGCTTTTCATACCGGCAGTTGTAGTATATATGTCATGTGTTGCCATTCATTTCAAGACACGCAGTTTCACAAAATTTTATGACATTACCTACTGTTCACGCCAGGGACAGAATTTTTTGCATACCAATAATCATTTGATAATAATTTGATTCATACAGACTGCTTGTGCTGTGATTGCACCACATTACGCAGTTTACGATCCGCGCCTACCCCTAGCTGACGCACTAAGGTAAGTCTTGTGACCAGTCATGATATAACTGGGATGATCCAGTTCGCGTCTTGTTCTTACGCGCGTTCTAGCAAAGCCGAGTCGCTTGTTCCATGGGGGAATCGAGGCCAGCAGCACGTGTCGTTAATCGTGGTGTTTACAACAAAGGACTCTAGTTGTGTTTTAGCCAAAGGGGGTAGTATTGTTAGTTCATGAGGAACAGCGTCTCTTACAGACTTGCATGTGTTGGTTCACACAAGTTTTCAACAGTTTTCAATTTAACTATAAACTCACTGTGTGGTTGGTGCTTTCAATATAACTATGGATTTATTTGCATAGGGCAAAAGCAACAATTGTTTAAAAAGGGAACAATTAATTTTGAAGAACAGTGTTATTATAAGCAAAGGGTGTGATACATATTGTGAACATTAGAAGTGACGCCACAACTAGTAAGCATTATATGACAAGACTTCAAAGTCCACAAAGGGTGATATATACTGAGTGAATTCCAATTAATAGTGTATTTAGTGTTTTTAGAGGTTAATTAGTTATTTACGAACAATAAACAGATCCTTGATTTATCCTGCTATTTATATGAACATTCTTGTTCAACCCTCTATGTTCTCGAATCAGAGCGAGACACCTACACCGCCTAAACCCATAACAGATGACGTATTTTCACATACATATGTGTTACGCATGAACGCTATCCATATGGTGATTAACACAGACGATACAATAATTAGGTAAACAAAATTAGTTTAAACTAGCAACATAAAGTACATATATTATTTATGAGTATTATGTACAATCATTTTATTCCTTGTAATAATATCATGACATCTTATATGTATTTAAATTCATTCACATATTTTAATTACTTTCTCAGTTGGGTATTTATCTAACGATTGGATAAACTTCCCGCGATTTTCCTCTGATGATGGATAATAAACGAAAAATAATTGGATTGTAAGTACATTATTTTGGAATGTATGAAGTGGGTTTGGTTGGTCATGTGCACGGTAGTAATGCATTAAAAAATAAACGTACATTTTTAATATAAGAAACTCTGGACAGTCTATCTTAATTAGTTTCTTATGTCTAACATTTCCATCATAAAATCAAGGGTAACAAATCTATCCTATCGATAAAATTATCATTAATATATCATCAACTTTCTTTCCCAATGATGTCTTTATATTTGTCAGTTCCACAGTTTTTCAACATACTGGCAAGAACGTCTGAATCACGTATCCAAATATCGCATCATTTCCTGACAGACAAAATGTGTAAATTAAATATTGGGCCGTTTAGCAACAATTTTTAACAAGCAGTCACAACTGGTCTATGTTCAGTACTCTTGAAACAATTATAAATACTGTATGCTATTGTATGTTACAGTAACATAAATACATTCTCACTGGAATATTCGACTCTTCATATATTTATATTTGAACAGAACTAAGTAAGTGATAAGATATGGAGTAAACCATACGACATTCATTCCTTTTTCTCGCAGTTACTGAAAACACATGATTTTGAATTAACACATGAGAAATGGGGCAAAATGCTGACAAATTTGGACTGAAGATTTTCCGTGTTACGACTATGTACTGGAAACATACTGAAATCAAGTATTTCACAAAATCTGCCAACTGTAAACACAAACGTCTAAAGATCGTATTGGGAGAATAAATACAGTCTACACAATACACAATAATTATTGCAATTCAGCATTTAAATATACTTTATTGTGATATCACTAACGTCACTACAATATAGTACAATATTCCATCAGGAGTTTGTAAAACGTCAGCAGGTGTTGTCGATATAATGTTTATAAAGCTAAATAAAATCACATTTTCAAACCCTGTCTCCAGTTGTGAAGGAAAATAAATGTTAATAAACCAAAATGTCAGTTGAACAGACAGAATGTGTTTATTCATTGTAATTTTCTCTTTGCACAATCATTCTTGTCTCTCAAAGCATTTTATATATAAGCCTATTAGGTTTTAAAAATTCTTTCGCTGTGGATTTTTGTAGTGTTTTAAAATCTAAATCCTGTTACTGTTATTTTGAATGTTACATGTTAGGAACGTGGTACTGTCACTCTAAATCCAAAAGTTCTGAAAATTGTGGCTTTAACTCTGGGAACGTACGACTAGTAATCAGATTATATTCAGCATAGAAGTGTAAATGACACTGTGCTAGGTGGCAAACCAAGTTCATTCTACAGATATTTATAGCGTAAGGTGTTAATCCTCTTTATGATCAAATATACACAAACGTGATTCAACTGATAAAGGAACTCTTAATCAAATCAATCAAATCGATACTGTATGATTTAATCAGCATTCCTCCCTACTACCTACTGCCAGGAATCGTAACACATTAACCATCCAAGAACACAAACAGAGACTACATGAAAAATAGTCTGATCAAAGCTATGATTTCTTAGGCTATGATATGGAGATAGAAATGGATCGAACAAACAGTGCATTAGTGTATTATTTCCTTATTTTACGACATAACAGTTTTTAAGATAATGTAGCATCGAAGAGAAATTTTATGTCGTTACTTGTGAGAAAAGGGAATTCTAAGCCACAACCACTGCCATTCATCTGTAAAATTGAGAATCTAGAAAATCTAAGCCAAGATATACATCTCCCGTCCAGGATTGGAACCGGAGTTACATAAAGGCAGACAGACGTAGGATAATGGTGACCAAACCAATTCTGTGTAGATAATTTTCTTTGACGAACCAACAGCTGCATATAACACTGTTCAACAAATTTTGGATGTTTAAATTGTGTGGTTTCCATCCCGTTGTGTACACTTATCAAATATTTAATTATCTAAGCCGCCTTTACGAAACTTACAGTAACAGTTGCAAACTGCTGCAACTATGCAACATGTTTCGGCCTTTCGGCCATCATCAGGCTTACACAAAAGTATGGCTTAATCACGGTGTAGTTTTGTGGTTCTACCTATGGGATCATAGGTAGAACCACAAAACTATGCAACATGTTTCGGCCATCATCAGGCTTGCACACAGCTATGGCTTAATCAAGGTGTAGTTCTGTGGTTCTACCTATGGGATCAAAGGTAGAACCATAAAACTACACCTTGATTAAGCCATACTTGTGTGTAAGCCTGATGATGGCCGAAAGGCCGAAACATGTTGCATAGTTGACTAGTTGCAACAGTTTGCAACTGTTACTGTAAGTTGTGTAAAGACGGCTTAGATAATAAAATATTTAAATTTTGGATGATTGAATGTTATGATTAAGTGAATATACTATCTTTATGTTTTTTGGGGGCCGCAATATACGAAAATAACTCTAAAATTCATTGGTTAGCTCTTGTTTTTGAGATAATAGCACTGTCATAGTTACATGTACAATAAATATGAATAGAAAATTACTGACCTTAACGTGTCCTTTTGGCCTGTCGATGGTATTTTGTTTCAGGAGAAACCCTTTACATCATCCAGCAATATTCACCAAACATGGCAGCACTCCATTTCGCTTTGCTCCATCACATAAATGTCTTGATGGAAGCGCTCCCCATGTTCGTCGCTCACCGCACCACAATTAATGGAAAGATATTCAGGTGCGAAAATAAAAAGTGCATTTTAAGCGACATATTGCACCCCAGCTGTTCATACGAAGCCATCAGATCTTGTACAAGTTCTCCGAAATTTGCAGCTTTGAAATTTCCCAGAAAAGCATTCGAAAACTTTTCACAGGATTGCCATGCTGCTTTCTCCTTGTCACTTACCACTGATTCAAACTGCTGGTCTGTAAAAAGTTGTCTGATTTGAGGACCAATAAACACACCTACTTTTATTTTCCCGTAAGTGAGCCTAGGGAAGTTTCCACATAAGTACGTAAATGCAGGACCCTTCACACCCAAAGGCTTTACAAAATTTTTCATAAGCCCAATTTAATATGTAGTGGGGGAGGCACAACTTTGCTTGGCTTTATCAGAGGCTTATATATAACATTTTTCATTCCATGTGTATATTATTGTCTGTGGGGACAATGTCTACTAGAATAGTGGATGCCTCTGGCGCGGCTATTCCACTCACACAGGAAACAAGAATATTTGGTGTATCCGGCTTGAAGTCCCAATAAAATGGCGATTACCTTAAAATCACCACTAAATTTCCATTGGTACTTCCTGTAGTCTACTTCAACAAGGATGTTGTTAATAGCTGTATATGTTTCTTTTGTGCTGGGAGTATATGCCACCGAAATGGAAGGCAACTTATTTCCATTGTGTAAGAGGACTGCTTTAAGACTTGTCTTTGAGGCGTCAATGAATAGTCGCTACTGCTCAGGACTGTGTCTCATATGCATTGCAACCATCAGACCATCAATGTCTTTGCAGCAGTCGAAATAACCTACGGTTTTAAATAATTGCTCGAATTCTTGCTTTCTGGTGAGAAATGTCGCTTTCACGGAGTGGTGTAGTAAATCCCACTGTTGTAACTTTGATGCCAAAAGTTCTGCCATATTTTTTGGAAGTTCGAGGTCCTTGATGAAGTCACTGAGCTCGCCTTCTGTGATCTTATGATTGGAGGAGTCTGTGCTTGGCAAGTATTCTGCATCTCTTGAAGGTGATGGCTGCTGTTCTTCGCTGTTTGAAGAAACAATGTATTCGTCGTCAGAGTACATAACAAAATTTTTCGGAGGTTCAGGAACAGGAAGTCCATTGCCATGAGGAATAGACCAAATTGCTGGTGGTATATTCGGATACACAAGTGTTGATTTTTTTCTTCACGGACATACCATTTTGAATAGGGAGCACCATACAGAAATAAGAGTCAGTACTGTGGTTGATAGGCACCCTCCAAACCATGGGCACTCCAAACGGACATACAGCGTCCTTTTCCATTCACCCTCGCGTTGAGTTTGGATGAACACATAGTGCAGCACACGTGTGGTGCCCATTTTTTGTCCCGGTCCCCAAACTTACAGCCGAAATACAAGAAATATGCCTTTTTATAGTTGGAGCAATCGAACACTTCCTTGAGACAAATGTCACTTCTCCGCAAATATAGCAGAAGTTATCCGGGTTATTTACGTACTTCCGGGATATTTTTATAAATACGCTACACAATATATGACAGTACAATGCCAGCTGACTATCATGACACAATTCCCATGAAAGAACTTGGGAACACCATCTACAATACGACCGCTTTCGTACAAAAACTTAATAAGAACTGAAGAGAGTTGACGGCAACAACTTTATTGATCACGTGACGAACACCTGTAGCAGCCGATCATGTGATTTTATCGTTGTATGAGAATTGCCCACTTAGTGTTTTGCCAACTTTTGAAGAAGGAGGCCTAATATTTAGTTGAAAAAAAGTGAAATTTCAGGCCATAACTGTAACTCGAAACCTAGAGCTAAGCCGAAAATTTGTATGTTATTTTCGAATTTAGCAGCCTCAAATGAGTAAAGTGTAGCTAGTCTCTTTTCCGTAACATTTTGTGTGTTGAAAGATGTAATCTTTACATATATTACAGCACTTTATGTAAATTTTAAATATGCATTTTATCGATATATTACACACAAATTCGGTTCCTGTATCACAGAAATCATAACGGCTCCCAATTAAATAAGCCGGTCTATTATAAATAAGGTTTTTGAAGGCAGGTATATAATAAAAAAAGGTTCTAGAAGGCTATATAACCACTATTTATTTGGAAAATCATACTAAACCCATGAACAAATTATGTCGAAAAATACAAATTTCCCTAATATTAACCCTTTGACGCCTAACGACCCCTATAGTGGTCGTACCGCACCGCTAACCTCTAAACGTTGCATTTTATATATTTATTCAACAAATACAGGTACTGAATATTTTAAACACGGTATAT
>Ga0123357_10015322_pt1 | contig 10048 bp, 8 predicted proteins | sample TergutEmb28metaG_FD_89873 | JGI IMG/M metagenome (GOLD analysis project Ga0123357, IMG submission 89873) | Embiratermes neotenicus P4 segment gut microbial communities from Petit-Saut dam, French Guiana - Emb289 P4 | ecosystem: Host-associated > Arthropoda: Insects > Digestive system > Gut ... | reverse complement strand
TATTCGAGCTTGAGCGTGTTCCAGTCATATTCGCTGTGGCCCTGCAAAAATACCTGCCTCTTGTCTTTTGTCGCGACCATATGTACCCCGGCTTCTTCGGAGTCGGCGAGGATTTTCAGGTCGGGGACCGCCTCTATCTGTTCCCTGGACGAATCGGCCCAGCGCGAGTGAGGCACAAAAAACTCCTCGTCAAACCCGCGTGTCAGCTCGTGTTTTTTGTCGCACGGGCGGTGAGGGAATACGCCAAACATCTTTTTATCAAGGATCCGCTTTTCGATGCCGAAATGATAGTAAAGCCCGGCCTGCGCCCCCCAGCAAAGATGAAGCGTGCTGAAAACGTTTTTTCTCGAAAAGTCCATGATGCGGCAGAGCTCGTCCCAGTAGTCGACCTGCTCAAAGGGCAGGGTCTCAATTGGGGCCCCCGTGATGATCAGCGCGTCGAGGCGCTGGGACTCGATCTCCTCAAATTTTCGGTAAAAGTTGCTCATATGCGCCGGGTCGGCATGCTTAGGCGTGTGCGTCGAAAGCGTCAACAGCTCAAGCTGCACCTGAAGCGGCGTGTTCGCAAGCAGCCGGATGAGCTGCGTTTCGGTGACTTCTTTTATAGGCATCAGGTTGACGACCGCAATCAGAAGCGGGCGGATATCCTGCTTCGCCGCGCGCAGATCCTGCATAACGAACACGTTTTCCTGCTTCAATGTCTTGTAAGCCGGCAATCCCCGCTTGACGAGAATGGGCATAGTTACCTACCTCCTGTTATAATTAAGAGACATTCTACCACAATATGATGGCACGCCGCAGTACATATGTGGTAAAATACAGTATAACAAAGGAGACTTGACGCATGATTTCAGCTGGTGATTTTCGCAAAGGGATAACGTTTGAGATAAACGGGGACCCTTATGTAATTCTCGATTTTCAGCATGTAAAGCCCGGCAAAGGGGCGGCTTTTGTAAGGACGAAGTACAAGAACATCCTGACCGGGGCTACGCGCGAAGAAGCTTTCAACCCGAATGACAAATTTGAGAACGCTCTTATTGAAACGAAACAGATGCAGTATCTGTACGAGGACGGCGGGTTGTATTATTTCATGGACCAGGAAACATACGAGCAGTCGCCGCTTACCGCGGATCAGGTCGAGGACGCCATGCAGTGGCTGAGGGAAAACGATATCGCGACGATCAAGTTTTTCAAAGGCAACGCGTTCCTCGTCGAAGCGCCGTTTTTTGTCGAGCTGAAAATCCTTGAAACCGAGCCCGGCGTCAAGGGGGATACGGCGACAAACGTTACGAAAGCGGCAAAGGTCGAAACCGGCGCTACCGTGCAGGTACCGATTTTTATTGAAGAAGGCGAAGTCATCAAGATCGACACGCGGACGGGCGATTATCTCGGGCGGGCTTGATCGATCCGGGAAAAGGTGGGTTGAATGGCACATAAAAACAGGGAAAAACGCGCCGAAAGAAAAGCGCGCGAAGCTGAAAGATACCAGGATTTTTACGAAGAAGAATACGACGAGGACGATGACGAATATGACGAGCCCCGGCGAAGGCGCGGCCCGCATCCGGGCATTGTCGCGCTGATCGTCATCGTACTGATCGCGGCGGGAGGCTATTTCGGTTACGGATATCTTTACAAGGATTCGCTGAGCCCGGTCGATCCGAACAGCAACGCGGAAGTTGTCGTGATAGTCCAGCAGGGGGATTCAACCTCAGCGATAGCAAAGGCTCTGATGGACCGTGGGCTTCTGAAGGGCGGGACTATCAGGGGCTATCTGACAGACTATTTCTTTAAGAATTATTGCCAGAAAAACGGGTACAACATCGACGCCGACAAGCAGTTCAAATACGGCGAGTATACATTCACGAAGAATATGACGATAGACGAGATCGCCGCAAAGCTGATCGAGGGCGTTGCCTTGGCCCAGACCAAGCATTTTACGATACCTGAAGGGCTGACGATCCGGGAGGTCGGGAGCACGCTTGCAGCGGACGGTATCGTGACGGAATCGGCTTTCGATGATGAAGTAAGGAACGGCGTATTTGATTATCCTTTTCTTACCGACTGCCCTCCGGGCGCGGAAAGGCTCGAAGGCTTTTTGTATCCCGAAACATACGAGGTTTACGACGACGCAACGGCGCACGACGTCGTAGAAAAGATGCTGTCGCAGTTCAACTCGCTGTTCACGACCCAAGACTACGCGAGGGCGAAGGACATGGGCATGAGCGTGCGGGATATCGTCACGATGGCGTCAATCATCGAGCGGGAAGCCGTTGTGCCAGAGGAACGGCCGATCATGGCCGGCGTGTTTTACAACCGCCTCGCGAAAGGGATGAGGCTCGAGAGCTGCGCGACTATCCAGTACAATTTCATCATCAACGGCGAACAGCCGAAAGAGTTTCTGTCGATAGCGGACACACAGATTCCGTCGGAATACAACACGTATCTGATCGACGGGCTGCCGCCGGGGCCGATCTGCAATCCGCGGTACGCGTCGATCCAGGCGGCGCTGTATCCCGATGAAAACGACTATATCTATTTTGTCCTCTCGGATTCGCTTGACGGTTCACACAAATTCTCTGCGGACTATTCCGAGTTTGAAAAAAACAAGGCGGCGTATTACGCGGCCGTTGACGCCCGCTGACAAAACGGCGTCATGTGAAACGCTATGGCGACAGACCGCACGGCGAAACGAAAAACAAAACAGACAGCGGCTTTGATAATCATACTGGCGGTTTTGGCCGTAATTATATGGTTTTTCGTGATCCCTTACATAGAGAGAATAACGCCCGGCAAAGACCGCGTTGATTTGCCGTCTTATTTGGGGCTTTCAGGGCCGGAGGACGCGTTTGTGGTCCTCGGCGAAACCCCGTCGCCTTCGAAAGCGATCGTACGGGACGGTACGGTATATTGGGATTATGACAGCGTCAAGCTCAATTTTTCGGATATGTTCTGGGCGAATATCGACGAGGGCGTGCTGCTGTTCACTACAGCGGATGAGGTGATCCGCGCGGACGCGGGAGAACTGTCATATGTCAGGCACGCGGAAGCGGCGCCGGGGGCCGGTATAGAACCTGAAACTGTCAATACGGATACTCCTGTGTTCTTTACGGAAAACGGCAGGGGCTATGTGTCGCTTGATTTCGCGAAGCAATTCTCGAATTTCACTTATGAACTTTTTACAAACCCATACCGGGTGCAGATATACGCGAAGAGCGAGGTGTACAAGAGCCTGGGAGTGATAAAAGACAGGAAACTCCGGGTTTCAATGAATATCAAGAGCGGGATCATATCTGACCTGACGAAAGGCGACACGGTATACCTGCTTGAAAATAACGGGGACTGGAGCAAAGTGCGGACAGAGGACGCTCTGATCGGATATGTTGAAAACCGTTATCTTTCCGGGGAACCTGCGGACGCAAACATTGTTGTAAGCGAGGATTTCGTCCCGCCGGCCTACACTTCTTTGACGAATGACAAGCCGATTTGCGCGGCGTGGCACCTCGTGACAGTCGCGGACGCGAACGCGTCACTTTCGCGTTTGACAGAAAGCGCATGGTCCCTCGACGTTGTCTCTCCCACCTGGTACAAGCTTGTGGACGGGACAGGCGTGGTGGACAGTATCGCGTGGAAGTCTTATGTCGCCACGGCGCACGCGCAGGGCCTCTCCGTATGGCCGCTCGTCGATGATTTTGCGAGCGGGATCGACAGCGACGGCAGGGCGGCTTTCCTTGCGTCGGCGGACAGCAGGAACACATTTGTGTCATACCTGATCGGGCAGGCAAACGCGCTTGGCTTTGACGGGATCAACCTTGATTTTGAGGCGGTGCCGGAGGGGTCGTCCTCCGGGTTTGAACAGCTTTTGCGCGAACTTTCGGTGGCCTGCCGCGCTCACGGCCTTGTGTTTTCGATAGACAATTACCCGCCGAGGGCGCACACGGAACACTACAACAGGGGATTGCAGGGTCAAATCGCGGACTATGTGATCATTATGGGCTATGACGAGCACTGGGGCGTTTCAAGCGGGGCCGGCAGCGTCGCGTCGCTTCCGTTCGTGCTCGACGCGATCAATCAGACAAAGGCGGTCGTCCCGGCCAACAAAATCATCAACGCGGTGCCATTTTATTCCAGATTGTGGGCCACGAACCAGGACGACGGTACACTCAGGATAGCCGCGACGCCGGGCATGGCCTGGCAGGATAAGTGGCTTTCGGACAACGATGTAACGCCGGTGTGGAACGAGGAGCTTGGGCAGAACTATGCGGAACTTCTGCAAAAGAATATACTGTATCAGATATGGCTCGAAGATTTGGATTCCATGAGGGCCAGGGTAGACGCGATGAAAGGTCTCGGCCTCGGAGGCGTCGCCGGATGGCAGCTCGGGCTTGAAAAGCCGGAGGTCTGGGACATTTTCGGGGCATGGACCAGAGGGTAAAAGGAGGAGAAAATGAGTAAACTGAACGTTGCGGTGATCGGCATGAATTTCGGCAAGGAGTTTGTAAAACTCTACACAAACCACCCTGACGTTGGCGACGTCGCTATTTGCCAGCGCAATAAGGATGAGCTTGCGAAAACAGGTGATGAACTCGGGATACCGGAAGCGCTGAGGTTTTCGGACTATGATGATGTAATCGCAAACCCTGATATCGACGCAGTCCACATCATCACTCCGCCGGCGACGCACGCTGATTATACTGTTAAGGCTATGAAGGCCGGCAAACATGCGGCAAGCACCTGCCCGATGGGGCTTTCGATCGATGAACTTAAAGAAATTTGCGCACTGCAGAAAGAGACCGGCCTCGTATATATGATGATGGAGACGACTGCGTATACGCGGGAGTTTCTCTACGCGAAGGGGATCGTGGACAGCGGCCAGCTCGGAAAGATACAGTTTGTCCGCGGCAGCCATATGCAGGACATGGGGCTTGAGGGATGGCCGGAATACTGGCTCGGCTTCCCGCCGTTCTGGTACGGGACGCACGCGCTGACGCCGCTCGTTCTGATCACCGGGAAGAAGATAGAGTACGTGATCGGGCACGGTTCGGGGTCATACAGCGAGGACCTCACGAGGCGCTATGGATGCCCGTATCCGGTCGAGACTTTGACGTTCAGGTTCAGGGATTCCGATCTCGTGGGTGAGGCGACGCGTTCCTTGTATGAGACCGTGCGGCAGTACCGCGAGAGCTTCGACGTCTACGGGACGAAGATGGCTTACGAGTGGGAGCAGCTTGAAAGCGAAGGGCACGCCGTCTATGACGGCGGGGAAACCGCGAGAAGGGTACACGCGCCAGACACGGACGCTCTTTTGATAGAGCCGCTGAAACCTTTCACAAAGAAGGAAATCATTTTGAACAAGGACAATGTGAGCTTCATACAGGGCGCCGGGCACGGCGGCTCGCATCCGCATCTTGTGCAGGAGTTCGTCACCGCGATCACAGAAGGCAGACAGCCTCTGCTCGACGCTAAGCTCAGCGCGAATATCGTGGCGGCAGGGATCCTCGGGCACGAGTCGGCGATGAAGGGCGGCGAGAAGATATACCTGCCGGAGTTTTGATGCCGCGCGATTTGATGGGGGACGAAAAAGACAGGCAAGAGAGGGATGAGGAGGTGCTGGCACTGGCTCACCGAAAGGTTTGCGAGGTATTCGACGCGCTCGGTATTCCTTATAAGATATTTTTTCACCCGCCGATTTTTTCGGCAGCCGAGCGTGAAGAAAAGCAGGTCGAAGTCGACGGGCTGATATGCAAAAATCTGTTTCTTCGGAATAAAGATAAAAGCCGGTATTATCTGTATACCCTGCCTATCGACAAGAGGGCGGATTTGGCGGGTCTGCAAAAAGCGCTCGGCGAAACGAGGTTGTCGTTCGGCGACGCGGACGCGCTTTGGGACATGCTTCACATTCATCCGGGCTCAGTATCGCTGTTGAATATCATCGGCGCTGCGTCCCCACTGTGCGAACCGTCCTTCCTTAGCGTAAAGTTTCTTGTTGATGCCGAGGTCTTGGATGTGCCGGGTATTGGCGTCCACCCAAACGACAACGGGGCTACGATCGTCTTTTCCCCTGACAGGCTGCCGGAAATTTTCGCGCGCTATGGCGCCGATTTTGAGTTCATCTCGCTTTGTGATAGCGCCGATAACAACACCGTTTGATTTTTTTGTTTACAAAGGGCGGAGTTTTTCGTATAATCGTCTTTGCGTGTGCTCTTTGGCCCCGCAAGATGTGCCCAGATAGCTCAGTTGGTAGAGCAGCAGACTGAAAATCTGCGTGTCCCTAGTTCGATTCTTGGTCTGGGCACCAAGACCGCCGGATTCCTTATCAGATTCCTGCGGTTTTATTTTTGACAATTGTATATCAAAACATCACTTTGCTCGGGAAACCGCTTTTAGGGTGTATAATTTTCTTGGTATTTAGTGCATTCAGAAAGGACAAATGAATAGATGAATTTGTTTCAAGCGCTGATCGCGGGCATCATACAGGGGCTGACCGAGTTCCTGCCGATTTCAAGTTCGGGGCACCTGGTAATTTACAATGAATTGACAGGAAACACAGGCGACAGCGGCCTCGCTTTCACGGTGTTTTTGCATTTTGCCACATTGCTCGCGGTGATCCTCGTCTACCGGAAAGACGTGTGGGCGCTTTTGAAAGAGCTCTTCGGAACGATAAGGGATTTGTTCAGGGGCAAGCCGGATATGAGCACACCGGGGCGCCGGTATTTGCTGATGGTGATCATCGGGACCATTCCGGCTGTGATTGTCGGCGGGGGGATGAAAGTCCTCGGCCTGGACAGCGTACTTGAAAATATATTCGTCGTCGCTGTGATGCTCCTCGTCACCGCCGCGTTCATGTTCATGGTTGACAGGCTGAGGGACGGCGGCCTGACAGCAAAAGACGCACCCCTGAAAACAGCGTGGCTCGTGGGCATCCTTCAGGCGGTTGCGATACTTCCTGGGCTGTCCAGAAGCGGGACAACGATATTTGCGGGCGTCCTCGGAGGGCTCAAAAAAGAGTTTGCCGTAAGGTTCGCGTTCATCCTGTCAATACCCGCGATCCTCGGCGCAGCGGTCCTTGAGCTCCATGACGTCGTGAAAAATAACGTGCCTACAGAGAGCGCGGGGAACCTGTTGATCGGCTTCATAGCCGCCTTCATCTGCGGATTGCTGGCTATAAAGTTTATCAAGGTATTGATAAACAGTAATAAGTTTTATGTATTCGGGATATACTGCTGCTGCGCCTCGGTGTTCGCGTTCCTTGTTGCCTTCGGCGTGATTTGACACGTAAATAATTAACTAACGCGTCGCGACAAATACCAACGTGACGCCTACAAGCGCGATGACGCCGGCAATCGTCTTTTTTCTGAGGCTGTCTTTTTCTTTCAGGAAAATCACGGCTGCGATGGGGATCGTAACGCATATAAGCGCCGAGATATAAGTCCCTATGCTTACGTAGGCCCCGAACGCGAGGGCGAGCGTGAACCCGTACGCCGAAAGGCTGCGAAAAACCATCAGCGTCGCTATTTCCTTTTTTTCAGCGAATGGTTTGCCGACAGCCCGTTTGCCCGCAATCACGATCAGCCAGAGTATGATGGCCTCGATGATGGATACCGTAAACATATAGTTCGTATACCCCATGCCGGTTATCAGGTATTTTTCGAGAAGGTTCAGCACGGAAATCATCAAAGCCGTAGAAATCGAAAGCATCACGCCGGAAGGCCGGGCGGTCGATTTCCCCATGAGGATGAAGCCTGCCGCAAAAACCATAGCGCCCCCCGCGAGGCTGACCGGCAGCAACGGTTCGCCAAGGAATATGACTCCCAAAACGGTGACGATGCCGATCCTGAAGTTGTACAAAAATGAAAATACGGACGCCTCGGTCCGTTCCAATGCCTTTGCGTTCAGGAAATGGAATAATATCCCAATCGTGCCCGCCGCGATGTACGGCAAAATATATTTCGGGCTGAAGGCTGCCCATTCTATGCCCGTTATGAAAATCCCGACGGCCGCGGGCGCAGCAATCGCCGTCGACATGATGGCTGAAAGGAAAAGCGGGTCAAGTTTTCTGTCGGAGGCGGCATGGCGGAGTACCGTATTGTACCCGGTATTGCATATCAGATGAGTAAATAAAAGAATAATCCACACATGCGTATTCTATCACTTCGCAATATTTCATTGACAAAAAGATTGTTGAAACATATCCTGAAAGCATGCGGATAATTCTATACAGCGCGATTGCCGGTATTTGCGGGACGGGTCTTGGGGGGCTCGTTACGACGCTTTTCATAAAAAAACCGGGATCGGCCGTTACCTGCTACCTCATGATGTTTTCCGGCGGCGTGATGATAAGTATCGTTTGTTTCGGGCTGGTCCCTCAGGCGATCGGGCTTACGGGCCTGGCTGTTTCCATTGTCGGGCTGGCCATAGGGGTAGTCGCCATATTGCTGCTGAACAGGCTTGTCGATAAGATAACAGGGTTTAAGGGCGGCAACCTCGGCGTCCATCAGACGCCTGAGGAAGTGTATCACGAGAGCGAGATACTGAATGCCGAACTCCATGCCGAACTGAATACAGGGCAGCATCCCGCGAGGATGTTCAGGTCGGGGATACTTATGCTGTTTGCCATTGGCCTGCACAACATTCCCGAAGGCCTTGCAATAGGCGCCGGCGGCACGCATGATGAGCGGCTGGGGATAGCCCTTACGATAATGATAGCGCTGCACAATATTCCGGAGGGCATGGCAATCGCGGCGCCTTTGATCAGCGGCGGGTTTGGCAAACCCAAAGCTACCTGGCTTACAACGCTCGCCGGCGCGCCGACACTGCTGGGCGGGATCGCGGGCGTTTTGTTCGGGGGCGTTTCAAGCTTTTCGCTTTCCCTGTCGCTTGCCGCGGCGGGCGGCGCGATGCTTTATGTTACTTTCGGGGAAATCATCCCGCAGTCGATCGTAATGACTAAGAGCCGGATGCCTTCAATCATCCTTTTGGTCGGCGTAATAGCAGGCCTGGTCGTCGCGAAGATATAGCTTCACCGCGCATAACTTTTAATTTATAAAAAATTTATAGTTTTTAAGATACTTTTTGGATTTAAAACTTATATTTAGGGGTATAATAAGACTTGAATGTATGTCTGAATATGCATTGAAGGGATAATGTCGAAGTACAGCGGCATAGGGAAAGTTTTCTTATGAATAGGGATTGGTAGCCAAAATGCAGGGGGAGATTTTGTCTTGAATTCTTTATCGAAAAAAAATACCTTAGTGGTATTCATGATGCTGATCGTTCTGATACTGCCGGTTCTGTTTTCCGGCTGCTCTACGAACGCAGCCACACAAAGCAATGAGTCGGCGCAATACACTTCGTATAAGGACATACCGGGGATCACCGACAATGAAATACAGGCGATCGAAGCTCTCCAGCAAGAACACGGCAGCTTCGTATACGGCATGACCTCGGGCATCGAGACTTTTTACAACGACAAGAATGACACTCAAATAGGAGGCTATTCCGCGTATGTCTGCGACTGGCTGACGCAGATGTTCGGCATCACTTTTGAGCCGAAGATCTATACAATGGACGGCCTGAAGGCGGGCCTTGACAACGGGGCTGTCGACTTCACCGGCGATCTCGCTTCCAATGACAGCCCAAACAACTACATAATGACAAAAAACCCGATCGCGCAGCGCAAGATCATACAGGTTCGGATGAAAAACGCGGACCCCGCGCCACAGATCGCAAAGGAGCGCCGTGTAAGGACAGCATTCCTCAAAGGCTCTTACCTGTCTGATACACTGCCGCCTTTCAAGGATTTCAATTTGTATAGAATTGATTATGTCGATGACGCCGCAAGCGCGTACGAGGCGCTTAAGAACGGCAGCGAGGATGTTTTTTACTGCGATATTGATATGGAAGCGTATTTCGAAAATATGAATGACGTGGATATCGCTATCTATTCGCCCCAAACATTGTCCATGATATCGTTCGCGGCGAAAAACCCCGCTTACGAGCCGATCGTTTCGGCTGTCGACAAGGCGCTGGAAGCCAAGGCGTATATCTACCT
>Ga0123357_10015319_pt1 | contig 10049 bp, 7 predicted proteins | sample TergutEmb28metaG_FD_89873 | JGI IMG/M metagenome (GOLD analysis project Ga0123357, IMG submission 89873) | Embiratermes neotenicus P4 segment gut microbial communities from Petit-Saut dam, French Guiana - Emb289 P4 | ecosystem: Host-associated > Arthropoda: Insects > Digestive system > Gut ... | reverse complement strand
TTCTCATGGCCGCAGTTCGGGCAGGTCCGGGCGTCGGTGGCCGCCTTAGCAGCTTGGTCGGCCGCCTGCTTTTCCTGGGTCTGCTGATCCAGGGCACCCTGGGCTGCCGCCAGATTCGCTTGAATCAGGCGCAGCCGGTTGGCCTGGTCCGGATAAGCTTCCGGGTGCTGCTGATAGGCCAACTGACCGATCTCGGTGTAGACCGCCGTGGCCTGTTGGTTGAGGTCGTTGACCTGATTCTGGGCGTTCATCACCTTGACCTGCGGGTCGTCTTGGGGCATCAACGAGGAGAAGCCCTTCAGCAAACCGCCCAAACTACCGAAAATGTCACTCGTCATGGTAATTCCTTGCCTGATTGAGTTGATCACGCCTGCGTGAATGCTTCGATCATAGCTCGGAAATCGCTACCGGCGAAGCGATTTCCTAAATATCACAGCGGATGGCGACTGTCAAGACTGAGTCGGACCGGAGACGCAACCGACCGGGATGTTGACCAGCAGATCGACCGTACAGATGGCGACATTGTGGACCGAATCGGTGACGTCGACGCCGGTCGGCCCGGCCTGACCGGTCGCGCTGGGCAGACCGGTGGTCACGTCGGTGTGGACGTAACTGACGGTGTACGTCCACCAGACATCGGTGCCGGGCGCCAACCAGGTGTATTTCGGCAGTTCGACCGCACCACTGTGGCCGGGGGTGTCGACGATGTCTGCGTAGCTGAGGCCGTCGGCATTGGACCAGGCCCGCAGGACGATGGATAGTTCGCCGTCGACCCAATAGAGGTAAGCCGCCACGAGGACGTTGGTGGCCACCCCGTCAACGTGGGCGCCAACATCGACCGGGCCGGCGGCATGGGGACCGCAGGCGTAGCTGACGGCCGCGTCCGACGTCACCGTGATGGTGTTCTGGACGACGGCCGCGCCGTTGAACGCCGTGGTCGGGCTGACACTGAGCGCCCGGCCCAGGTTGTCCGTCCCCGTCACACCGCCGGCGCCCTGGGGGGCGAGCAACTCGCCGCTGACCAGGTCTTGGAGACCGTAGACCGTGACGCCGCCAACCGTCCAGGCGGCAGGTACCAGGTCGCGCTCCAGTTGGCCCTGGACCCACAACTGGGCCCGGTGGATGACACCGGCGAAGCCCGTGGTGCCAGTGGTGGCGTCGCCGGTGTTGATCGCGCCGACGGTGATCGACTGGGCCGTCAGGAGGCTACCCGCAGTCTGCGCGACGCCAGCACCGTCGACCCGCCAGGTGCTGGCCTGGTAAGCCACGGTGTGCCGGGCGGTGTTGATCGTCGCCAGCAAGGTGGCGTTGTTCACACCGGTACCGAGCAGGTTGTTGCTGGCGCCGACGGCCACGGCCAAGGACGAGCCGTCGGGCGCCTTCGCCCCGATAACGCCCGACCCAGGCGGATTGCCGCTGGCGTCGAGCCGGAAGTCGACCAGCAGTTCAACGTCGCCGCCCTGCATCACACCGGTGTCGATCCAGGCGCCGCCGGCGAAGTGGAGGCCGTCGATCGGTGTCACCAGGCCGGAGCCGGTGGCGCCGCAGTTGGCACTGCCCTCAATCGAGCCCTCGGCCGGAGCGACTGCGCTCAAACTAGACAGGCCGTAGGTGTAGCCGGCGGCAAAGGTACCGACGATCTTGCCCCCCGCGCTGACGACGACATCGACCGGCCCGGTACCGTTGCCCGCCAGCGGGCTGGCCGGAATCGTACACGTCAGTTCGGTCGGGCTGACGACAACGAGGTTGGCGCAGGTCGCGCTGCGGCCGCCCGACTGGAAGCTGACGCTCGGCTGGGCGGCGTCGAACCCCTGGCCGAGGATGGTCAGCGTGGGGCCGCCGACGGTCGGGCCGTGGGTCCGGCTCAGCTCGGTCGCCTTGATCACGGGCGGCGCGCAGACCTTGCCGGCCACGCTGAGCGTTGTCGAGTACTGCGACGATTCGATCTGGGCGTAGCTGCCATTCGGGCCCTGGGTCTGGGCTTGCAAGCGGATGTACCCTGTGCGGGCGCCGGCCACGATGGCTTCGGGCGGCAATTGGACGGTGATGGTGGTCGACGTACCGGTCAGGTTCATCGGTGTGGAGTACAGGTACTTCTCCGCCTTGGTCGTGGCCGTCCAGAAGACGTCCAGGCGCAGCGGCTTGGCCGGCGCCAAAGAAGTACCGGCCTGGGCGGCGGTGAAGGACACCCCGCAAGTGGCCGACACCGCGCCCAGAACCGTGGGATTCCACGGCTGGATCAGTTCGTTGGTTGGGCTGTACAACGTACTGCTCGAATTGCCGTTGACGAACAGGGCAGCCGCCGAGGACTGGGTGGCGGATGACTCGGCGGTAACCGGCGCCGAGGCGGACTTCGGGCCGAAGGTGTTGCGCTCGACGCTGACCAGGCCGGCGTTGGACAGCACGATGCTATAGGTCTTGAAGCCGTCGAAGTAGTTGTCGGCTATCGTCAGGTCAGATGGCGTTGTCGGTCGGCCGGCCGGCAACTTTGGGTCCCAGCCGATGGCGTACTGCTGCTGCGCGGAATCGGCCTGGGTCAGCCCGGAGTTGTCGAAGATGTTGTTCGAGATGAAATTGGTACCACCGAGGGTCTGATCATTCGGCAAGACGATCATGGCCGAGCCCATCGACTTGCCGGTCGCCGAGATGTTGTTTCGGAAAACATTGTCGTGGATGTTGATGTTGGCCAATGACCCGGCTGGCGCCGGGGGAGTCAGGCCGGCCCCCGACAGCCAGGTGGCCCGGAAGACCCAGGCGGATAAGGCGGATTCGGCCGTGTAGAGGTTGGACAGCGTGCTGCGGGCCATCTCGAAGCCATTGAGGTTGACAGAAGCGGACACGATGACGGCACTGTTGGTGCAGCCGCTGCCGTTGGTCGACGAGCAGGTCGTGTTCGAGGGCGTGGCGGTTCGCGGGCTCGTGAAATCGACGGTGTCGATCAGGACATCGGTGGTGACGGCCGACGACTGGCTGGCCGGGGTGAAGACGACGGCGCCGTTCATGTCGTCGGGGAGGTTGGTCGAGCGGTCAAGGCCGCCCACCTTGTAGTTCTTCAGCGTGAAGCCGCTGGCACCGTTGTTGATGAGGACGAAGCGCTTGGTGAAGTTGTTGGTCGTCTGGTAGGTCTGGCCACTGTCGATCGTGACGCCGCTGCTGGCGCCGCCGATGACAAACGACGTGTCGCCGCCGAGGATACCCGAGGCGTTGGTGACGGTGATGTTCGTGCCGGTGAGGGCAAACACGACCGACGCCACACCGGCGCTGGCGGTCTTGAGTGAGTTCTTCAGGTCGATCGTCATCGGCTGGGCGACGACGAACCACGTCGGGCCGGTCGTGACATCGGTCACAGGCGTCGTCTGCATGAAGTTCGCCGGGGTGTTGGTCGCCGTGATGGTACCGCCGGCGAAGTCGGGATCCAGCGTCACCAGGACTTCGTCGCCGCTGGTCGCCCCCAGGGACTGCGCGGTGGCGTTGGCCTCCTCGATGGCGGCCCGCAGCGTACAGCGTGGCGTGGTTTGACCGTTCAGGACCACCGTACCGCCGGCGTCGCAAACGCCGTCGCCCGGGTTCTGGTCCGGTCCGCCGAAGTCGGCGCTGTTGACCAGCATGGCGATGCCCTGTCCGCTCGGCGCGGCCTGCGCCAATCGCTCGCCGCCGATCAGGCCGATCAGGCCGATGGTCAACGCGGCCGCGAGCCCGATCCGCGCCGTCGCGGTGGCGTACCTCTCCATCGTCATTCCCTACAGGTTGGCGTTAGAGGTTCGTCTTCCCCTCTGTGCCTAGACGGTACCAGGGCCCCCCAAACCGCCCCGATCCAAGCCATTGGGGTCTGACACCTTTGGCTCAAAACGAGCCATTGGGGTCTGACACCTTTGGCTCAATCGTGGGTTAGCTGCCAGCCACGAAGCCTGGGTCGGCGATCATCACCCCGCCAGCCTAGTGTCCCAACCCGTGGTACGGGGTACGCCCAGATGGCACCGGTCCGATCCGGGCACTAGTGTTCGGAGGGTACCTCAGCGAGGCCATTGACCGGGAAGATGTGTGGCTGCCCATGGATTTGTACGAGTATCAGGCACGGGAACTGTTCGAGCGCCACGGCGTGCCAGTGACGCCAGGAGCCCTGGCGACAACGCCACGGCGCGCCAGTACGGCGGCCCGCGGCTTCGAGGGCCCCGTCGTCGTCAAGGCCCAAGTCAAGACCGGTGGACGCGGCAAAGCCGGCGGCGTCCAGTTGGCCAAGACCCCAACCGAGGCCGGCCGCAAGGCCAAGGACATCTTGGGGATGACCATCAATGGCCACACCGTCCACTCGGTTTGGGTGACACCGGCCGCCCAGATCGAGCGCGAGTACTACCTGTCGGTCCTGCTCGACCGGGCCAACCGGGCCTATCTCGTCATGACCTCCCCGCAAGGCGGCATGGAGATCGAGCAATTGGCCAGTGAGCACTCCGAGGCTCTGACCCGGGTGACAATCGACTCACTGACCGGGATCGACGCAGGGTTGGCCGCCGAGATCGTCGCCACCGCCAAGTTCCCGGCCGAGGTCGCCGACCAGGTCGCCCACGTCCTCGAACACCTCTGGCAGGTGGTCGTGGCCGAGGACGCCACCTTGGCTGAAATCAATCCCCTGGCTTTGACGGCGGACGGTACCGTCGTGGCGCTGGACGGTAAGGTCACCCTCGACGACAACGCCGCCTTCCGCCACCCCGACAACGTCGCGGCTTTTGCCGGGCCAAGTGGCGATGATCCGCTGGAGGTCGAGGCCCGCGCCAAGCACCTCAACTACGTCAAGCTCGACGGCCAGGTTGGCATCATCGGTAACGGCGCCGGGTTGGTCATGTCGACGCTCGATGTCGTGGCCAACGCCGGCCTGGCTCACGGCGGTGTCCGCCCGGCCAACTTCCTTGACATCGGCGGTGGTGCTTCGGCCAAGGTCATGAGCGACGGCCTGTCGGTCGTCTTGTCCGACCCTCAGACCAAGGCCGTGCTGGTCAACGTCTTCGGTGGTATTACGGCCTGCGATGAGGTCGCCCGTGGCATCCTCGGCGCCCTGGATATTCTGGGCGACGCGGCCGCCAAGCCGCTGGTTGTCCGCCTCGATGGCAACGCCGTTGAGGCCGGGCGGGCCATCCTGGCCCAGGCCGCCCATCCCTTGGTACGCATGGCCGACACGATGGACGACGCCGCCGAACAGGTGGCGGAACTGGCCGCGACGACGCAAGAGTGAGGATTAGGCAATGGCGATCTTTTGTACAGCAGAAACCCGCGTACTCGTCCAGGGCATGACCGGGGCCGAGGGCCGTAAACACACCGCGCGGATGCTGGCCGCCGATACGCGCATCGTCGGCGGCGTCAACCCGGCCAAGGGCGGTCAGAGCGTTGACTTCGACCTGCCGGGCGGAACGCGGGCGGTACCGGTCTTCGCCACGGTCGCCGAGGGTATGGCCGCCACCGGCGCCGACGCCTCGGTGGTTTTCGTACCGCCGGCCGGCGCCAAGGCGGCCGTTCTCGAAGCCATCGACGCCGGGCTGCCGCTGGTCGTGGTCATCACCGAGGGCATCCCCGTGGCCGACTCGACCAGGTTCGTCGCCTACGCGGCCCAGCACGGGACGCGCCTGATCGGCCCCAACTGCCCCGGCATCATCGTGCCCGGGCAAACCAATCTCGGCATCACCCCGGCCGACATCACCGGTCCGGGCCCGATCGGCCTGGTCTCGAAGTCGGGCACACTGACGTACCAGATGATGCACGAGTTGCGCGACATCGGCTTCAGTACCTGCCTTGGCATCGGTGGTGATCCGGTCGTCGGTACCAGTCACATCGACGCTCTGGCCGCTTTCGAAGCCGACCCGGAGACCTCGGCCATCATCATGATCGGCGAAATCGGCGGCGACGCCGAGGAGCGCGCGGCCGACTTCATCCGTAGTCACGTCACAAAACCGGTCGTCGGCTACGTCGCCGGTTTCACCGCCCCTGAGGGCAAGACCATGGGCCACGCTGGGGCCATCGTCTCCGGTGGTGCCGGCACGGCTCAAGCCAAGAAGGTCACCCTGGAGGCGGCCGGCGTCCAGGTCGGCCTCAGCCCGTCGCAGACAGCCCAGTTGTTGCGCGAGTCCATGTAGAAGGTCGACACCGTACCAACCACGACCCCGCCCCACAGTCGATCTGCCATCGCCGACATTTTTATCTGGGTTTTTGTGTAATTTCGACACACAAATTAGCAGATAAATCTGTACAATGACTGTCATGGAACTCGAACGCAAGGTCGAGGCGAGCCTTCGCCAGTGGATGGAGCGGCCAGGACGCCAGCCGTTACTGCTGCTCGGCGCGCGTCAAGTGGGCAAGACATTCACAGCCGAGCAGTTCGGACGAGCCCACTTCCCGTCGACTGTCACCATCAACTTCCAAACCGATTTGGCCCGTCTCCGTGCGGTGTTCGAGCGAACGCTCGACCCGCCAACCATTATTGAGGACCTCAGCTACTTGACCGGACGCAGCATCACACCGGGCCAAACCCTACTGGTCTTCGACGAGATCCAGCTGTGTCAGGCGGCACTAACGTCGTTGAAGTATTTCGCCGAACAAGCGCCCGAGTACGGCATCATCGCCACGGGCAGCTTGGTCGGCTTGTCGGTCCATCGCGAGGCTCCGTACACCTTCCCGGTGGGCAAGGTGGACATCGTGAGGATGTATCCGCTGGACGTCGAAGAATTCCTCTGGGCCGCTGGCAAGCGGCGCCAAGCTGACGGCATCAGAGCTGGCGTGGCCGGGCGTAGGGGGTTCATCGCCCACGACGAGGCGATGGTTTCAGTCAGACAATACATGATGGTTGGCGGTCTGCCCCGCGTCGTTCAGGCCTTCGTCCAGACCAACGACTGGAACGAAGTACGGCGCATTCAGCGCGATCTTGCCACAATGTATCTAGCCGACATGGCCCTGTACGCCGAGGCCCAGGACGCCATCCGCACTCGCCTGATCTGGGAGTCCGTACCCAGCCAATTGGCCCGGGAGACCGGCCGCAAATTCACGCTGTCGGATGTACGGTCCGGTGCTCGTTTCCATCAGTTTGAGACTAGCTTCGCCTGGCTGGAAGCGGCTGGCCTGCTGTACCGCCACTACCAATGCGAGCAGCCGGTGGCACCGTTGCGACCACGCGGCGGGGGGACCTTCTTCAAGGCCTTTCTGTTCGATGTCGGTATCCTGTCGGCCCAGGTTGGGGTGACGCCCGAGGCGTTCTGCAACAGCGCTGGGTACCAACGAATCTCCAGCGCCTTCCGGGGTGGGATTGTGGAGAACTACGTCAAGCAAGCGCTGGTCACCGCTGGGATTGACAGTCAGTATTGGTCGAGCGGCAATACCGCCGAAATCGACTTCGTCCTAGTCGACCGGGCCATGGAGGTTGTACCGATGGAGGTCAAATCGTCGGACACCACCCGGTCGCGCAGCCTGGCCACGTATATGTCGCGCTTCGCCCCATCGCGCGGCATCCGGCTCAGTGCGAAGAACATCGGCTGGGAAAATCGCCTGGTGACGCTGCCGCTGTATGCCGCCTTCTGTCTGCCTGATGTGCTGGCCTCTGCCACGTAGAAGCGCCGACCTGTACTCCTTGCCAGAGGTACGGCAGCAACCGCTACCGCAATGGCAGTCGGCGCACCCGTAGCCTCCCGCAGGTGAGAGAAATCATTGATGGGCCTGTGCCGACCTCGCGCTCGATCTCAGCCATCGCACCCATCAGTAGGGCGACGTGGTCCGGCGGGTGTAGGTGGGCGACACCACGAAGATGCACTGTGGAAGGAACCTCGGCGCGGGTGAGGGCCAGCAGTTGAGGGAAGTCGTCATCGAGCGTGACGATCACCAAATCATCGCTCGCCGCTCGGTCCAGTATCTCCTCGTCTGACGCGGCACGCATCCCGATGTCATCGACGTGGATCGCCTCAACGCCGAGATCGGTAAGTTGCCGCGCAACCCGCTCGGAGAGGTTCGCGTCGACCAGGATTCTCATGCCGGTTGAGGCAGCGCGATCTCGCGCCAATCACTGACCACAGCCGCGAAGCTGAGAGCCGCCGTCACGTCGGCGACTTCCAAGTAGGGATAGTCGGCCAGCACACCAGCGAAGTCCCCGTCCGCCGCGACCCGCGCGACCACCGTGCGAACCGTCAGCCGAGTGTCTCGGATGCACGGCGCGCCACCCATCTTGCCTGGGTCCATCTGGATGCGATCGAACTCCATTGTCCCATCGTATCCGCCGAGCAAGCCCACGGCGCTGAGGAGCGGCCATCTTGCGGCGGCGCGAGTTGGTTGCGTCAAGGGGCTGGCCGAGCGTGAGCCCGTCCGGCTCGTCGCCCACCGTCGTGTGTTGCCTCACGACCTTTGGTGTAACGGCGCGGCTTCGTACTCCGACCAGGTCGACCAGGGCAGGATGCCTCAGACGCTTGGCCAAGGCAGAGTTTTCCAGCCATAGCGGGCCCGGGTCATCAAGGTCGCCAGGCCGGTTTGGTCGAAATTGGCGCCCAGCGGGTCGGCCCGGCCCGCCCGCAGCCATTGGGTACGTCCTGTGACGTAGGCCTGGCCGAAATCGCCCCAGCCGTCGAACGACTCCCAGGCGCGACGGCCATTGAGCAGCAGCACCCGCCAGGCCAGGTCCTCCGACAGCCAGTCCAACAAGACGGTGTTGCGGGCCAGGAAGGCTGTCCGCACCGTGGCGAAAGCCAGGTTGGCCCGCGGGTCAGCCGCCGCCCGGTTCGCCACGAGGTCCAGCCGAAACCATTGCCGGGCGAGCGACTCGGCCAGATGACGACCGACGGCGGCATCCGCGGTGTAGGTCGGCAAGCCAAGCTGGTGGAGGAACTGAGGGCGCAGGCTGTCGCCCAGGCTGGGGCCAACCTGACTAACCTCGCGGTCGTAGAAGAAACTCTCCTGGATGGCCTCAACCATCGGCGCAGCCAGGGCGAGGCACAGCACCTGACTGCCGGCGTAATCGGTCGCTCCCCGCGGCGAAAAGGCGTCGTCCGCCAACCAGGAGGCCAGCCCGTGCCGACGGGGCCGGCTCGGCCACGTCAGACCAACCGGAGTAGTGTCTCGACGTCGACCCGCCCTTGGCTGGCCAGTTGGACGGCCATCGACCGCGGTGGGTGGTCACGCAGCAAGGTGGGCGCCTGGGCGGCCACCAGCCACTCGACCGCCGGCGGACACTCGGCCAGTGAGGCGTACAGCGCCGGGTAGCGACCCACCAGGCGTGTCAGCCTGGCGGGGTCGTCGATCTCCCCCACCGCCTCCCAGCCGTCCGGCCCACCGACCAGTCCCAGGTCGACGCAGTCGATGGGTAGGTCATCGCACTCGACCTTCAGTGCGATGAGAGCCTGCAAGACATCGCCGACGTACTTCGCCACCGGCGGCCGGTTCTGTTTGCCCTTGATCTGATCGACCGTCAACCGACCGTGATCGACCAGCAAACTGATGGTGACATGCGGCTCACCCCGGTGATCCCGCAGGCTGAACAATCTCAACTGGCCGGCCGCCACGGCGTCGACGTACTGCTCGCCATAGCCGCCGCGCAAGGTCTCCTTGTCCGCGAACTGGCCCAGACAATGGCCCATGGCGTAACTCTCAAAGGCCATTTCCTGACGCAGTGCCGGCCCATCCGGGATCAGTTCGACGAGACGACCATTGGCCACCCGGCAGACCTCGCGTAGCGCCTCGGGGTGGCTACGGCGCCGGCCACGCCGCGCGAACTCCGCCATGCGGGCATGTTCCGCCTGCCACATGGCCAGGGCCTGGGGACAGTTCACCTGGTGCAGTTTGCCTTCCTGGGGTGTGCCAACCCGAGAGCGCAAAAACTCAACCACCTGGGCTTCCAACTCCAAGACGTCCAGGCTGGCCGGATCGACCCAGACGATCGGTACGCTGCTCGGTTGGTCAAAGCGCGCGGCCAACCAGGCCGGCTCCTGGCAGATCAACTCGCGGGCTTGCTCGACTGACCCGACCGGTACCACTGTCGCCAGGTTGGACACCACCTGCCGGAAAAAGTGATTGACCAACCAGGCTCGGAC
>Ga0123357_10015318_pt1 | contig 10049 bp, 6 predicted proteins | sample TergutEmb28metaG_FD_89873 | JGI IMG/M metagenome (GOLD analysis project Ga0123357, IMG submission 89873) | Embiratermes neotenicus P4 segment gut microbial communities from Petit-Saut dam, French Guiana - Emb289 P4 | ecosystem: Host-associated > Arthropoda: Insects > Digestive system > Gut ... | reverse complement strand
GAAATGATCAGGTTCGCTTCGATTTGACTTTCGATGTGTTAGCGCCTGAAATCGGAATCATTACGCCTACCCGCGATATGAAACTTTCCCGCGAATACGAAATCAATTATTTGAAGAAACACGGCTACGAGGCTGATTTTACCAAGATGGTCTATTCCGTCAACAAAGGACTTTGGGGAACCAGCGTCGGAGGAAAGGAAACGTTGCAATCCAATCAAACCTTGCCCGAAGAAGCTTATCCTTCCCAATTACAGGAAAAAGGCGAAGAAACGTTGACGATTGCTTTCACGGAAGGCGAAATTTCCGCCGTTAACGGAAAACCGTATTCCAACAAAGTGGAAGCGATTCAAGAAGTTGAACGCATCGGCTCGCGCTATGCCATTGGCAGGGATATGCACATCGGCGACACCATTATCGGCATCAAAGGGCGCGTGGGATTTGAAGCCGCCGCTCCCCTGCTTATCATCAACGGACATAAAATGCTTGAAAAACATACGCTTACTAAATGGCAACAGTATTGGAAAGACCAGGTCGGTACGTGGTATGGCATGTTCCTGCATGAAGCGCAATACCTCGACCCTGTGATGCGCGACATTGAGGCTTTTCTGCAAAGTTCGCAACGCAACGTGACGGGAACTGTGATTATCCGTCTCCGTCCTTACGGATATACGCTTGTCGGCGTAGAAAGCGATTTCGATTTGATGAAGACCGATTTTGGGGAATACGGAGAAATTAATAAAGCTTGGACTGCCGAAGACGCAAAAGGATTTATAAAAATTACGGCTATTCCAACGAAAATTTATCATGCCGTACAAAAAAGAAATGGTAAATAAACTTAAAATCGGAATTATTGGTGGAGCCGGATATACTGCGGGGGAATTGATTCGCCTGTTAGTCAACCATCCGCAGGTGGAAATCGGTTTTGTTCACAGTACGAGCAACGCAGGAAATCCAATAGCCGGCGTACACGAAGGACTTATCGGAGAAACTGATTTGGTTTTTTCCGATACGCTTTCATTGGAAGGAATCGACGCTCTTTTTCTCTGTTCGGCACATGGCGACAGCAGGAAGTTTATGGAAACGCATTCAATTCCGAAATCCTTGAAAATAATTGATTTATCGACTGACTACCGGCATAAGGATACTGCCGCAGGGTTTGTTTACGGTTTACCTGAACTGAATAAGTCCGCTATTCAAACTGCTTCGCACATTGCCAACCCCGGTTGTTTTGCGACTGCTGTCCAGTTGGCTTTATTGCCATTGGCAGTACATGGTTTACTGAAAGACGACATACACGTAAACGCCATTACCGGTTCAACCGGCGCAGGAGTGAAGCCCGAAGCAACCACGCATTTCAGTTGGCGCGCCGATAATATTTCCATTTACAAACCTTTTGAACATCAGCATCTGAAAGAGATTACGGAATCGTTGCTGCAACTTCAACCCGAATGGTCGTCGCCGCTTCATTTTATCCCTGTGCGTGGAAATTTCACGCGGGGAATTTTTGCTACCGCTTATACTGCTTGCGATTTATCTTCGGAAGAAATAAAAAAACTGTATTCGGATTTCTATCGCGATGCGGCATTTACTTTTGTCGCAGATAAAAATCCCGACCTGAAACAAGTGACAAATACCAACAAATGCGTCCTGTATCCCGAAAAGCATGGAAATCGCCTGCTGATAATCTCCCTGATTGATAATCTGCTGAAAGGCGCTTCCGGACAAGCTGTCCAGAATTTCAACCTGATGTTCGGATTGGATGAAAAATCAGGATTACAACTCAAAGCGAACGGGTTTTAAGGCTTTATAGCATCTAATACCCTCTTAACAGCTTCTTTATCGGTAATAATCAAAATTGCCGTGTTGACCGTACTGTCCTTGAATGACTGCTTGATATTTATATTTGTTTCACTGCTAAACAAATCGGATACCTCAACGCCAAAATACTCAGCTAACTTCGGAATAAAATCAGTTTTTATACTTTGTGTTTCCATCTCCTATGCAGCATAAGTCCGCCTGTCAACATTTAAAGAATCTGCTACAGTTTGTTGCGAGATGTTTTTTGCCAATCTTAATTTTCTTATAGTATTACCAACTGCCATGATATAACGATTTATTTATATTATGCAGCAAAATTACTAAAATATCCAAGAAATTGTATAAAAAATGTTCAATTTTTTGTTTGGACATTATTTCTGTTTGCCGCTATCTTTGTCATGTTAATTATTTTAACACAGTTATACAAATATAACTAATTTTTGACTTATAATATACATTTTTAATTCAATTTAATCATGAAGAAATTAATTTGTGTTCTTATCGTATTTACAACGATCCCTGTTTTCTCACAAACAGTGAATTATGCTTACGACCCCGACGGCAACCGCATCTCGCGTACGATTGTGCTAAGCACTTTGAGAAGCGCTCAGCAAAACAACACCAACAAGGAAGAAACTGCGCCGACTTATGTGGAACAAATTGCCGCCGATTTGCAGGTAAAAATCTATCCAAACCCGACAAAAGGACTTTTGCAGGTTGAGATTATCGGCAATGAGAAAGACAACAATACGCCGATTGCAATCTTTAATCAAAGTGGGCAACAGGTATTTACTACTCAAACGGAAGGAAAATTAACGTCTGTGGATTTATCCGGAGTTCCTACGGGAACTTATATTATGCGCTTGATTATAAGGGAGAAGTCTGAAATTTATAAAATTATTAAAAAGTAGTTATATGAAAACAAAATATTTAATTTCGATATTGGCGGCGGTGGCGCTTTTTATCAATGTAAACGCTCAGGATCGAATAGTATTAGGACCTATTAATCTGGGACCATTTTATGATTCATATTTATTTGAAGATATAAGTTCTGATTTTTATACCGATTATCCTCTTGAAAATTCGTACATCTATGATGTACCTGTGCAAACTTCCGTAAACGATTTGGGCGCTACAATCGTAAACATTCCATTGGAGTTGCCGGATGCCGGTAGCGGATTGAAACCCGATTTGGCGCTGAGCTACAACAGCATGAAACCGGAAAGTATGTTTGGAAACGGCTGGGAGATGGCTGGTTTGTCGGAAATCAGGCGGATGGTAAAGAGTTTTTATTACGACGGCATTATGCGAAATCAGAGCGACGACGATGACATAGACGGCACGGAAGCATTCTCGCTCAATGGAAGCCGGCTTGTGATACTCGAAAACAATTTTCCTGTTTCCGTAAGCTATCAAACAGAAACAGGCAATGTCAAGGTTAAAGCGCATTTCGATCAACAACAACAAGGTTATATTTTACGGAATGTTTACAGCTACTTTGAAGTATTGTATCCCAACGGTAAAACCGCAATTTTCGGTTTTGATGATTTGGAGCAAAACAATAGCCAGCTAAGTTTTCCGACAACTAAAATTTCAGACAGGCTGGGAAATGAAGTAATTTATGATTATGTTTTTAGTTCCGGCAAATACCTGATAAAAAATGTCAGTTTCGGTAAAAATCAGTCAGAAAAGGTAGAATTCAATTATAAAAACCAGGGTATAGCTTATGGTAGAACTATTAGTACAGGCACATGGCAATCAGGTGAAGTCGCTGTAGATACAACGTATTTAACGCAATATGCCTCCAACCTTTTGAGAAGTATCACAATTAAGAATAATGATGTAATTTCAAGAAACTACATCATTACCTACCACTCAAACGGCGAATATATATTTCTGTCCGGCGTGCAACTAATCAAGCCAAAAAGTACGGCAGTGCAGAACTATGCTTTCGGCGATAATGAAATAGCGGTTATACCCGACAGTATATTATATTTGCCCAACGATACGGTTGATTTTGCTCCGCCCATACGTTTCCTTTACAGTGAAAATTCGTCGGAGGAGCTCAAAAAGACAGCCGAAAGTTTAGTTTACAATCATTCGGATTTGAATACTAAAAAAGGAATGTTCAGCAGCAAACAAACTTCCGGTATCGTGATTTATCCCAAAACAGATCCTTTTTGGGAAAATCCCTGCCCTGCAAATGCAAATATAGTTATCAAACCCAATTTGAACAAACCGGATTCCTATACATTACAAGCGGGAGAAGGATTCCTTGATATTCTTTGCACAGATATCGACGGCATTGCGGGCGACGAGATTGTAAAAATAAACAATACCTATACTGACGTGGTTCATTATGACGAGGACGGATTTAGTTGCGGTACAATTTTTTCAGATATATTAACTTTTGAAGTTTATACTGTTAACGCAGCAGGCGAATTGATATTTTTATATACAAGGCAGTTCACTACTGGATTTGAACGAGATGGCAACAAGTTGATTAATAAACAGTTTTTTCCCGGCGATTTCGACGGAAATGGACGAAATGAAATATTTGCAGTGTCGGCTCTGAAAACGGAAACAGAAGACGTCAACCCCGTGAAACCACGCGGAGAAATATACGATCTGGAAAACGAAAAACTTATTTATCAAGGCTCTATGTTCGACAATATTACAATTCCAACTCCACCTCCCTATATTGATCCTCATTTGGGTACCCCAATATCTTTGGATATCGACCCTAACGGGATCATGGTAACAGGCGATTTTAACGGCAATGAAATATGCGATTTTTTGTATATACCGGGAAAAAACACCAACGGCGCGTTGCTTGAATTTGTGCACAGCGATTCTACCCTTGAATTGAGAAAGCTCGGCATTTGCGAAGATGTACGTATTATCCTCCCCGGCGAATATCTAACAGGCGATTTCAACGGAGACGGACGCACCGACCTGTTTGATACTTCAAGAGGATTGGTATCGTTTTCTGATGGGAAGACCCTGACAGCTTATTTGTTGGATATGCCTAATTCATTCAGGTATGTTTCTACCGAAGATTTGAACGGCGATGGACAAAGCGACATAACTTTTGTTGGCGACTATAATACAAACGCTTTCTTTTTTTCGGAAGGAGCCATAATGGCTCGGACTGATGCAATAATAGGCGTTCCTTATGGCTATACGTTGGCAAACGGAAATTATTCGGGCTATGAAACAGGCAAAAAAGAACTTGTTTTTATAAACGGCGACAGTATTATACGTCTTTCGTATGGACTTGATTTGTCAAGAACGCTACTGCTTACCGGCGTAAAATCCGGCTTCGGCACGATTACCGATTTTGAATACAGCGCTCTCGACAGCGACGGCGTTTACACGCAATCCAAAGACATACGGTTTCCCTACCAAAACCTCAACCCCAATTTATTCGTTGCATGTAAAATGCGCACGAGCTACAATGACGAGCTGATGGGCGTAAAAACCTTCTCTTACGAAAATGGGGTACTAAACAAACAGAGGCTTGATTTTTGGGGATTTGAGAAAATTACGGTATTTGATTCTATCAGGAATCAAAGCGTAGTAAAAACATTAGATCCGATGAATTTCGGAATGCCGATACAGATTGAATCGCCTGCGGCAAAAACGGTGAATACCTATAACGTGAGTATCGCAGACAATAAGATTGCAAAAATCACGCTTACAAGCTCCGAGCAAATCGACAAGCTGAAAAATACGACCGTAAACAAATCGTATGCTTATGATGATTACGGAGATGTAACAAAAGAAACCATAGATTATGGAGGCGGTATCAAACGGATTACCGACAACTCGTACAACAATTACGACATGGAAACGCTTTACCGGCTGGGTGAATTGGCTTATACGAACATAACAAGTTACGCGCCACTTTTCCTCACGGGTAATCCAGGTGGTCCAATTGTTTTAGGCGCTACCGGCAATACTGTCAATTCGCTTTCAATTACGACGCCCGGCTTTGGTGGAGTACCGATACAACAGGTAGGCGCTTCCACAATTGCGAAAATCGATATTTTATACAATGACAAAGGTTTGCCGATAGATAAAACAACATGGTCTAACGGAGCCAAAGTGTTGGAAGAAATAAGCGCTTACTCCAATTCCGCCGACTTGCTTTCGCTTGGCGTAAAACCTTATGATGAAACTTCAACACTGAAAAAAACATACGAATATGATAATTGTGGCAGAGTAACAAAAGAAACCGATCCTGCAAACAATTCCATTGAATATCTTTACAGTGACAATGGACTGTTGGAACAGACGACAGATATTTACGGAAATGCAACCGATTATGCGTATGATAATTTTGGACGGCTGACAACGACAACTTCACCGCTTAATTCCGTTACAAACGTTAAATACCAATGGATTGATGCAACCAATACGGCTGCCCCTGCCGGCGCTGTCTATTCCGTAACCACGACAACAGAGAAAAGTTTTGTGCAGTTGTTTCTTGGCGGAACCCCAGGATCTGGAATAGAAACTTTAGCTCTTGGCGGCGGTTTAACTCCTATAAACCCGGGAATCATAACCACGTTAGATAACACGATTATTCCGGAAACAACAGTATATTACGACGCTCTCGGTCGCGAAATACGTAGCGAACAAGTGCGTTTTGACGCCTCACTGCTCAAAATCGACAAACAATACGATACGCATGGGCGGCTGTGGAAGGTATCGGCGCCGTTTAAGGGCGACGCGCCGACACTCTGGGACGTTTACATTTATGACGATTTCGACCGCCCGACAAGCATTGTCTATGCTTCGGGCAAGCAGGATAAGTGGTCGTATGACGGAAACTCCGTGACAACCCAATCCGACGGCATTGAAACGACAAAAACATACAACGCGGCGGGGCAATTGACCAAAGTCGCCGACGCAGGCGGAACAATAACTTACGATTACTTTCCCGATGGACAGTTAGGGCAAATTACGACCAACAAAGCCGTTACTTCCTTTACCTATGACACTTACGGCAGGCGGTTGTCAATAACCGATCCAAGCGCTGGAACGGAAACCGTGACTTACAACAGCTCTGGAAACATTGCAAGCTACAAGGACGCCAAAAATCAAATGACGACTTTTTCTTACGATAACCTTTTTCGCCTTACGGCAAAACAGATGCCCGAATATACGATAAATTACGGATACGACGCAAAAGGAAACCTGAACAATATCAGTTCAAATGGCGGACAATCGCTTATCAATTACACTTTTGACAATTTTGGACGTATCTCTGCAGAAGCGGAAACTTTTGAGGGTAAAACACTTGCCAAACAGTATGCCTACTCCGGCGACCGGCTGTCCTCAAAAACATATTTGCTTGACAATACAACGATTACTACTGAGAATTATTATTATGCAAACGGTTATCAGACCGAAACAAGACTTGACGGCAGCAAATCGGTATGGAAAATAACCGCCGAAAATGAGCGAGGACAAGCCACTACGGCGTTGACAGGCAATTTTACCCGCACCTACGGTTTTGACGCTTTCGGGATGCCAACTTTGAGGAAAATACAATTGGGAAATACTGTCGTCCAAAATTTTTCCTGCAATTTCGACGCTGCAACAGGGAATTTGCTATCCCGCTCCGATAATAAAAGGGGGATTACCGAAAACTTCGGATATGACAACCTGAACCGTCTGACCAATTTCAACGGCAGTAGCGCAAGTTACGGAGGAAATGGGAATATATTGGAAAAAAATGATATGTCCTACAGCTACAACATTGCAAGCAAACCTTATGCAGTTTCTCAAATCGACCAAAGCGCAATCGACAGCCCCAATCTTGTCTCTTCCGTTCAGCAATTGATTGAATACACGAGCTTTAAACGACCTTTCTCGATAACAAGCGGCGATACGCTGTATCAATTTGCTTACAACGGCATAAACCAACGGACAAAAATGTTTTCGAACATCGCAACAAAAATTTACTTGGGTAATTGCTACGAAAAAGACCAAACCGGCGGCAATACAAAAGAAAAATTATATCTTTGCGGCGATTATTACTCTTCGCACGCAGTTATGGTACGCGAAAACAACGGCGCTTGGCAGCTTTACTATATCGGCAGGGACTATCTCGGAAGCGTAACTAATGTTACGAACGAGAATGGCAGCATTGGTTATGAATACAGCTACGATGCCTGGGGCAACCTGCGGAATCCCGACACGCAAGCGCTTTATGCGCAGGACGAGCAGCCGAATTTGTTTCTTGGCAGAGGTTTTACGGGGCATGAACATTTGCCGTTCTGCAACTTAATCAATATGAATGCACGGCTTTATGATCCTGCTGTTGGCAGGTTCTTAAGTCCGGATCCTTACGTGCAAAGTTCCGATTTTTCGCAAGGTTATAACAGATATTCATATTGCCTGAATAACCCGCTGAGATATACCGACCCGACAGGGGAAAATTATTATTCTACGAATAATCCGGATTTAATTAAACAGTTTTTGAAAGATTATTCCGATGGTGATGGTTCTCTTGACGGATATGATTTTGATGGATGGGACGAAATGTCGGATCTGGATTTTCTGACAAACTATAGAAACTTCATTTCGAGATTCACATCTGATTCTTTTTACGACATAAACGGCTTCTTTATTGGAACTAATGGGTTGATGACGTTAAACGCAAGAAACAATGTAGCATGTGCTTATATTAGTTCGCTGAAACAGGAAAGGAGAGGGAGTGGAACTTTCAATGACCCATATCAACTTAAGGAATTGGTAGTAACAGGAAATTCTTCTTACAAGAATACATTTGGGTATCTTTTGTTTGGCGATCTTGTGAGTGGCAAAATTGATGACGGTGGGTATGGTCCTTATACTGGACCAGGGCGAAGACCCGATTTTTGGTCTTTAAGTGCCTCTTTTCCAATTTCAGAAAAATATGGATGGCTAGGAGTAGGTGGTACTCTTACGATTGATAGATATGGGCATTTTTATGTATCACTACCTGAAATATCTGCGGGGAAGACTTCTTTTTGGAAAGGAATAGCTGTAAGCGTTACTGCAAACTGGATGGATCAAACTGATGCGCCAACAGCAGAAGAAACACATGATTTTCTATCTGGATTTGCCATAAACGCCGGAGGTGGTTGGTGGGTTGGTTTTAATTGGACATATTCAATATTTAATAATGGAACGCAAAATGCATATAGTATTGGCTTTTTTACTCCTCAAGTTGGAGCAGGTATTAGCTATACATTTAAAGTAAAATAAATTAAAATTTTCAATTAAGATGAAGGAAATTATTGGAATTATTTATGCTTTCATAGGTGCACTTATAATGTTTATTAGGGGATACATTAATGCTTTTTATACAGAAAAAACACTTGAAAAATGGTATTCAAAGAAGACAAAATTAAGTATTAAATTAGATGAATTGTTTTCAAGAGAACCACCTACAATATTTAGTATAAGAATTAGTGGTTGGGTTTTAATGATTTTTTCAATATTTGGACTTGTAATGCTTTTGGTTAATGTCGTTTTTAAGCGATAAACAGATGTGTATTACCTTTTCTCCCTGCTCAGCAAAGTTCATTTTTGCAGAGCAGGGATATTAAGTAATAAAAGAATACTCACTCAAAATGAATAAAATTATTGGTATTATTTTTTCTCTCATAATTTGTATAAGTTTGTTTATTCAGGGATACAATGATGTTTTTAATACAGAAAAAACAATGAAAAACTTTGAATCTCAGAGATCAAAGTTAGCTGCAAAAATAGCTGATTTTTTAAATGTATCGGATAAGCCTCCGAAAATATTTGAAATGCGGTTCGCGGGTTGGTTTGCTATGATTTTTGCTATATTTGGACTTATAGTAGTTTTGATTAACATTTTTAAGCGATAAGTAGTAAAGTACACAACAGACTACCCTCTTTCTGACAATTACCGGACAAAACTTGACAACATTGATAGAAAATTAAAAATTAGATTTGACTATGACGGTTGTCAATTTTATACCCTGCGTAGGGTGGATAATTTCAGGGACTTATTTTTTAGCAAATTTTGCCACTCAATTATCTACAGGACAATCTATTGGACAACACATACAAAATTGGACAGATACATGGTAAGAATAAAATTATATATTAATAAAATAATGACATGGTTCGATTATATATATTATCGAACTTGTGCAGCATACATAAAAAGAAATGAGGTTCACTATTGGATACATTCAACTACT
>Ga0123357_10015316_pt1 | contig 10049 bp, 5 predicted proteins | sample TergutEmb28metaG_FD_89873 | JGI IMG/M metagenome (GOLD analysis project Ga0123357, IMG submission 89873) | Embiratermes neotenicus P4 segment gut microbial communities from Petit-Saut dam, French Guiana - Emb289 P4 | ecosystem: Host-associated > Arthropoda: Insects > Digestive system > Gut ... | reverse complement strand
GTAGAAGTACCCAAAGAAAAAATAAAACCCTACCATCGAAAGAAGGAAACTAGTGGACAGAAATTAACACTCCCCCACCTCCCCCCCCCCCCAAAAAAAGGAATCCTCAGTACGTACCGTACAGAACTTAACACTCTCAGACTGGAATCTCCATTATCTATTGTACTGTATAGAAATTAAGGCCCCGAGAAAGGTTGCAGGTTCGATTTTCCATGACATCATTGAAATTTTCACTGACATAATCCTACCGGCCGCGCTAAGGTCCTGGGGTCGATTCAGTCTGTAACAGAAATACGTACCAGGAATATTTCCTGGGGGGGTAAAGGCGGCCGGTACGTAGGGCTGACCTTACCATCTTCCTGTGTCGATTGTCTCGAAATCTGTGCAATTGGCAACGAGTCAATCCTGAGAGTAAAACGGCCGAAGCGTGGCGTTAACTACCCCCTCACCCATCGACGAGGCCAATGAAAGAGTAGAGCTATACCTCTGCTCGCCTTCTGTGCCTTCATGGTAGGTTAGAGGGCAAATTTCACCATTTACTAAAAACCTTAATTTCGGAAATTGGTTCTGCTGCCATTTTGGGGGAAAAAATGGGGGTGGTCCTTACCTTATGGGTGCGTTGCGAAGAGCTATCCGGATTACTGGAATAGATGCCAGGCAGTAAATGCCCATTATTTATCAGATAGGCCTAAGGATTCATTGCCTTGTTTTTAAAAACTTTGAACCAAATAACAGTGTAATGACAGGGGGCGGATCCTGCAGGACAGATGGAAAAATACGAAAATTTTAGTCGGAGAACCTTAAGAGAGGAGATTATTTGACAGTAATGTACTGATAATATTAAAACTGATCTAAAGAAGGCAGGAATAATCACATGCCTCTGAGACTGTGTCCGATAAAGGGCTCTTGTGAACAAGATAATGAAACTTCTACAGTCCGTGACTCAATTCTACTATCGCAGAAGCTGGGGATATGTAGGAAAAGTGTGAGATAATTCTGGCTCGCAAAACCCATACGGTCGCAAAGCTGAGTCCCGAAATGTACTTTCACAAAAGGCAGGACACCACTTGAACAGCAACCCGACTGTGGGGTTCTTAAAAGCGACTCTGTTCCAAGGAACCGGTTGATCGGTTTTGTTATTCTCTGGAGGCATAGGTCGGCATATGAGCCTACTTTCAATTGGTCATGGAGGTGTTAACACTTACAACGCAAGTATGAAAGCTGAATCGAAATAACGCAGAACTTACTACGAGAAGAGGCATATCCAAAAAGAACCACGGGTTGTGCGTAAGGGTACCCTGTACGCATTGTAATAAACTATTATAAACGTAATTGTACCCTATAATACGTCACGATCGCTTCCAGTTGCTTTCGTTCTGTCACTTTCCGTCATACATACACACCCTATGTAAAGACTCTTTGTCGTTACATAGGGTGTGTATGTAATACACGATACCACTTTAGCCGTGCCTGTCACAGCGGAGACACGTGCTCGATGTCAGGGCAGTCCAAGTCCGATTTGTGGTAAACAAACTGGCATTCATACAGAGTTTTCTCCGGGTGCTTCTGTTTTCCCCTGCCAGTATGTTTCCACCAACGTTCCATTCACAAATTCCATTCGTCTGCCTTCGACGCCACACAATCCAAGCAACTGACAGCGTAGTTCAGTCAAATACTTATCAACGGTAGCACTTCAGGGGCTTATCTTATGCAGAAAACATACACAAACACACACAATGAAACAAGCCTGTGTTGCTAAGGCCAAAGTTATCTTAACCTTTTGGCGCTGGAATTATTTTTTTAAATTTTAGCACACACTGTATATAAAATGTGAAAAAAAACAGGAACCAAATATGTTAGAATTATGAAACAAACTGCATTTTTAAGAGAAAAAAAACGGACAGTATATACCATGTTAAAAATATTCAGTACCTGTATTTGTTGAATAAATATATAAAATGCAACGTTTAGAGGTTAGCGGTGCGGAACGACCACTATAGGGGTCTTTAGGCGTCAAAGGGTTAAACTTCTGTTGTGACTATACATATTGGCGTTATAATATCACAAAAACTAGATTATCAGGTAAATGTCGTACATATAATGTTGTGATAGGCAGTTCTTACGTACCAGAAATTAAACACATCACCTCCTTTCAAAGACCGGTGTTAATGACGTTTGGGAAAACACTCGCCGCTTGTTCCAAGAATCAAACGAACCCCATACAAAAACTGTGCGGACTAAACATGTCACTGAATGCCAAAATGAGCAAGCAAGCCATACACGTGGTTACCACTGTCCTATACAGATACGATAAAGTGGTATCGGTCTTTTGTTGCACGACTTTTGTATCAGCCTTCACTGAAGTCCAATCAGTGATATTTATTTACTGCCGTTCTACCAGTTCTATTCCACTTTCTTGTAGCTTCTACTTGTATGGCGCCTTTTTATGTAGCCTATGCTATAACAACATGTATAATGCATCAATTTATCTTCGTAAGTTCAAGGATTAATTGCATGACTTATATTAATGACTTGCTCTGATTTCCGTGAATATATATAAAATGTACAGCCTTAGTAACGACTTTAAAGATTTTTAGGCTTTTTCCATTTTAACTCGTTTCTAACTTGCGTTAACTGGTATCATGCTTCTTCTTCTTCTTCTTACATTTGTTCCTTCGTTCATTTGTCCGTTTCTAAACTTCGCTCCGCCTCTTTCCTGCTACAACCGAATTCAAAATGTACAATAGAGATTCCCATTTCCACTAATTTAGTCATTCCCCTTTCATAGGACCGCTGTCATAATCCTTTCGCCTGCTTTAACATTCCAAAACTTTGTGTTTTTTCCACACATTGCACTGATGTGTTTCCTTTATATTCCTCACGACAAACACGACCATACTTCGTACTAACGGCTTGGTCTTTGTACTGAAAGGCTGTGTTGAATGTGACGAAGGAAGTGAATTTGTATACACTGTTTACATGCATATCAGATTTCAGGCTGTTAAATGATTTTGTACAAACCGTCACTATTCAGAGCCAACATCACCAGTGCTGATGGTAACGATTGACATAATGACGTCAATAAAACGACTAAAAGAATTAACAAGCCCATATCGGTGGCACTGCGGTCTCAGGCGTTTAGTCTGCGGCGGATTGACTTCTTGGATCGTGTGTTCGAATCCCGCTGAGTGTATGGATTTTCGTCTCTTGTGTATGTTGTGTGTTGCGTTGAGAGCGGAATTTACGACGGGATGATCACTGGTTCAGAGGACTCCGAAGGGGCAAGTGCGTGTCTAATTGTGTGCCATCTATAAACCTCAACAAAGAGGCACCTAGGGCCGATTTGTGCTGTACCGTTACAGAAAAAGAACCAAGTTCCCTACTGAACAAAACAAAAATTACAATACTTTTCCAAATAAACCACACAAGAGCACTGAAATACTGCAGGATCCAGCTTCAAATTTTTCCACGGAAAAAAATATAGTATACTCAGTTCTTAAGTTTCGCTGCACGCAAGTTTTTGAAACGTGGAAAGCTTAGGATAATATTCGTACTTGTCACGACTGTATACGTCACGAGTATTAACCAGAAGCTTTTATGAATATTAATAATACCATTCTCTTCTATTAAAGTAAAGGCTTAAAGACGTATGGTCAATTATAAGCAAAAATAAACATATCCCACACCATTAATATTATTAAACTCGGTGCTAATGTAAAATGTAATTAGAAATCTGAGAATCGCTTTTATGGTCAAGAAGTTAACACTTATATGAAACAGATTCAATGCAGTGTTTACTACTCAATTCAATATTTGGCCACTATAATCCAGCCCAAATTCCATGTCCTACGTTTCGTAGACACCTTTTACTATTATTCTATCCACTTAGACCTCCAAAGACGTCTCTCGCCTCCAGGTTTTCAAACAAATTTTAGACGTTTTACGTTTCGCGTATGCGTGCTACACGTATCGCCAACAACATTCTGCTTCATTTTTCCCTTCTAACATCAAGTTATTAACACACATATAGCCAGGTTCAACATTCTAAACTCTGCATTTTGTCCACCGTGTATTTATGGGTTTCGTACGCTGCTTACAACAAACAGACATTACCTCCCCATACGGCATTAACTGACTTGTCTTTATAATGTAAGCATGCTATGTTCTCTGCGAGGTATAAAGAAATCTCTATACATAATGTAGTTTAATTCCAGTCTTCAAAGGATGAACAGCGCTAACAACGTTTCAAAAATAATCTATTCACTGCATACAGACAAGAGTGGCAGGAAGTGTAGTATTTCACTCGTTGCATACGAATCTGATTACATTAAAATGTACTCATTTAGTGAGAGATAGGTTCAGGGTAAAGTGCAGTGGCATGGTGACATGACTTAATGCACCTTCTTTAAAAGTAATAACTACCCGTGGGACTTAAACTGCATACGTGTTCCCGTCGAGCCCAGGACAGGGCTGGCCCACATGCAGCCCTCGGTCACTTGAATGGTATCAGTAATACAATTTAACAAACATAGTATAACAGGTCTGCAGAACATAATATGGCAACTTTATTTGAACAGAATTTGTTCAGAAACTATAACTCATCATTTCTAAGACAGCACACAGTAAACTAACCATTCTTTGCGTTTTATCCAGTTTAGTACTCCTGCTACCTTGTCATTCAACCGTGCTTTCAGCATAAATGATTGTCAGTAAATATCGGCCTTCTAGTTACACCCATTCCCTCTGTTTCAATAGGCCTATATGTATGCTCACTTGCGGCCCTCAGGCGAGTCCCTAACGAATTACGTGGATTGAATTTGGTCAGCCCTGGTGTAGGATGCGTTCTTCTATCCCGTGTCTATACAAATCAGTGTCCACATCCTTCAACCAATGTTTCGCTGATGTTTCTACATAAAACTGTGCCCTTACAGAAGGTGCTATATCTGTTTCTAGCATCGGAGAAACGTCTGGAAGGCCAAGATGGATGACGATATGGTAACAGCAATAAAAACGACGCTTGAAAGAACATAACACTCACTGACTCGTAAAAAAAAGATAGGAATGTTCATTCCAGTGAAGTGCTTCAGTCTACATGCGAATTAACACAAACATAATTTCGGATTGCTATATTTTGAGTTGTAACAACGTGCAGACACGCAGATGTTTACCACAGTTTTGGAGTAACCTGCTGTCTACCATTCTCAGAGTAGAAGAATGTCGAATTTCCCACTACAGTGACAGTCAACGCTGTATCATCTCCAGCAGATTCAATTAATGGCAATAATATACAAGCACGTTTATACTTCTAATTATTCCGAAGAATAACACAGTGAAATGAATTCTGGCGGAGCCGCATTATCAAAAGCAGCATATTAACAATTCTGTGTACGGTAGAACTATCCAAGAAATTTTGTTGTCCCACTTTTCACAAACAACTAGTTTCCAGCAGAACTCAACGTCTACTGTCTAAATGTATACATATCTAGTACCACATATTGTTTGGCCGTAGCTACTGACGCTGTTGTATTGTCGTTATGAAGAGCTTGTTGCTTACCTACATACTTAGTACATGTTCAATTTGCCGGAATTAACCTCGAGGTTTCGCATCGTCGCCATGTTCCTAATTGTGAACTTACAAATAACATGTCACACAAAGTGAGTAGTTATGTTTACTATCTATCTTAGCAGCAAATTTCACGCTCCTAGCTCCAATGATTCCTTATTTATCGCCCTCAGACTGAAAAATCAAGAAATTTTTCGCACGGTATTCGAGTTTTTCATCTTGAAGAACAATTACAATTAAAAAAACTGCATGCTTTTCTAGGCTCTGCTATACCATAAATTCAGGACACACAGATGAGTATCGCAGGTGGTGTTGGGCTGTGCTCAAATGCGATATTCGGGCCGTCATACCAAGTTTCGTGAAAATCGGTTGACTAGTACAATGCTGCAGCGTGGAATACACAGACACCAACAAGCTGATTTCAAAGGCCTGATTTCCTTCGATTTCAGGTAGAAAGGCTGGCTGAATGTAAGTAGAAAAATATTTATGTGCACGTCCGTTCGACGGCGCACAATGGTTTTTGGTCTATGTATGTATTGATGCACACATACAAGCGACAGTTTTGTTGTTGGAAAAACCACAAAGGAGATGTCAGAACGGATATTACAAACAGAACGTGAAGTGACGTACTGGAATGAACTGGCTGAGAATGAAGTCCTGTGGCGATACTTTATAGACACGGTGATAAATGTGGGTATGCACGAATGTAGGGAATTTCCTGACTCGATGAGGACCTATTAACTTTTCAAGAAATATGCTGTTTTATTCGGATAACCCATGGACACAAATGCACCTTTCTGCTTCATTTTCGAAGCACTGCCAAACATCATCATGCTAGCCATTAAATGTCAGGTACGACTGGAAACACATGCAAACGATATTCAGTGTTGACGAAGTGTAGTAATCAAAGAGGGATCAAATGCGACTTTTTTTTGGCAACTATAAAGCGCAAAGGTTAAAACAACATAAAAGAAGCCTATTTATTTGTTCTATGTTCCGATTTTCCATACTGGTCTCCAAAGAGAGCCATGAAAAATCAGACTGAAGAAGTGTTTTATTTGCGACGCCGTCATTTACCAAAACTATGTAGCGTCGATGGTAGATGGATGAAGTATGAGTATGAAGCATTGGTGGAACGGCCCTTACAGGCAAGAACTGAAGCATTCAGAAGATAGGCCTGTCTCAATGGTACAATGTCCCACCATAAACCAAAAGTATACTATGTATTAACTTAATCCATATTTTGGTCCACTGTTACAGTGCAAAGTCCGATAGGCGGGTACCAATATTTCGGAGAAACACATTGCTTCCATGTTCAGTATCGTAAAATCCTCAGATTGAATACATTCTGATATTTCGCAGCAAAATAAAACAACGTTAGATATTCATACTTCGACAACTGTTTGATTTAGTCAGATCTTCATCCAAAAATCGTAGGTCATTTTTCTGGACGAAATTAGCCACAAAAAGACGTAAAATAAGGAAAAAATGACCCATCTGAGGCCAGACATGATAATGACAGCTACCAGTCACTGCAACATTTCCTCTCTCGTCAAATTAATCCAGCATAACAACATAGCGTTAATAGCGCATACTCCTCGTTCGAAGCTACGTCACGACAGATTTTTCATGATTCTCGCCTGTTCTACGAAGCAAATGACGACAAAATTACTTGTAAGACGCCACGAAGGATCCACCATCAATACATTCGAGATCAACCACCATAAACATTGTCTTTAATTCGCTACTTTCACAGGTTTCTGAAGGATACACCCAATACGGTTATTTGTAAACAAAATGACAGCGTCGTAACATGGCGACAACGCCGAACTCAGCCCTTCCCGATTCTATCACTTCAAACCTTCAAACTTACGTAACTATGTATAATCTGGTCAGGCGACAGGTAATAAACATGTCTATGCATTCCGCATGAAAGCAGTGTCTGTGTTGAAATGTGCCAAGACAGTGATGTTTGCCAATGAAATGGAAAGCTGCTTTCGGCATATCGGGTCTTCGTTGATCTCCATTTCCACTTAACACATTACTGACGTCAGTATAGGTAGAACTCTGCAGTCATTTATTTGTGTTGGGCCTACGCGACCACTTCTAAACGGCAGGTTATCATTCCTAGTAACATCTGTTGAAGCCAGGTGCTCATATACAGGGTGTATCTAAAACGCTTGGGCAAACTTCGGGAGTGAGTTCCCCACACAAAAACATGGAAAAAAGTTCATGCCGATGTATGTCGTAAACACTCATTTTTAGAATTACGGCCCCCACGTTCGCCCGACCTCGTTCCTTTCGATATTTATCTGTGGGGACACTTAAAAACCATAGTCTATTCAGCTCCAATTGAAATTGAAGGGACACTTCACCAACGCATTTCTGATGCCTATATGACCATTCGTGACGGTCTCGGAACCTTTGAAATTGTGCAACTATCCGTCATCAGATGTATCCACGCGTGCATTGAGTCAGGACGGGGATATTTTGAGCATTTGTCGTGACCTCGGACTTCATCAACAATAAAACCTTGACAGTTATTAATTTGGAAACGTCTGCTGTAACTGTATTACGTCATGCGTGATTTCAGACTATGCTGTGTAATGTCCCAGAAGAGCACGGATCTTATTTATTATGTCGGTTGTAGGTAAAATATTAAATGTATTTATTGTTGGATGTAACCTTCCAAATAAATTTAAAACATCACTCATTTCCGCACACTTGTTTATTTTTTCTTTGTTGTGATCTGAAGAGCTCACTCGCTCTTGAAGTCTGTCGAAGCATTTTAGAATACACCCTTTATGTTTTACACCTGGCTCCGACACTCTATAAAACGGCGCCCAGAATAAGAAACAGCATGCCGAATTACAAGGTAAGCTCCTTTTCAAACTCAGAAATTACAATTACGGCGCAACAGCCAAACAATATCAAATCACTACATAAACGGAAAGCAAAATACACACGAAAAAAATTCAAAGCCACGCTAACTGCCACTACCCCAGACTTCCACCACCTCCTCCGTACTTCAGCCTTCAAAACGCCTATGGAAGCGCTGACTGGCGGCGAATCCCACCAGACATATCACACTGCCTACAAATTTTGAATTAGGTAACCAGCAAATGTATTGTGGCATCAATCTAAAGAACAACAATCAAAATACTCACTCTTTCAGTAGAAGCACACACACACACACACACACACATGTAATAAGGTTATCTTGCCACTGCACACATTAGCTTTATACACATGTAAAGAGAGGCAAGTGCCAAGCTCAGAGTAAACTCAAACGGTTGCATGGCGCTGTCAGAATTTAATAAACACAAAAACACCGAAGTCCGGGAAACACCAGCAAAACCCCCGGCGCACTGTCACTGAAACCGAAACGAGTTTTAAAGCCGCAAGCTGCAAGAATTTCGAAGAACCACCGAACAGGACGGCGGCCGAACAGCGAGTTGCCCTCACACTGAAAGGAAGACAGTAGCGTAACGAAATGACGACAGAGAGCGTAGCAAGCGAGGAGTAGCTGGAAAACAACAAACCGACACATTCGCATGCTTCATACTCCTTCCCCCTCACCACAACTAAACTTCATGGAGCACCTTAATGCAACCAAAATTACATAATGCCCGTGTGTATGTTTCAACTCTGAAGAATTCGGCATAGCTGGGTTTAGAGAAGTGGGAGTGTGACGTACTTGCAGAAAACGTAGCTGCTTCAGGATGGTCCAGTGAATAATGTTATGAATCAAAGACCTCAACTTTCATTTATCAACCAAATGCCCAATATTAATTATATATAAATATTAAAGGCGTATCTCCGTCATGTTTCGGTACAAGCGTTCCATCTTCAGGGAGAACAGAATGCCAGTTTTAAAACCAAATGCCGATAAGCAGCTGTAATTTGTAAGGTTCTTCAGTGTGGAGTAGCTACGTTGCTTGAAATCAATCAACAAAAAGGTACAGCTTGTACAGGCCTTTAAAAACATGTGGTTAAAATACCACTAAAATATATCTTACACAATATGATATACACAAAATAAAGTTATTGTTATGGTGTTCGGTAATGGAAACGTTTAATCATGTGGCGACTTATGTTCCGGCCTCTAATGCGTATCTCAATCTAAAGCGGATCGGGTCCCCGCGCGTGTGTGTGTGTGTGTGTGTGTTGTGTTGCGTTGTGTTGTGTGTGTTGTGTTGTGTTGTGTTGTGTTGTGTGTGTGTGTGTGTGTTGTGCTGCGTTGTGTTGTGTGTGTGTGTGGTATGTGTGTGTATGTTGTGTTGCGTTGTGTTGTGTGTGTGTGTGGTGTGTGTGTGGTATGTGTGTGTGTGTATGTTGTGTTGCGTTGTGTTGTGTGTGTGTGGTGTGTGTGTGTTGTGTTGCGTTGCGTTGTGTGTGTGTGGTGTGTGTGTGTGTGTGTGTTGTGTTGGGTTGTGTTGTGTGTGTGTGGTGTGTGTGTGTGGTGTGTGTATGTGTGTGTGGTGTG
>Ga0123357_10015314_pt1 | contig 10051 bp, 3 predicted proteins | sample TergutEmb28metaG_FD_89873 | JGI IMG/M metagenome (GOLD analysis project Ga0123357, IMG submission 89873) | Embiratermes neotenicus P4 segment gut microbial communities from Petit-Saut dam, French Guiana - Emb289 P4 | ecosystem: Host-associated > Arthropoda: Insects > Digestive system > Gut ... | reverse complement strand
TTCTTCCGCAATAGAATTTTGATTTGTTAAAGTTGTTCCCAAATATTTAAACTCTTCCACCCTCTCGAAGGTACTATTATCATTCCTCACACTGTGAATTCGTCCTGCATTCTGATCTCGAGAGAGGATAAATTAAAAAAAAAAAATTGCCACGAGGCAGAACGAGAAGTTAACAACGAAGACCCGGGGCATAGTTTATTTTCTTGTCCATATCACAACATATAAATAACGAAACAGTTTTATACACATGGCATTGGGTCTACACTGAACAATCCGTTACATACACTTCCACAAAAACATCATGAACATTATTACCATGCACTGATCTGAAATTCTGATAGCATACCTACAGGTGAACGTAATTAGAAAATGTACACACGGTACTGCATAAAAAGATTAACAAACCTAATGTCAACGCAGTATAAGCAGAGCATTCCCCAACTTTTGCAGAAACCGAAGGTTCATTGCCGTTTTCACAGGAACCTTCCACTGGACACTAAACTGAGCCAGCTGAATCCCATCCACGCCCTCACATATACTATGCCACGCAAATTAACAAATAAACGGCAATTACTAATGAATTGCGCTTAAATTACAATTTACTGATTTACATCTACTTCTCAAAGTTGTCCATAAGCTACTACGAAAACCTACATGCTTGTGTATAAGCAGCATCATCGTGCAAAAGCTTGTGCAATGCATACAAAATTAATGGCTCCTTCTCCCTTCACTCCTTGCGTCCCTTCCCATCCTCCTCCATTCCACCCTTTATTACATTACCATGTGCCAACATCCACGTACAGTAAAGGGGAGAGGGTAATTCATTAGCAGATGTCAATGCATTGTTCCTTGTTTTAATGTCAGAATGCTCAGTACATGCTGGCGGCTAAGTAATTAGACAGTAAGGTCTTTTTGGAGAAAGTGCCAACAACGGTTCCTGGCGTGTTTCCACGTCGTTCATTATACAAGAGAGGAGATCGCCGACACACACACACATATACACACACGCAATGTTCGAATCTTCACATTAACAGCGGCTAAAGCTGTCATTGCAAGACAGAGCTAGTGATTCAGAGAAATTTTTTTTCCGGCTGTAATCTGTTACACACACTCTCCGACTTATGCAATTTCATGGTAAACAATTAAAACAAAGAGTAAAAACCGAAAAGTATCATTTTTGAAATGCGTCAATATTTCCATTGCCGGGATGAAAGCGCAATGAGATGAAGGTGATGGAAGAATACTGCTGGGTGACAACATACACTGCGTGGCGGTTTTGTTGCGGCCGATCAGGTTCCGGTGTGTTGGAGTTTGGATGTCAAAGTTGGACTGCCTTGATTATAAGCATAGACTTGAACTTACATATAGCCAAACGCGACTTGCGCCGGACCTCCCGAAACGCGACTATTGCCAAAGTCGTGGAGTGCTTTCCGATGTACAGTAATTAGCATTGATCGCAACTTACGAAAATAGTAATTTTATATTTCTGGTTTGTGTAACAACACTGCCTGCAGCTCAGGCTATAGGCCTACACAGTCCAATAACTGGATCAGTGAACTGGAAAGGCAATGGAAGGAAGCGCCCGTTGCATAAGTCGAGGCAGGGCCGTGTCTGGAGGGACTGAAGACAGCCATCAAGCGTACTGTCCGGGCCGACATATGAACCCTGAACCTCCCGAACATGAAACAGGAGCGCTACCTATCTGACCGCTAGGACTATGCAGAACACGTGCTTATTATACACGTCATTACTGACATCCTGCAACCCACGATGAGCCGGCTGGCGTACCCAGTACAGCGAATAGGCTGCGGGCCGGAGGATCCTGGGGAATCCCCGCAGGGGCACAGGATTTTTCTTTACTTTGAAACGTCCAGACTGGATATGGGGCCCACCCAGCCTCTCATCGATTGGCATCGGTGGCGCTTTCCCCGAAGGTAAAGCAGTTGGGCAGTAAGCCTGACAGCTCACTTCCATACAGTGCCAAGGTGAAGAATGAATGGCGCTACATTTCAGTGGCGAATCCTGATCTGCAGGTCAGGTCTGGCGCAAGGGTGCACAATGCGACATTGCATCGTTCCGCTAGAACTGGCCTCAGGATCAGGATTCGCCATTGATACTATTTCAGTCCCCCCATATGCCAAAAGGCATGCACGGGGCAAGCTTAAACTTTTATCAATTTTACAATCCAAGACAGGTCCATCAGTGATATAACTGGCTACCGACCTGGCAATTGGTACCTCATACTTAATTACAACATTTGGAATTACCCTTTTCACCCCACCCATAACGACAGCGGTGCCATTTTCCATACAAACTAACGGGAAGAAACTTACATCCGACCACAAACCCCACTTAATGCTAAGATCTGAGAACGCGTTGATGTACGTAACAAAATGCTGATCAAACTGCCTTCCTCTAACGATACATTGTTCCGTTCTGCGAAAAGCACGATAGTTACCTTCGTGTAACAGTGCAAAGTTACGGATACAAAATGGCATGTACGCTTCACTAATATTAAGGTACCAGATTCTGACAGTAGGTACCTAAAATATTCGACTACAAGAGAACTGTAACCATACTTAGACATACTTGACACCGTTGTGTTGCACGACTAAGGTTCACACTAAATCTTATATGCCTACGTGTTATTTTTTATTGTAGAAGCGTTACCTGTAGTTATCACTACCACACAAATATTACAAACAAGCAACATTCCGTTATTATATTACGATGTACTATTATAAGTACCGGGTGCTGACAAGTCCTTAGCCCGACCAGGAAGGAAACAAATTTGGAAGCATGTGAGGGACGCACGCGATTTCAACAACATCGAGGCACGAGCTGTCATCAAGTTCTCCCCCCCCCTCCCCCTTTGCAAGGCAAGGCGCCGAAGGAAATTTACGCCATTCTGACAGAAATATTAGCTTGTTTCCTTCCTGGTCGGGCTAAGGACTTACATGCTTCTTCCTTTGTTTCTTGTCACGAAAACACTGCCTGCATTACTCCAACCAACTCAATGGAGATGAGTCCTTCTTGAGAAGCTAACAGGTCCTCAGCTAGTCAGTCACCGCATTTTATGTAACTCGAAGGTTCATTATCGCGTCCACAAAAGCCTGCTATTTTCCCATATCCTGAACCACATCAATCCAATCTATCACCTCCCCAACCTATTTGAGAAACATTCCTTTATTATCCTCCCATCTACACCTAGGTTTTCCAAGTGGTCCCTTTCCGTCAGATTTCCGCACACAAACCCCGCATGCATATCCCCCCCCCCCCCCGAAAGGCCCCCCTCCCCCATGTGTTTTCCAGGGGGCCCCTTCCCGCAGTTTTTCCCCCAAGAACCCCCCAAGAACTCCCCCCCCCCCCCCCAGCAAGTGCCACATGCCCTGCGGAACTCATTCTTTTTGATCTTATAACCCGGATAAGTACTGCATACAGAAACGGATTTTAATATAACCATATGCTAACAACGTTCTCAATTTGTGAAATAACTGCTCAGTGCTGAACAAGGTGCAGAAAATATGGAAGGCTGCTGTACTGTCCGCATAAGGATACCGCATCGTTATGCTGATATCCACACAACGGGGAGTCCTTAAAGGAAAATGAAAGAAGACGCTGTCTGAACAAGATCTGTACCATTTTTTACATTCTTCGTCACCATGCTGTCCACCAATAGGTACACCACTGACAAAAATACGCATTTCAATGCCGAAGCTCTGAATCTTTGCTAATTCTGTGGAGTGAATGGGAAGCAATCATACCTTGAAATTACAACCTATACTGTCCTCATACTAAAAAAAAACAACACAGTGGGGCAGCTCTAACGGTGTACTGAAAAAGCGTCATTATACGTACAGATGACGATGAACACAACACGGCAGGCGATTTAATGACATCTGGAATAAATCAAGACTGCTAGACCTCGAGGTCGACCTCCGTAACGAAAGTTACAGTACTAACCAAAGCTTATAACACTAAACGCCGCGCTCTAAACCCATATTCAATCAGCGCAGTTACAATATGTCATCTGCTTGAACCACAACTCTGAAGTTATCCTGTTTTAAGCATTAACCTTCAACGTCCATTTAACTGACATTTGTCAGACCAACTAATTCAACGGAGCACAGTTCTTCCTCTGAAGCTACCAGTTGCTCAGCTAGTTCAGAAACTTGAATTTTAAGAACTAGAAGGTTCATTGCCGTCTACCTGCCCCGAGCCAGATGAATCCAGTTCACAACATCCCTCCCTATTTCTTTTTAAGATCCATTTTAACATTATCCTGCCACCTACATCCATGTCTCCAGAAAGGCCTCGTACCTTCAGATTTCCCCCATCCAAACCTTGCATGCATTCCTCTTCCCCCCATACGTGCCATATGCCCCACCCATATCATCCTCTTTGATATAATCACTCAATTATAGTTGTTCGATACAAAGTAATGCCACCACAGTATGAACGAGCACAGTACTGGATCCAAGTGAATTAACACCTAATATGCAGTAACATTTCTATACTTCGATCATCATATGTCAAAGGCCTCAAATAAGTAGCCCTCAAAATGTGTATCAACATTAACCAGAACACAATGTCAACGGATTAACAGAATTCAGTGTAAGTCTATAATAATGAGTTACAGTCATATTGGTCTCCCAGAACTTTCATTATATCACGCACTGCCGTAAACCAGGCGTATGCGCCGAACTAGTCGTCGAGGCCCACTCGTTTTTTTTGAAACAGTTTCGCTGCATCATAATTTGAAAACACGCTGGTTTAGATAGTATTGTTTGCAAGCAAACGAATCAACAAACGCGAGGAAAGCAACATGTGTCTTTTCGAATTTTCTTTCCGAAACGCACCTATAAATGTTAGATCTTATTCGGAGAATACTTTGGTTGCTTCAAGTCGGCGTATTAAAACCACTCAAGCACGGAAGATTATGCGTTTATAGATCTTTTACTGTGGGACCTGACTTTATGTAACGTGTCTTTATATTACAGCCGTGATGATACGTCAGCCGGATGCAAGTCACCAACCCTTTAAAAACTAACATTATCCTGAATCACATTAATGATTTAATTTGCACCGCGTAGTAAACACAATCTGTCTGGGTTATAAAAACCAGTGAGTTACGTGCTGTATAGGAAAATGACAGCTGTTTATTCCGAGAACCATAAAAACACGTAAATGCTGTGTGTGGATAGAAAGTAGAATTTATCAGTGTTAAACCTGGTGGCAGAGTCCAGTTGAAATGTGATGGCACACGGTGACGGACGGGAGGGGAAGTGAAGGGAAAACTGGCGAATAGAGTGGGTAGTCAGTACTCTTCACACTACCTCGGAACATAGTGTATCCAGCATTACTACCGCTGATGCGCACACCGCGGCTGCCAGTAGTCGACTGAACTGACGCCCCCGCCGATTTAAATGGGCTCGTCCTTTTCGCCGAAAGACGAACTCTGGTTTCTGCGCGTGTGCCATCACATTTCAAACGCAGTCTACGTACAGTAACCTCTAGACTCTGAGAGGTTAATGCACTATAGGGAGAGCAGATTAATAAGACCGCGAAAAATATGTTGTCGTGGTAATGCTAAGTGACGAACCATCAAATTCACCTGTTAAATTTGTAGGATTACTTTACTTGAGACCCTAAAATATACCACACGAAAGGCACATGATCTAAACATTTCTTAATCAATTACACAAAACGGTCATCCCGCATGGGTTGATACGACCCGGGTCCTTGCATTCCCCCGAAGAGAGCCGTGAATGTTCTGCACGACGAGGCAGGACAATGAAATAATTCGAACTGAGCTACACGGCACAATTACAAAGCAGCAGCCGGTCTGGAATTTGTGGAGAACATAAAAATGTTTCTGCCTACAAACACAAAATCAAACAACCTCTCACCTTCACGTTATATATATTCACGCATCTTATCATCAAGGCTTCTGGTGTAAACAATTTTTAAGAAAAAATCTTTGAATACATTCACGATGTATTATATTTTAAAGGTCGAGATCTTACGTCTATTGCAGTATTAGTGTATTTTTATTGTTCTCAAAAAAAAAAAATAAAAAGAAAAGGCCTTATGATGGTTTAATCAGCCGAAATATGTTGCCTGTTTTATCCTGTCTTGTATGTTGTGTACAGCTGATTTTGAGGAAATGTGTCTGAAACATAAAAATCACTTGTCCCTCCCGGTAGTCAAACCTCCGTCCAGGCCGCAGCGTGGTTGCCACACCAACTCCGAGGAAGTGGTCGCGTAGTTATTTTAATGTACTGTTAATATTTGTACGTATGGGCTGAAGAAAACGCGAGGAACTTGAACAAAAACTACTGGTACTATGAGTGAGCACGAGAACGCGAAGCGTCGTGCACGTGACGGGATACGTCGTGGAACTATCACACTTCCAGCCGTGCCAGAACAGGGGTTGCTAAACCATGGGTTGCGACGATCTTGCGATGGTTCGCGTTGCGGGAGTCAATAAAAAAAGCTCAGTTTTTTTGTACCTGTCAAGGCAAAACAATAATCAATAAAATATAATACTGTACTACTATATTTACAACAAAATCTGCTTGTAATCTGCCCCCAGCTGACAAACTCAAAATGCTGGGTAGCGAAGAAAAACATCTGCGAAGCGCTGCTCTCGAAACTACATTTCACGTGCGTGGCGGAATCTACATCGATCCACTGGTAATAATGACCATGCGTGATATTCTTACACATCCCTGTTCCTTATAATGCGAACTGGGATATCCACTGTGCAGCATAATCGAGGTACTTTCGTTTAAAAGAACCGATCAGCAGGAATGACGCTGCTTTCATCAGCGTTTGCATCAGTCGAAATTCATGTACTAGCGCTTAATGGGATACAATCTCCATCAAGGAAGATGGGGAGAATAAGGCGCCTGTGTCATTTGGTGTCATCAGAGTCGTAAGGATGTGACGGTATGAGTGCTTGTAACACAATGGCAGTGCATCTACCTCAAGTATCCTACCACCACAGCTTGAAGTAGGTGAAAGGTGGGTTGAGTTGCAGGACAAAGAAGCGATATTTCTCTAAGAGTATGGGAATGAAAGAAACGGCAGACGAAGAGAAAATTTCTCCTCCCAAAAAACCTGTTATAGTAGGCTACAATTTTTGTCGCACCTGAATCAGCGACACATGACATATAAATCGTTTACATAACGACATAAATCGCACTATTAATACTACTCGTTCGAAGAATGATTTTAAGCAAGCACGAAAGCTAAGCTTAAATGTGCATGATGAACTGGTATTCAAAAAGGTATAAACACATGACTGATCGATTGTCAGACACTTTCACTCATCCCACATGGGCATGTAAATGTTTCAATTTTCTTTTTAGGCATAAAACGGGGACTATATTCAAACTGTTGTGTAAGGGCCAAAGGCACCTAGCTTCAAAATTGTAAGAATGCAAGGCATCAACGATGGAATTTTCTCGTACAGAGTAGAGAGCAAAGCAAGTCCAGGTGTGATATTTTCCTTGGACCACCAACCAGTATGTCAAAGATGTCTTACTTATCTAACTATACCGTTTCAAGTGAAAATATTACACATTATCAACAAAAAACCATAGCATAATTATAAAATGTTAACTCCAAAATGTTTTTTCTATCTTCAAGTACCATCCTGTATTTTCCAAAACACCAGACGAAAATAATATGATACTTCAGTCAGGGCCAAAACTGGGATAAGAAACCTGCCAACATGTAAGGGTGCCCTCAGTAGCTCAAATAATCAGTTGGGAGCCCTCCTATAACTGTAGGGGAAGTTACTCCCACATCTTGTAACAAGGATCCAGAATAATGCCTTCTGTAAGAAGAACAGAATTCAGCCCGAAAGAACCTATAAAAATTTTAGTACTCCACATATTTTGGAGAACCCCTTACCCACTAGACCCCCAGTGCCATGGGGTCTTATCTATGCCATTGCATGTCTGAGTTATTTGTAACAGTTGTAATTCCAACAATCCATATAATATATGATGGAATAAATACCTTGTTAGGACACAGCTACTACTGGAGGGTACTCTTCTTGTTCAGACTTAAGGAATTTATTTATTATTTATATACTTTATTTTGTATGTTTTAGGTGAATTAAACAGTTAACAAAACATATTAATCGTTTTAGATCAAGATATCAAATAATCCATTGGAAGATTGAAAGTTTGACACATTCACAGCTGTACACACCAATACACAGCAGTGACTCCTCTCCAATAGTCATATTTCCTAAATTTCTCCATGAGGGGAACTTATAGGCAATGGGTGGGCCTGATATGAGGGTACAGCATACAACTCTTCTACCCCTTTATGTACTCAAAACACAGAAGAAATAGAAGCACTACCACCATTTGAGGCTACTGAATTCAAGCAGGCAGAAAACTTCTGAGTGTGTGTAGCATGCTGGCAGGTGGGCTCCTTTTGATCTGGCTAATCAACACTTCATGTGTGGGTAAGCACAGCATGATGCAACCAAGCCACGGAGATGCCAAATGATGGCACCGCTCTCACAAAACTTATAGACTGTTGGTACATACTGGTACTAGACATAATAGAGCCTCTAAGGTGTACCAAGTGACATATGTTTAACACATCACATCCTTATATTAGAATACACATTGGACTATTTTGCAAACAGATCTATATGCCGACACTGTAATTCTGTATCTTAATATTTCTGATAAATCATTACAATTTAAATATACATTGGACAATTTCAAGATAATGATGGATAAGATGGATATGAAAATTTTTTATTTGCATGCTTCACAGTCAATGAATAAAAAGTTCTAAAATTAACCAAGAATCCAAGGGAATAACAAGGAAAGTTGGGCAGTATTCATTAGGCATACACGTATGTTTCTTTTGCACTGACTTCTAGTTCTACAAATCTGTGCTATTAATATCATGCTTAGATAACGAAAATTTATGCTCAAACTGTGAAATTACCTTGCTGCACTTATGCAGATGGTCATTATATAAATTCTGGGCAAGAAAAATATTTATTTCTTGTAAACATAACTGTTGAAGAATACTGCTGTTTTTGTTATATAATTTCAATCTCTAATGGTAACTAAGTCAACACAACTCTCTCAGACTAGCAGCCACATAGGAGGTTTACTGGCCATTCACCCACCTGACACACCTGTTGGCCGGAGGGAGTGTTACTGTTGTTGTTGATTATAATATTTTCATCTTCTTTTCTAGAAGAACTTATTAGATAAATACAGATTTTGTTGCACATCTCACAATTCACACAACCATAAAAAAATGCTTTAACAAAAGCCAATGTTGTAAATTACTCCAGGACTTACTCCCACCAGCTCAGTAAATGTATGGACACATGGACAGAGGTCAGGACAGCCAGTGCCTCATCTGGGAAAGAACTGGGTACTTAATGAATATAAACTGAGCTCATTACCACTAACCTCTGTTGCTCCATTCTAACTGTACAGTAAAGTAACATAATTTTCACTTTGGACCCACAACTTTGAAGGTCCAGCATCATCTTTCATGTCTCAGACATTCAATTACATGCCAATTTTGCAAACACACAAACCTATAGGTTCAGCAATAGGTCTACTTCAAAAGACATGAGGCCAAAAATGGAATTTACAGACTCTGTCTAATGACACAGGTGTCCAAAGAGTACAGGATACTGTATTTACGCACACGTAAGACCACAATTTTTGTAATTTGTTCCTTTTTGGGTAATTCCCCGGCATCTGAGTTCTAATTGCCGACGTTTCAGAACTCACTATCGGTTCCATCTTCATAGGTAGGTGAATGAAGTATGTCAGTGGCAGGATTATGCGTGGTATTTATACCTGGTTGGGTTGGAGCAGGGTAATGGCAGAACCAATAGGAAGTAGTGTGCCCGTGTGGGGCGGTTAGAAGTCCAGCAGGTAGTGGAGGGGGGAGGGTGTATATAAGTGCGTGTGCAGGTGGGAATTACTGTTGTGTGTTGGATGGCTGTCTCCTCTCTTTGAGTTTATGAAGCAGTGGCTTCCATGATTTG